>JACZCY010036905.1_pt1 | contig 14852 bp, 15 predicted proteins | sample 8641821 | NCBI WGS metagenome assembly JACZCY01 (sample SAMN15324609, study PRJNA640507) | soil metagenome | isolation source: intercropping sugarcane | place: China: Luxin town, Laibin City, Guangxi Province | collected 2019-07-25 | depth 10cm m | reverse complement strand
TGCCGGTAGCTGAATTCAGCCAGGTACAGCGGCAAATAATCCTTGCTTACCTTGTGATAGGTGCCAATGACGCCACGCTTCAGGAGGCTCCAAAAGCTATCGAGATTCGCCGTGTGAACGTTCCCGCGCACATATTCACCCTTATGATGGCTCACCGATTCATGAGGGAATCCAATATGTTTCAGTCTGCGGTAGCCGCCATGCTCATCAGTGGCCACCAAAGAGACATTTTCACCGACCGTTTGCCGCACAAAGCCTTGAAGTGTCTCAGCGTTTACTTGCTCAATAATCTGAGCGGTGACATTGCCTTTTCGGGCAATGGCTCCAATGACAGCCACTTTCCCCTGTGTTCCATGTCCGCCAGGATTACCTTTTCGTCTCACCGAGACGTGCTTATTCTTAAACTTTCCGCCGATATAGGTCTCATCAACTTCCACTTCGCCCATGAGCTTTCCAAATCCTCCATCCCTCATGGCCGCTCGGATGCGATGGCACATATACCAAGCGGTTCGGTAATCCCCGCTTCCAATCTGCCGATGGATCTGCAAGGCGCTAATCCCTTTCTTGCTGGTCATCATCAGATAGATCACTTGGAACCAAGTAGTAAGAGGGTAGTTCGTATTCTCAAAGATAGTCTTAGCAATGACCGAGAACCGATAGCCGTTCGGCCCTCCACAGTCTTTAGCCTTACATACCCAGTGAAATGGGCGCTTCTTCAGCTCGTAAACCTTCGCATTGCCACAGCGAGGGCATTGAACGCCATTAGGCCAGCGAAGATTCTTCAAATGTTCTTTGCAGGCCTCTTCAGTCGAGAATTGCTCCATCAACTGAGTGAGTGTAATGGCGGGCTTCGTAGTGAGCTGTTTCATATGGCCTCCTGTTCAATGAGGCCAGTATGACAGACTATAGAATCAGTGTCAAGTACAACATAATCGCCGCCGCGAGAGTCTCCAAACCTTCTACCCTGCAAAGCGATGTGGATAGGATCACGATTACCCAACCATCTGTGAAGAAAAATGCCTATGCTGTTGTAATCGGCATTGAGAGCTATCGAGACAATCTGCCGAAGGCGGACTTCGCTTCAAATGACGCCAAGTTGATGGGGGAATATCTAACTAAGGTTCTAGGATACCCTGAAGAGAATGTTGTGGTCCGGCTCAACACCAACGCCACGCGGAATGATGTGGAAAAATACGTGGAAAGTTGGTTACCGAATCACGTTGAGAAAGACGGATCGGTATTCATTTATTTTTCTGGGCATGGAGCACCGAATCCAAAGACGGGTGAAAGCTATCTTGTGCCGTATGACGGCGACCCCACATTTATCGACAAGACCGGCTATCCGCTGAGTCGCCTGTATCAACACCTTGCAGATCTGCCAGCTAAAGAGGTGGTGGTCATGCTCGATTCCTGCTTCTCTGGCGCAGGTGGCCGGTCAGTGATTGCGCAAGGCATGCGACCCATCGTAACTGAACTGAAAAGCCCTCTTCTGGCCAAAGGCAACACGATCGTTCTTTCTGCCAGCACGGGGCAACAAGTCTCTAGCACCTATGGAGCCAAGTTTCATGGTCTTCTAACGTATTTCTTTCTGAAGGGGCTTCAGGGCGAGGGCGACACGAATAAGGATGGCTTCATCGAACTGAAAGAACTGTTCGACTATCTGAGTCCCCAGGTGACGCGAGTCGCCCGGCGGGAATTTAACAACGAGCAGGCGCCTCAACTACTTGGCAACTCGGAGCTACTGACCAGAGGCGTCCGGCTGGTTGAGTAGCTTTTCCATCTTAAGATCATGCTCCGTACAGCTCTCATCAGTCTTGGACTCTGCATATTTATCAACCCGTCTTTATTTGGTTGTGCGCAACCTGGCACTTCCTCCGATGAAAATCAAATTTCGAGCCTGCCCCGGCAATCCATTGTGACGGACACCACTGAAGTAAAAATTCTTGGCCATGACTCAGACAACTGTACATGGGTAGAGTCGAGAGCGAGAGTTTCATTCGGGGAACAAGACACCAAGCATCAGGCGAAGGCGCAGGCGATTTCGGAAGCTAGAGTAAAGGCGATGGAACGTCTGCTTGGAGTTCATATAGAGCACCACTTTCTTGACTTCCAGCAAGAAAGCAGTCTCAAGGGGGAAGTTCTCTTGACGGAGCGCCTGTTACGAGTGACACAGCTTGGACGGGTTCTCAAAGAAGACATTCTCTCGGCTGGTCCAGTGAATTTACAGGGCTGCACGGCGTGTCTTTATGAAGTACAGATTAAGGCCTGTATTCTGCCTCTTCAGGATCGGAGCGATACGGGCTTCAAAGTGTATCTCTCCCTGAACCAGAGTCGGTTTCACGATGGCGATGAAGCGCCAATCACTGTAGCCTCCACTCGCGATGCATACTTGTACGTCTACAACGTTGACCCTGACTGGAATGCCACGTTGATCTTTCCCAATGACTATGCCCCCGATAATCGGATAAACGCTGGCGGGACATTCTCCTATCCCAATGAAACACTCAGACGAAAAGGGATTCGGAGCGTGGCTAGGCTTTCACCTGGCTCGAAAGTATCCGCAGAAATGATTCGTGTCGTTGCCACGAAAGTGCCACTTCCACATGCCCTCATGGAACTTTCCAGAGCAACAAAGACAGAGAATAATCTGCATACATCAAGCGAATTCCAGGGTGGCGGTTCATTTCTCAAGCTCATGCATAAATTACAGTCTATTGATTTAGAGTGGGTGGAAGATGCACAAGCTTTCACAATCCAAGCGCGATAAACAAACAGGTGTCAGATTGTTTCTGAGAAGCTAAGAGGGGCAGTGACCAGCCGAGATTTTTGTACCACCTCGGTCTGTTAGTTCTCAGCTAGCAAATGGGGCCAACGTCAATCACGAAATGAGGCCGGTTGGCTGCAGGAGACTGGGTGACATTCATCCGGTTCGCTTAGGTTTCGATAGGACAAAACTATCAGCGTGTTGAATAGGTATCTTTATGGCTAAGCCTCCGAAAAAGAGCCTCGTAACATCAGCGGATCTGGAGCGTATGGGTATAAAGACAGAGGATTTGCCTGGTAAGGAACTTCTACAGCTCGTAGAAGGCAAACCTATTGAGTGGCCTATTGATCCCCCATCTCTGCCCAAGGAGCCATTGGCTGATCGGATAAGGAATAGTTTGTTCAACCCAGTGGTTCATTCAATTTATGGGTTACTAGTAATCTGCCTCCTGCTAGAGGCTATTATTCTTATATGCCAGAGCTATCTTTACCTTAAGGGGGGAGCATGGCCTCACTGGGTATTGTTCACTGCCGTTGAAGAGTCTCTACCGGCAAGCTTTCGCCAATGGCTGTTGGACCCTCAGGATTGGTTTGGGCTTCAGAAGGTGGTCTTTTACCTATTCATGGAAATGCCACTCGCGCTTTCAGTTTTCCTGCTTGCAATACTGCTAGCTATAGTCTTCGGATTGCTGGCGATTTTGTTCTAATCCACGTGCTCGGCTTCCCGGCCTACCCAAGTAAAAATAAAGCCCAACAGGTACCGGAAGCTTCAAGCGCTCTGGCCGGTGTGACTAAATGGGGAAGCCGAGAGGGAATGTTTATTACTCCGGCAGCTCTTAGCCGTCAAGATAAGCAAGATGGGAAAAGAACGGTCTACCGAAGGAAACTTATCCATTAATCCTGATACCGCTTGCGAATAGACATCATTTTGACTGTGTTTCCTCGTCGGCATTCACGTTGATCGGAAGAACATCCGCACCCTCCAGTCGCCGTTTATAGAGGGTGCTCACCTGTGTATCCAGCATGCGGGAAATGGTGCTAATATTTGCAGTAGACTGACCTCTCTCCAAGCGTTCCTTGTCGAACGCGGTTCCGCTTTGCGCGTTGAGGGCCATCAACATGGAGCTTTTTTGACTGGGCGTGAGTGCGGCGAGGAGCCCATCATCCAGCGTGTCGATAATACGCTCTTGCGCATCTAACGACTTGGCTTGAATCCGCGCCAACACATCAGCCCGATGAGTCTTAAACGACTCGACGGCCACGATTTCCGGCTTCATTCGCTCTAGGAAGCGCCATACGGTCGAGTGGGCCACCCCCTGCTGTTGGGCAATCTCCGGTGCCGAAAACCCCCGGGCGTGCAGGTCCAGGACTTTCTTTCTGTCGAGCTTTCTCGGCTTGCCTTCCTTGCGCTGGTTGGTCATAGCTCCTTGCCTCTCACGGTGTGAATGTGGTTCGCATACAGTGCTCGGTCATCGAGGGCCTTCCCCATCTCAACGCTGGGAGGGGTCATTCTATCCCGTGAAAGGCCCATTCCATCGTAGCCATGATCTCTCACGGTCCAGGCAGCACAGAGTCGTCCGTTGGCGTCCGTCTGACCCACTGCCCGAATGAGGGACATTGGTACCTGGTGACCATCAGTGAGATACACCGTCCAGCGTCCGGCGTTCCAGCGACACTCCTGCACGGTCCCATGCGCTCGATCCTCGGCACCGCCACAGAGGGTTCCCTTGGAATTCCGATAGGTCACGAGCCAGCCGGAGAGAATCGGGACCATCGGGCTTTCTGCTTGTCCCTGGTTCTCTGGCCAGGCTGCTGAAGGCGCAAGCACTTCGTGACTCGTCGGAAGGATCGCTCGACACACGAGGCAGGACGGCCAGTGCATATTCACCACGGCTCCGCACTCAGCGCACTGCGAGACCGCCGCCATGGTCATGGACTACCCCCTTCCATTAGGAAACCGGTGAGGAAACCAGGTGGAAACTTGAGGTTTCCAGCCTCGAAACAATTTCCACGCATGGAAACCATGCAACGCCGCTCCTAGCGCATGGTTTCGTAGCAAGTTTCCAAAATTCCGTGTGCGATTTCCCACCCCGAAAATTGGAAACCTTGTCGGCGTGGTGGAAACCTCAGCGGAAACCATCAGGAAACCTGAAGACCAGACGGTCATAGTAGTCCTTCACGCTTGAGCTTTTTGAGGAGCTTTGACGCGCACCCTTTGGTGACGCCAAGTTCTTCGGCGAGATCGCTCGGACTCGTCACGCCCTCAGCCAGTAACCGCCGAGCCCGGTCCAAGTTCGACACTTCGATGGGTTGCCAGGCCCATTGCAGCGAACCGTTGACTGTCTGGATTCGAACATCTAGCGGGGCGACCTCCTCGCCGGTCACACTTCGACACTTGGTGAAGGTCAACTCAAAATGACAGCCGTCTCGGGCATCCGTCCCCACTGGCTTCGACAGCTGAATCACGGTATCGAGAGAATCTTCCCGTCCACTCGTGCCACGTTGCTGACCGCCTTTTCCGCTGTGGTGCACCAAGACCGTGGCCAGCCCTCGATGGCGTAACCGAATCAACCACGTATTGATCGGTTCCCAATCCTGTTTACTGTCCTCATTGATACCGCTGAAGAGGCAGGAAATGTTATCGAGGATCAGGACCTTGATATCGGGATGGGCATCCAGAATCTTGACGACCTCTTGCCGCATGGCCTCAGAGGTCAAGATCAGGTCTTTCCCTCCGCATCGCTGATACACCAGCTCGCTCGTTAAAAACGCCAAGGGAGCGGCAGGCGGGACGTTCATCAAGGCGGTGAGCCGATCCCGGAGTTCTTTAATACGCATTTCTCCGTCGATGTACAGAACTCCGACCGGTTGCTGCACCTGCCAGCTCCATAATGAGCCTCCGGTGGTGAGTGCGCCGGTTAAGCTCAATTGAAAAAATGTTTTCCCGACTCCGCGCGGCCCAAAGACCATGACATTGCCTCCCTCCATAAGCCAGGGCAGGTAAGCAGGGCGTTCGGGAAGCTTTAAGGTCAACAGATCGGCATAGCTCACAAGGGCTTTCGAGAGATCGAGCGGTGTCGGGGGTATCTGTTCTAACCCATTCAAAAAATGCTCTTGGACGACTGTATCGCTCATGAGGGACTGATGGGCCAATCGTTCGACCTCGTCAACGCTAGGCTGCATGCTGAGCTGTCCTTTCCCGACATGCTTTGACCCTGTACTCGTCGGCCATGGTTTCCAAAAAATCAGCTCGGTCCTGATCCTCATACGCGCGTGCAATTGCCTTCATGAGTCTGTCGCGTTCTGGGTCATTCATCCCGTCACCGCTGAAGGCTGCTACGGCGTTGAGAACCTGTTCAAATCTGAGGCGACGGTCGAGGGCTCCCAATTCAAAACGAAAGGCCACGTCGTCACGGTCCATCCTCTGGGGTGTGCGAGTGGGTCGCTGCGTCGAGGCAAGGGAACAATCGGTGAAAAGATCGGCCATCGTCAGGCCAAGCGCTTTCACAACCTCTTTCGGGTGGCATCCCCCGAAGCAATGGATGAGGACTCTCGTCTTGTCCTCTCGAATCGACAGGCTGGGCAATCTATCAGCGTGCGCTGGGCAGCAGGCAGACCAACGGCGAGAGCCGTGAGAGCGGACACTCGCAAGTCGGTCGAGAAGTGCTTCGATCGTCATAGCGACACCCCGGTCTTTTCGGCGACCATGAGGAATTCCTCGTCGGTGAGTGGGCGTCCCCATTCCGCCTCAAGACGTGGACGCAACTCGGCGCGTCGTAAAACTTCTTTCAGCACTCCTGAAAGAATGTCGCCAATATGGGTAAAGGTGTTATTGTCGATCATGACTTCACCGTCTGCTCGTTACCCGCGCCTGTACTACCAGCCCAGGCGCGTAATTCCTCCACGTCATAGCGGACGGCTCGCCCGAAGCGGTACACACCTGGCACTTCCTTGGGCAGCCTGTAGAGAAACATTTTGCTCACACCGAGCAATGAAGCCGCATCACCGGCTTTCTTCAAGTTTTGGTTGTTCATAGTTCATTGCCTCCTGAGGACACAGCATGAACCAGCGGGCAAATGGATGTAAGAAACAGATTAGGGGCCCCCAGATTTGTTTATCTTGAGGCCCGATAGTCGGGAAGTTAATAATGGAGTGGAAGGAACGGTGACTACTGTTTAATACGAGAAGGCCAGTGTTGTATTCCTAGTTCGGCCTGTTTGATGAGCTTATTGACACGACCCACAGCTGTGTTTGCCCTTGCTTTGGCTGACTCGATGGGAACCTTTGGATAGACAGCTTTCCCTGTCTCCTCCAAAGACTTGCCATTGATATAGTGAAGGTCGTAGCACTTCAGGTAATCAAGCCAGGTCGTAAGATTCTTCTGCTTCGGCATTGGGCTAGCCGATGAGACGGTAGCCCCGGCCAGCTTCTCCACCTGCCGTCTTCGTTCACGCAGGAGATCAGCAAAGTGGTCTTCGATGTTCTCAAGCGTTTGAGTAACATCAATGCACAGACAGAGAAATCTTGGATTTCTGGATTGTAGATAGGATAGGCTTTCGGCCAGGCCATCACTCGCTCCAAAGTGGTAACCCGATCCGAGCTTGATCGCATGGTTCCGGGGGCGCGTCGCCGCCGCTGCTAAATCGATGAACTTGACCCCATCTTCATACAAGAGAGTTCCCCGTATTGCTTGAGCGGCCCGTAACTCCGGGGGCGAGGGTTGAAAATTTTGCACCAGTGCATGATGGGTCCCATTTAAGGGATCGCTGTAGTAGCCTAGTGGATCGCAGCCTCGTGGATGTTGGCCCGGAACTCCCAGCGCTATCCATTCTGTATCAAATGCTGGCCTTTGCCCTTTGCGATGCGCCGTTATCAATCTCGGCCCCCGGAGGAGGGCTTCGATGAAAAGGAACTCGTCCACGATCCACGCAAGCAGGTTCTCTTTATCTTTAATAGTGGCCCGATCGATGGGAAGAATGCGGTAAAGAGGGATACGGTCCGCTGCCTGCTTCTTTTTCCCCTTCATCGGCAGACGCTCCGACGGGTTGCAAGACGGACACGTGATTGATCGTAGAAGGCAGCGGCTCTGATACTGCATTGGATCCGGTTACGAGACATGGGGAGCCTTTTTGTAAATAGAAAATTTTTGTGACGTGTTAGTGCGCGTGGAACCCGGTGACATTGCCGGGTCCAGATTTCCCCCCCTGCCCACGGTCTCCCCCGTCACGGTTTCTGTCACGGTTCGAGTCCGAAAAGGGTCACGGTGAGGGGATACCACAGGGGAGCACAAAGGACAACGGCAGGCTACAAACCTCTTGATAGGCTTGCGCCTGCCGTTGTATGGTGTGTCTTGCTATGGCATGGTGTTTTCACCTAAATCAGCTTTGGGAGCAGGATGTCGGAGGTTCAAATCCTCTCGCCCCGACCAAACCTCGCTTGCGCGTACCGGCGGCTCGTCCGGCGAAGCCGCTCTTCCTTGCGCCGCCGGATAAACCCCTCAAGTATCCCGTCTTACTTCACAAACCAAGCTTGTTCGATCGGGAAATGAGGTAGTTAAATGAGGTAGTTAAGAGGGTAAGATCGAGATCCTCAGGATGTCCTTCAAGCCCTCCTTGACGCATTTGAAATCGGTCCGGTCGACTACAAAGCAGTACTCTCCGGAGTCGTTCGACGCGAGCCGGTCGAGTTCATAGAACCCATCCCGGCTTGCGCCCAGCCTGTTTCCTCACCATGAAACCTCGAAGCCTCTATGATAATGGGCAATGCAAATCGCTTCATCCCGGTTACTTGCGGTCCGAGCCAATCGCTGCATACATCACTCCTAACACGGCACTGATCAACAGCACTTCTATCATCAATACCATCATAGCTGTACACCCCCTTTCACGTAGAGTTTGTCGCAATGCTCTCTTCACACGTCATGTTTTATGCATGAGCATCGCCAACATCATCACTGCGAAAATTATCGCGCCCGAAATCGTCAACATGGCCATCTCATCACTCATCATGCTCGTACCCTTCCTTTCTGTATCTCCATCGTGGTTCATTCACGTGGAGGGCGAGGGTGACCCGAAATCCGCTGAGGGAGTCCGAGTTTCATGTCGAACAGCTCTGCATCGAGGAACCTCATTGCCTTTCTGCATGACAAGCACTAAGCATTTCTTAGGCCACTCACGATCTCGGTCTAACGCGTGATATTTCCAGCACCTACGCAGATAGCTCAGAGCATGGAGGGTTGCGCCTGAATCTGAATGGATTCCAGGCTGGATCAAATTGGATGCGGATAATTTTGGAAAAGGGCAGTCGAAGATGTCCGCGGTTATTCTGAGAGACCGAACGACGAGACGAAAAATTTACGAGGAGCGCCTCCCATTCCTTCAGTCCGAGTAAGTAGGGGGTTTGCCTGGAATCTGCTTCTGCCGGAGCAATTTGGTCAAGTAGGTCCGTTGCAGACCGAGTTCGGCCGCCGCCTTCGTCTGATTCCACCCGTTCCGACGTAAGGCAGCCTCAAGCAGCTTCTGGCTATAGGCGTCCATACTCTCATGATACGAGAAAAACACGATGTCGGTGTTGGACTCCTGATGAACCGGCGGTGTGGAGGGAATGGAAGTCGTGAGAGCGGGCAATGAAAGGTGTTCCGGTCCGATTGTGTCGTCGGGGCATAAGATCAAGGCACGAGTGAGGACGTTTTCCAATTCCCGTACGTTGCCCGGCCATGGGTACTGGTGCAGTGCCCGGAATGCCGCATCGCTGAGGGGCAAGTGTTTACACAACCCGACGTTGCTGGGCCGGTTGAGGAAATGGTCGACGAGGGCGGAAAGATCCTCCATCCGTTCACGCAACGGGGGCAGCGCGATGGTAATCACGGCAAGGCGAAAGTACAGGTCTTCGCGGAATGTGCCTTGGCGGATCGCCCGGTTCAGATCTTTGTTCGTGGCCGCGATAAACCGGACATTGGTCCGTACTTCTTGCGTGCCCCCGACACGGTAGAAGGTCCGATCTTGAAGCACCCGCAAGAGATGGCTTTGCATGCTGAGCGGCATGTCGCCGATTTCGTCCAGGAACAGCGTGCCGCCCTCGGCGATCTCGATCTTGCCGGGCTCCCGCTTGGCGGCTCCGGTGAACGCGCCCTTTTCGTGTCCAAAGAGCTCGTTCTCCAATAGATTTTCAGGGAAGGCGGCGCAATTGACGGCGATAAACGGTTTCGTGCAGCGAGGGCTCCAACGATGAATGGCGCGGGCGACCACTTCTTTCCCCGTACCCGTTTCGCCGAGCAACAAGACGGTCGCAGAGGAAGCCGCTGCCTGTTTGGCCACGGTCAGTTGGTCGTTCATCCGCTTGTTGGTTGTCACCACGGGTTCGAACTGGGCATCGACTTCTTTGCGGAGGGTCGCGACTTCACGATGAAGGGCGACCGTGTCCAGAGCCTTGTTGATCACGACGGTGAGGTGGTCCGCAGTGAACGGTTTCGGCACGAAGTCGAAAGCGCCGAGCTGCATGGCTTGCACCGCCCGTTCGATCGTCCCGTACGCCGTAAGCATCACGATAAGCGGGGTTGTATATGTCGCTGAAGTCTGCTGTGTGCTTTCGTTCCGCGGGTGAGTGCGAGCGGAGATCTCGTTGACTTGCTTTAAGACATCAAGCCCTGAGAGCAACGGAAGTTCCAGGTCCAGCAGGACAAGATCAGGTTCCTCCTCCTGAATCAAGCGCAGAGCGTCCTTTCCATTCGTGGCAATCAGCGGTTCATGCCCCATCCATGTGACACGATTTTCCAAACTGAGGAGGATATCGCGGTCGTCGTCGACGATGAGAATTGTAGCGCTCATAGGATAGTTCTCCTTTTTAGACGGACAAATGTAGCGGTCCTGTTCCGTCGGGAGGTCGCAGATTCGTTATATTCCCAGGCTTGGCTCATCCTGCGGCTCGGCGATTGGAAGCGTAAAATAAAAACGAGACCCGGCCCCCGGTCGGCTCTGCGCCCAAATTCGGCCCTGGTGCATGGTCACCAGGGTTTTGGTGATGCACAGTCCAAGTTGAGCGCCTTGTGTCGTCGGCATTGCCGACGGCACTCTGGAAAACTCGTCAAAAATGTTTGGGAGATGGGACGACTCGATCCCGCAGCCGGTATCGGCGATGCAAGTTTGGATGAACCCGGGCGGTGATTCGCAAAACTCCACCGTGACCCGACCGCCGGGCGGCGTGAATTTGATCGCATTGCCGATAAGATTCCACAGAATCTGCTCCAACTTGTCACGGTCGCCACGGATAGTTGGAAACGACTCGATCGGCTCGATAACGAGGGCCACGTTCTTCTCCGTGGCGACCATCTGCAAACTGCCTGCGACGATTGTTGCGATTTGTTGTAGAGAGACTTCTTCCACGCGAAGCTCGACTCGCTTGGTGTCGAGACATGACCAATCGAGCAGTTGGACGATGATCCTTCCAAGTCGGGAAACGTTATGCTGGATACGGGTGAGATAGGTGCGTTGGAGTTCGGTCAGCGGGCCTGTGACTCCGTCGAGCATGTTTTCCGCGAAGCTCCGAATCGCCGTCATGGGGGTCCGCAATTCGTGTGAAACGACGGAGAGAAACGTCGATCGGCGCCGGTCATGGTCCTGGAGTCGTGCGTTGGCGCGAGAGAGCTCCTGAGTTCGCTGCTCAATGCGCTCTTCCAGATGTTGGGTCAGCTCGGCGAGATCGGAGTAAGCCCGGGCATTGTCTATAGCCGCCGCCACGTGACCGGCGATCGTCAGGAGGATATGGAGATCCTCCTCGCTGCACTGGCGCGAGGAGCGATCGCCGGCAAGGAATCCCAGTATCTTGGTATGGCTCTGGAGCGGGACGGCGACGAACGATTGCACGCCTGAGCGGCGTGCCATCTCAAGTATCGGTGGGTACATCCGTTGCGTAACGGTTTCGACATCATGGATCAGTAACGGTTTGCCGTGAAGGAGGAGCTCGGCCGTGATGCCGCTGTTGTCGACGACCGGTATGTCGATCCGGCGAATGGTTTCCGCGATCTCCGGCGAAACGCCGATGATCCGGGCAAGGGAGGCGCAGTTCCGATCCGGATGGTATAGGAAAACAGTCATTCGAGAAAATCCAAGGTTATCGGCGAGCAGCCGGAGCACCGTGTCGAGCAACTCGTTCATGTCGAACATGCCGGCGCTCGCAATAACCGCACTGGCTTGATGCACGGTGGTCAACTGCCTGACCTGCCGTCTGATCGTGTCGAGATTCATGGTGATCGCACGATTGCGATCATAGAGGGATTGAGTCATGACGTTGAATACCCTCGTCAACTGGCCGACTTCGTCATGGGTCGAGGGTTCGAACGGAACCGGCGCATCGTTCCCTTCTGCGAGTCGCTGAGCTGCCCGGGCCAGACTCCGTAACGGTGTCGTAATACGAGACGTGAGCAGGTGTGCGCCGAGGATGCCGGCCGCAATAATGAGCACCGTGAGGATCGACGCATTGCGGAGGGTGAGCAGCAGTGTCTGTTTGGCTTGTGCATCGGTAATCCCGATTCGCACGAGGCCGACCACGGGTGGCGCGTCGGCGGAAAGTACGGGACCGATGGCTTCTCCCAACTCGGCGGAATGCCGGGACAAGGGAATCTCAGCCGGGGGGGTTCGAAGGATAGGCATCGCGAAGTCGTACAGCGTTTCTTTCCGCACCAAAAAGGGAAAGAGCCAATCCGAGGACTCGTCTTGAGGAACCAACGTCTGCTCGGCCGAAAGAACGAAGCGGGTGAAAAGCGGAACGGTCAGAGGAGCCTGCAGCAGTGTGTTTGAGATTCGGTCGTTCGGATAAATAGGTTGTTCCGGAGAGCGCGGTGAAGCGTTCGACGGTCTCTGCATGCGTTTGGTTTGTCTGGCGAGGGTTCGGCCGTCCGATGCCGCGATCACCACATAGACGACATGGTCGATCGTCATGAGGCTCTGCACGAATTGATCGAGTGTCACGGAATCTTCGAGCACGACGCCCGCGATCCGAAAATGATCGTTGCGCATGGTATTGGTCAACAAGATCGTTCCCAGCTCTTCCAGATTATCGGTCATGGCCTGGCGTCGTTTTTCGACGAAGTACCAGCTCAACGACGAGCAGGTCATGATGAGAATGAGGCTGAAAAACAGCACAAACTTCATCCGAAGGCCGAAAAACCGGACCGACGTCCCCGATGCGGGATCGTGTCGATCCTGAAGATCCATGGCGCCCATGGCAGATCTCTCAATACGTTTCGTCGATGAGGCTGTCGAGCTCTTTGGGAATCGCGATGCCCAAATACCGCGCGGTCTTCTGATTCACCGTGATTTTGATCCGCTGGACGGGGACCGGCTTGAACGGCAGCGGCTGCTCTCCGTTCAAAATGCGTTTGGCAAGGAGACCGGTTTCCCGACCCACTTCTCCATAATCGAGCGAGAAGCTGAGCAGCGCGCCCAGGCGAGTCAACTCCGAAGAGAAGCCGACGACGGGAACCTGTCTGGTGAGCGCGGATTCGAGAATGAAACGGATCGACTCGTCCGTCAGCACCGTCGAGTCCGGAACGAGCCATAAGGCTTCCGATTCGGACAAGAGCATCCGCAGTTGCTGCGGAACCTCCTTCTCGTTCTCGATCGCGAATCCCCGCAATTGAAACTCATGGACGGTGGCCTGAGGTTCCGCCTCTTTGAGCCTGGTCGTGGTCTTGTTGGGATCGTACAACATGCCGAGCCTGGGCAGGCCGGGAAAAAACACGCGCATGACTTTGAACTGACGATCCGTCGGAATTTCCAACAGGACACCGGTCATATTGGCAGCGGTGAGCTGATGTTTCAAGGGATCGAGAATCATCATGTACAGAATTGGAATATTCGAGATCTCCAGCTTGGCCGCCAGCGCCGCCTTCAGACCGACCGCGACCACCAGCGAAGAATCTGAGGCGCGAATCTTTCCGGCGAGCCGCTTTCCCCGTTCGAGATCGCCCCGTAGGTCGTACTCCGCGTACATCGCGGCCCCCGGCGCCGTCGCCTTGAAGCCTTCGATCGCGTCGCGATAGGCCTTCAGGTCGGACGATTTCAGGATGGTGATCTCCAAACCGGCAGCCTCAGCGCGACCGGGAACAAGGCAGCAGCAAGCGGTGAATCCCAAAGACAGCAACCATGCGCGTGACGAAGGCGCAGTCGTCGTCTTTCGTCCCTGAACGGTATGAGCGATCATGAGAATGTTCAAGTAGCGTTCAGAGAACCTGCTGAAGAGTGCGCATCGTAGGTCTTCGCCCTACCGTGAGAATTGCCGGTGTACTATTTTTTGTACAGCAAGCCACATGCCATCGTGCGCCGGGGGGTACCAGGCAGTTGTAGAAAATCACATATATTTTATTATATACATAGAACCACCAAATCCTTGTTGTCGGTATCGCGTTGATCAAAGGCTGCAACGGGATGAATCAAAAGAGATTCAAAGTGAATCAAAAGAGATTCAGGTCGAAAAGAATGAGAACGAAGCCGGCGGCCGGTGAATCATCGACCGGAACTTTGAATGGACTTGAGGTCCCAGTCAGCCACGCCGTTGAGGCCTACCTGCCTCAGTAAGGCCGCCCGTTGCCTGCGAAGCGACGGATCGGTCGGGTCGCGCTCGATCAGCGAACAGACGCAGGCCATCGCATCGTACCAGAAGCCCACCAGCGCGTTGGTGCGCACACTTTCTTGATCGCAGGTCACTTTCACCGACGTGATCGTCAGGCATTCGCTGAACTCGCAGCGCTCGATCATCCCTCCGGCGACGACATCTTCGGAATACGAGTCGGAGTTCCGTCTGGCGGATACAAACCAGCGGTATTGGATATTGGGCTCAAGCGTCAGTCCCAGAGCTTTGAGATCAATGGATTGAACTCCTGCCTGGGTGGGAGGGGGTAGGGAACCTTCATAGATCGGTCGAATTTTTTGGATGTCGTTGAGTGTAAAGCGCAGAGGATAGGTCGTCGGTTTTGAGAGATACCAATTCAACGTCGGCGTTTGCTTGACGGTCAAACCGACATGGTCCGGCACCAACGCCACGATTTCGGGTTCATTGCCGTCCGTTCCACGCAACGTGCCCCCCACTCGCGC
>JACZCY010021276.1_pt1 | contig 14876 bp, 26 predicted proteins | sample 8641821 | NCBI WGS metagenome assembly JACZCY01 (sample SAMN15324609, study PRJNA640507) | soil metagenome | isolation source: intercropping sugarcane | place: China: Luxin town, Laibin City, Guangxi Province | collected 2019-07-25 | depth 10cm m | reverse complement strand
ATCAGGTCCACAGGCGGAGATCCGACCGGGAAATGCGCTGCCATTGGTCAATATGCCCCTTGGTACGACCATCCACAATCTTGAATTGAAGGCCGGAAAGGGAGGCCAGTTGATTCGAAGTGCCGGCGGATTTGCGCAAGTCATGGGACGGGACGGTGATTATGTGCAAGTGCGTCTGAAATCGGGAGAAATGCGTAGAATCTTGGGAGCTTGTATGGCGACCGTCGGACAAGTCGGAAACGTCGATCACGAGAATGTCAGCGTTGGGAAGGCCGGGCGGAGTCGTTGGAAAGGAAAAAGACCGCATGTCCGAGGGGTCGTCATGAATCCTGTTGACCACCCTCACGGCGGCGGCGAAGGAAAATCCGGGCAAGGAAATCCACACCCTGTCTCTCCGTGGGGTCTTCCGACCAAGGGCTATAAGACCAGACAGAACAAGAAAACGGACAAGTTTATTATCGCTCGACGCAAGTCAGGGGTGCGCAATGCCTAGATCGGTAAGCAAGGGAGCGTTTGTCGACGGCCATCTTCTCAAAAAAGTCGAGCAGATGAATCAGACAAAGGACCGCAAGTTGATCAAAACGTGGTCGCGACGATCGACTGTCGTTCCCGACATGATCGGTCATACATTTGCTGTTCATAACGGGAAGAAATTCATTCCTGTGTTCGTGACCGAGAACATGGTCGGGCATAAACTGGGTGAGTTTTCACCGACTCGGTTCTTCAAGGGGCATGGCCAGGCCAAGACTGAAAAAGCCGTCGCCCTTAAGTAGCTAAGGTTAATGGAAGGTTATCAAGCCACGACGCAAAACGTAGTCTATCGATCATGGGAAGTTGACCGGTAACAGGGTTTTGAAAATGACTGAAGCACATGCAATTTTGAGATTTGTTCGTGTTGCGCCGCGCAAAGCCAAGCCGGTGATCGATATGATTCGCGGGAGGCAGGTTCCGATGGCATTGGCTATTCTGAAGCACACCCCTCGCCATGCTGCGCGGGTGGTTGAAAAAATCGTTCGTTCTGCTGTGGCCAATGCCGAGCTGAAGGAGATGGGTGATAGCGAATCGATGGTAATCTCCAGGGCTTTCGTTGATTGCGGTCCAACGTATAAGCGTGTACGTGCCAGGTCAATGGGGCGGGCCAATGCAATTCAAAAACGCACAAGTCACATTACTGTCGTCGTGGCGGCACCGGAAACTCAGAGCAAGAGGAAATAGATCATTTTTTTCTATTGAGGCATACAACGCATGGGTCAAAAAACAAATCCAATCGGCTATCGGCTGGGCTACAACTATACCTGGAGTTCTCGCTGGTATGCCGGAAAAGATTACGCCAAGCTGCTCCATCAAGACGTCAAGATTAGAAAGATGGTCAAGGCGCGGCTGTATCATGCTGGTGTATCAAAAGTCGAAATTGAACGTTCCGGTGATCAAACCAGGGTGATCATTCATACGGCTCGCCCCGGCATCATCATCGGTCGCAAAGGGGCTGAAGTCGATAAGTTGAAGGCCGACCTTGAAAAACAGTACGGAGGGCAGGTCTACATCACGGTCAAGGAAATCAAGAAGCCTGAGCTTGATGCACAACTGGTCAGTGAAAATGTCGCAACTCAGCTTGAGAAGCGCGTAGCCTTTCGGAGGGCCATGAAGCGAAGTGTTCAGTCTGCCCTGAGGCTTGGTGCTCAGGGTATCAAGATCATGGTGGCTGGTCGCTTGGGTGGTGCGGAAATCGCCAGGACGGAGTGGTATCGAGAAGGGCGTGTGCCGCTGCATACGCTCCGTGCCGAAATAGATTATGGGTTCGCTGAAGCGCATACGACAATGGGGCAAATCGGGGTGAAGACCTGGATCTACAAAGGAGAGCTTCTTCCTGTTCAGCCTATCAAGGCCGAATCATCTTTGGATCGACGGTTTGGGTGAGGAGATCAAGCTGTGTTAGCGCCTAAGAAAGTCAAGTTCAGAAAAATGCAGAAGGGCCGAATGACAGGTAAGGCCTACCGCGGGGGGCAGATTACCCTGGGTGAATTTGGTCTGAAGGCATTGGAGCCAGGATGGGTGACCAGTCGGCAAATTGAAGCCGCACGTATTGCTATTACTCGGTATGTGAAACGGGGAGGACAGGTGTGGACACGCATTTTCCCCGACAAGCCGATCACCAAAAAACCGGCAGAAACTCGAATGGGTAAGGGAAAGGGCAATCCTGAATACTGGGTTGCTGTTGTGAAGCCTGGACGGATTCTTTATGAGATGGACGGAATCACCCCCGAAATCGCTCGAGAGGCGTTTCGTCTTGCTTCGCACAAGTTGCCGATTGCCACGAAGGTGGTCGTTCGCGGCGAGTTTGGGTAAGTTCTTGAAGATCTAAAGGGGTGCAGGGATATGGCATTGGACGTCAAAGAGCTTCAGCATCTGGAGGCAGGTGAACTTATAGACAAAGAAAAGCAGCTTGTGCAAGAGCTATTCAATCTGCGCTTTCAGTTCGGCTCCGGGCGCCTCGAAAATCCCATGAAAATTCGGAAGACGAAGCGGGATATTGCGCGAGTGAAAACTGTTCTCCAGCAAGTGAAGGCCCGGGCAGAGGGGGCTAAGAGGTAAGGATGCTATGGCTGAAGTGGTAAAGCGTCGCCATTGGTATGGCGACGTCGTCAGTAACAAAATGCAAAAGACCGTTGTGGTCGTGGTTGCGAGGTCGGTTGTTCATCCGATCTATAAGAAGGTTCTGAAGCGGGTGACAAGACTGAAGGCCCACGATGAAAGTGGCATGTGTAAAGTGGGAGATCGGGTCAAACTTGTGCAGACCAGGCCTTTGAGCAAAGAAAAGAACTGGCGCATTGTTCAAGTTATGGAAAAAGGTCAACCCGAAAAGTAAGAAGCGATATTTCTCATGGTCCTCCGTTTGTTGTTGCGCGTAGGAATATAGCGATGATTCAGAACTATACATATATGGATGTGGCCGATAATTCGGGTGCGAAACAGGCCATGTGTTTTCATGTTTTCGGGGGGACGAGACGCCGTTATGCGTCGCTTGGCGATGTCGTGGTGGTGGCAGTCAAGGAGGCGATCCCTCAGGCCAGCGTGAAGAAGGGGGACGTGAGTCGGGCCGTCATTGTCCGAACGACCAAGGAAGTTCGTCGGGAAGATGGATCTTATATTAAGTTTGATCGAAATGCATGCGTCTTAATCAACAAAGAGGGCGAGCCGATTGGAACGCGTATATTCGGTCCCGTTGCCCGCGAGCTTCGTTGGAAGAAATTCATGAAGATCATTTCGTTGGCACCCGAAGTTTTGTAGGGCAGGACGAACGAGGGACATCGTGGAAGCACTCCGAAAGAGCAGAATTCGTAAAGGGGATACTGTTGTCGTGGTTTCTGGTCGTGAGCGAGGCAAGACCGGGAAGGTTCTGTCCATCGACCTGCGTGCCGGGAAGGTCGTTGTGGAGAAGCTGAATGTCATCAAGCGACACACAAAGCCGAATCAGAAGGCCAAGCAGGGGGGCATCCTTGAGCGAGAGGCACCTCTTCAGATTTCCAACGTCATGTTTTTCTGTCCGGTCACACGGAAGCCTACCAGGATAGGGATCAGGGTTTTGGAAGACGGGCGGCGAGCGCGCTTTAGTAAGAAATCCAACGAGACCGTGGAATAGGTTACGTAAATGGCCAAAGAACCCAAAAACCGATCCAATAAACCGTCTGAGCGAAAATCCTCCAAGAAGGAGCCTGCCCCGCAATTGGACCAGGGAAGCGAAGAGTCCAAGTTCCGACCACGGCTTCGCGATATGTACGAACAAGAAGTAGTGCCGGTGCTTATGAAGGAGTTCGGGTACAAGAACGTGATGCAGGTTCCCAAGCTCGAGCGTGTGGTGTTGAACGTTGGAATGGGAGAGGCGATCCAGAATGTGAAGCTCTTGGAGAGTGCGGTGACGGAATTGGGATTGATCACCGGTCAAAAGCCGGTCGTGACTCGAGCCAAAAAAGCCATAGCTGGATTCAAGCTCAGACAAGGATTGCCCATCGGTGCGAAGGTGACGCTTCGTAGCCGACGGATGTATGAGTTTTTCGATCGGCTAGTGACGTTGGCGCTTCCTCGAATACGAGACTTCCGCGGCGTCTCTCCCAAGGCCTTTGATGGTCGGGGGAACTATACCCTTGGCTTAAAAGAGCAGCTCATCTTCCCTGAAATCAAGTACGATGAAGTGGCCTCGATCCATGGGATGGACATTACGGTTGTCACTACAGCCAGGACGAACGACGAGGGGAAAGCTCTTTTGAAGCACCTGGGTATGCCGTTCCGCGCGTGAGAGCGACATGAGTCAATGGTGTCTGTTTCAACGGAAGGAGTGCGCGTGTCACGATTGGCACTAAGGAATAAGGCAGCAACGAAACAAAAGTTCTCCACGCGGGATTATCATCGGTGTGGGGTCTGTGGTCGAGTTCGCGGATATCTTCGCCGGTTTCGGATGTGCCGAATTTGTTTTCGGGTGATGACTTTGCGCGGAGAGATTCCCGGAGTGCGAAAATCTAGCTGGTAACTGGTGTTCTTGCACCGGTGACTGCCAATGGAGGATAGAAGAGTATAGCATGGTTACCGATCCAATCGGCGATCTTCTTGTTCGTTTAAAGAATGGCGCCCAACGTCGTTATGAGACAGTCACGATTCCTACCTCAAAGCTGAAGCGTGCCATTTTGGAGATTTTGAGGAAGGAAGGTTATGTTGACGCAGTCGAGGACGGACTTCATGAGGGGCATCCCGTTCTTACTGTGCGCCTTCGATACGTGGGAGATGGACAGCCTATGATCACCGGGCTGGAGCGTGTCAGCAAGCCGGGACGCCGAGTCTATGTCGGCAGTCAGGCTATTAAGAAAGTCCGCAATGGGATCGGTGTGTCCATCCTTTCTACATCAAAAGGTATCATGACCGACCAAGAATCCCGTAAGAGTCGCCTTGGGGGTGAGGTGCTCTGCTCGGTATGGTAGACAGATGAGTCATTTCGATCTCGAGTAAAGGTATAACAGGCCATGTCCCGCATTGGAAAAAAGCCGATTGCAATTCCGGGTGGAGTGGAAGTCAAAGTTGCCGGATCAACCGTGTCCGTCAAAGGCCCATTAGGCAAGCTGGATTGGTCGCTCGTGCAAGGGGTAGATGTTGCCGTCAATAATGGCCAAGTCGTTGTCGGGCGATCGAATGACGATCGTAAATTGAGAGCCTTGCATGGGCTGACCCGTGCGGAATTGAGCAACATGATCCACGGAGTCACCAAGGGGTACGAACGTTCGCTTGAAATCACCGGAGTGGGCTACAAGACCCAAATTCAGGGTCGGACTTTAAGCTTCAATGTGGGGTACATCAATCCGGTCATCTATCAGGTGCCGATGGGGATTGATGTGAAAGTGGACAAGCAGACGCTCATCAACATCAAAGGAGTTGATAAGCGCTTGGTGGGTCAGGTGGCGGCTGATCTGCGGGCCATTAAGCCGCCGGATGTCTATAAGCAAAAAGGTGTTCGCTACGCGGGCGAGGCATTGCGCAAGAAAGAAGGCAAGACCGGGAAATAGGGATTAGCCATGAATGCTGCAGACAAAGTTCGACAGCTTGATCGACGGCGGCGGCGAGTAAGACGTGTGATTCTGGGAACAGCAGAACGGCCACGCCTGAATGTATTTAGGAGTGCGGCCCATATTTATGCCCAGGTTATCGATGATGTTCGAGGCACTACCCTGGCGGCCGCGTCATCGCTCGATAAATCATTACGTAAGTCTCTCAAATCGACCGGCGGAATTGAAGCGGCCAAGGCCGTAGGGAAATTGATTGCCGATCGTGCCAAGGCTGCCCAGGTAAGCACTGTAGTTTTTGACCGAGGTGGCCGGATGTACCACGGCAGAATCAAGGCGCTTGCGGATGCGTCGCGTGAAGGGGGCTTGCAATTCTAGATTGGGCTGAAGACGAGCGAGCAAAAGAAGTGCGTGATCTCCGTCGGACCGTAACTGAACTTAGGACTGAGGGGTAAGAGCGTGCGAGTCAATCCCGATGAGTTAAGCCTGAAGGATAAAGTTGTCTTTATCAATCGCGTCGCAAAAGTTGTGAAAGGTGGAAAGCGCTTCAACTTCTGTGCGCTCGTTGTGGTCGGTGACGGCCATGGGTGGGTTGGGATAGGTAAAGGGAAAGCCGCTGAAGTTCCGGTTGCGATTTCAAAGGCCGTCGAACAAGCCAAGAAACACCTGGTTCACGTCCCGCTGAAGGGCGGTACCATCCCACACGAAGTGCATGGTCTGTTTGGAGGAGAGCATGTGTTGCTCAAGCCGGCCGTCGATGGTACCGGAATCATTGCCGGGGGGGCGGTTCGTGCCGTCGTGGAGCTGGTCGGTGCGCATAATGTCATCGCAAAAACATTGGGCCGTGGAAACCCATTCAATGCGGTTCGTGCGACGCTGGACGGGCTCACCCAATTGAGAAATTTGGATGACGTTCTTCGCTTTCGTCGGCAAGCGGTCGTCGAAGGGCGAGAAAGGGCTACGGTTTGATGGGTTCAACAAAGACATCAAGAACTCTCGAGCATGGTGTTCAAAGTGTGCGCGTGACACTGCGACGCAGTCCCATTGGAACACCTGAACGGCATCGCCTTGTATTGCGTGGGCTGGGCCTTCGGCGTATTCGACAGACGGTTGTCCATCCTGACACGCCGCAGGTGCGAGGAATGATCAATAAAGTCGGCTACCTGCTCGAGGTTGGAAAGCCATGAACCTGCACGATTTAGCTCCCGCACAAGGAGCAAAGAAGCGACGGAAACGTATAGGACGTGGACCTGGGTCCGGTCACGGGAAGACCGCCACCAAAGGTCATAAGGGACTGCTGGCTCGATCGGGAGGCGGCAAGCGTCCGGGATTTGAGGGCGGGCAGATGCCGTTGGTGCGCCGACTGCCCAAGTTCGGATTTACCAACCCGTCCAGAACAGAATATGCCATCGTCAACATTAAGAGTTTTGAACAGTGGGCCGGCAGCGACACGATTACTCCGCAAACTATGGTTGATGCTGGATTAGTGAAGCGAAAAAAGCTGCCGATTAAAATTCTTGGCAATGGTGAGTTGAAGAAACCGCTCGTTGTTCAGGCACATAAGTTCAGTAGATCGGCCGAAGCAAAGATCCAATCGGCCGGAGGACGAGTCGAGGTCATCGGCGGTGCTTGAACGGCTCCTGACCAGTTTTCAGAATATTTTCAAGATCCCCGAGCTGCGTACTCGTGTTCTCTTCACGCTCGGAATGCTGGTGGTGTATCGGATCGGGTCTCATATCCCGACTCCCGGTATCAACGGTGAAGCCCTTTCCGAGTTTTTGCAGAAACAGGGCGGGGCCTTGCTGGGGTTTCTCGACATCTTTTCTGGCGGGTCATTATCCCGCCTGACGATCTTTGCGTTGGGCATTATGCCGTATATCAGCGCATCGATCATCCTCCAATTGTTGACGGTGGTCATCCCGCATTTGACCAAATTGGCCAAGGAGGGGGAACGAGGTCGGAAGAAAATCATTCAGTATACCCGGTTCGGGACGATTGGTATTGCTCTGATTCAAGGGTTTGGTATTGCGGTTGGGTTGGAACAAATGAATCAGGGAGCATTCGTGCTCAATGCCGGATGGGGATTCCGTCTCATGACGGTCATCACGTTGACGGCCGGCACAGGTTTCCTGATGTGGCTCGGTGAACAGATCACTGAGCGAGGAATCGGCAACGGAATTTCGTTGATCATTTTTGCCGGTATTGTCGCCAGGCTGCCTGCGGCCGTGGCGCAGACCTACAATTTGTACGAAATCGGCCAGCTCAATGCCTTCTTATTGATTGGGTTGGCTCTCTTGATGGTCGGCGTTGTCGCCGCGATTGTTTTTTTGGAAAGCGGGCGGCGGAAAATTCCGGTCCAATACGCAAAACGAGTGATTGGGCGACGGGTCTATGGAGGACAGAGCACGCACATTCCGTTGAAGATCAATACGGCTGGGGTCATTCCCCCCATATTTGCCTCGTCGATCATCGCGTTTCCTGCGACCATTGCGGGGTTTTTTGAGACGCCATGGGTGAAATCGATCGGGGCGCAGCTGGCTCCTGGATCGTTGCTGTACACGTTGATGTATGTGGGGCTCATCATCTTCTTCTGTTTCTTTTACACCGCGGTGGTCCTTAACCCCGTCGATATGGCGGACAACATGAAAAAGTACGGAGGTTTTATTCCCGGTATCAGACCCGGTCAACGAACCTCTGACTACATCTACAATGTTCTCACGAAGATTACATTTGCTGGTGCCATTTATCTGGCCATCGTCTGTGTGATTCCGGAATTTTTGATTTATAAGCTGAATGTACCCTTCTATTTTGGTGGCACCTCCCTCTTGATTGTCATTGGTGTGGGCCTGGATACGGCCCAACAAATTGAATCTCATATGTTGATGCGGAATTATGAGGGATTTTTAGGCAAGGGCATGGCTCCGTTGCGCGGGAGAAGCGGCTAGGATCATGCGGCTTGTGTTTCTTGGTGCTCCAGGTGTTGGGAAAGGCACGCAGGCTGATAAAGTCGCCGTTCAGTATCGCATTCATAAAATTTCGACCGGTGACTTGCTGCGGGAGGCGGTTCGAAATAAGACCCCTCTGGGCCTTGAAGCTAAAGGACATATGGATCAGGGAAAATTGGTCCCGGATTCAGTCGTCATAGGACTGGTGCGGGAAAAGCTGGCTGATCCATCATATGCCGATGGGTTTATTCTCGATGGGTTTCCAAGGACGGTTCCTCAGGCGGAAGCGCTTGCAAAGGTGCTCGCTGAACGAGGCCTTCAGTTGGATCGAGTGATTAATTTCAGAGTCTCTCGTGAGCAAATTGTCAAGCGGCTGAGCGGTCGTCGGAGCTGTCCCAAGTGTCAGGCGACCTATCATGTGCAGTTCGCTCCATCCAAGCGCGGCAACCTCTGTGAGCGATGCGGAGAAGCGTTGGTTCAAAGAAGTGACGATCGGCAGGAGGCGATTGAGACGCGTCTCCGTGTGTACGAAGAACAGACAGCGCCGTTGATCAACTTTTATGAGAAACAACGGTTATTGTCGCATCTTGACGGTACCGAGGCGGTTGAAACGGTATACCACAACCTCGTGAAAGTGCTCGCGGTACCCCAGACGGCATGATCATTCTGAAAACGCCCGCCGAGATAGCGGTGATGGCAGAGGCGTCAAGAGTGGTGGCTGAAGCGCTCCAGGTTGTGAGGAAAGCGGTCTGTCCAGGTATCAGCACTGAAGAACTGGATCGTATTGCCGAGGAAGCGATACGGGCCAGGGGGGCGGTTCCGGCGTTCAAAGGCTACCGGAACTATCCTAAGACCCTCTGCACATCCGTGAACGAGCAGGTCGTTCACGGTATTCCTTCGAAGCGAAAGCTGAAGGAAGGGGATATCATCGGGCTGGATCTCGGTGCTATTGTGGGTGGGTTCTATGGGGATTCAGCGGTAACAGTGGTGGTTGGTCGAACCGTCGAAGAAACGGCAAAGTTGGTTCAGGTGACGGAAGAGGCGCTCTATCGTGGAATAAAACAAGCTGTGGTCGGCAACAGGTTGACAGACATCTCGAACGCCGTGCAACAACATGTTGAATCCGCCGGGTTCTCAGTTGTCACCGAGTTTGTGGGGCATGGGATTGGTCGGCAACTGCATGAAGAACCTCAAGTTCCCAACTATGGGAAGCCGGGTCAGGGACCTCGATTGCAACCAGGTATGGTTCTGGCCATTGAACCGATGGTGAACATGGGTCGGAGTGCCGTTCGCGTTCTTGAGGATCGGTGGACAGCAGTCACGGTAGATGGGAGCTTATCTGCTCACTTCGAGCATACGATCGCCATCCAACCCAGTGGATCGCCACGCATTTTGAGTCAATTGGAAAAGACCGAGATTTAATTTATCAGGAAAGAATACAGAAGGACGTGGCAAAAGAAGACATTATTGAAGTCCAAGGCTCGGTAGTGGAGACGCTTCCTAACGCCATGTTTCGGGTCAAGTTGGATAACGGCCATGTCATATTGGCTCACATCTCGGGGAAAATGCGGATGCATTTTATCCGTATCCTTCCCGGCGATAAGGTCACGGTGGAAATGTCGCCATACGATTTGACCAGGGGCCGAATTACCTATCGCTTCAAGTAACGGGAGTGACGAATTGTTATGAAGGTCAAATCATCAGTGAAGCCCATATGTGCCAAATGTAAGGTCGTGCGCCGTCGGGGGGTCGTGCGGATTCTATGCAAAAACCCACGTCATAAGCAGCGGCAAGGATAAATGGGGATTCTCGAATTGTCACTCCGAACTGGTATGACAGGCTTCAACTAGCGAAGTGGTTGATGATCTAGTGCTCAGTACTCATAGCGGGGGAAAGAATGGCACGTATTGCCGGCATCGATTTACCACGGAATAAGCGAACGGATATCGGATTGAGCTACATCTATGGAATCGGACGCATATCGGCTCAGAAGATTCTCAATGAAGCGGGAATCGATGGAGCGGTCCGTGTCAAGGACCTGAGCGAAGATAAGATCGTCAAATTGCGTGAAATCATTGAACGTGATTACCGGGTCGAAGGAGACCTACGCAAAGAAGTGTCGCTGAATATCAAGCGGCTCATTGATACAGGGACCTATCGAGGATTGCGTCATCGCAAAGGCCTGCCCGTCCGCGGACAACGAACCAAGACCAATGCTCGGACGCGTAAAGGACGTCGTGCAGGCGTCAGTAGCAAGCCGAGACCCACGGTGACCAAAGGGGCCTCAAGCACCTAGTTTGCCGAAACAGTCGGAGGAATTCGCATGAGCGTCAAAAAAGGGAAAAAGAAAGAACGTCGGATTGTCCAGAGTGGAGTGGCACATGTTCAGGCGTCATTCAACAATACGATTGTGACCATCACTGACATGAGTGGAAACACGGTGGTATGGGCAAGCGCGGGCAATCAAGGTTTCAAAGGATCGAGGAAGAGCACTCCCTTTGCCGCTCAGCGGGCGGGTGAAGCTGCCGCGCGAAAAGCCATGGAAAGCGGGATGCGGCAAGTCGATGTCTATGTAAATGGACCAGGCTCGGGTCGAGAATCAGCGATCCGTTCGCTTCAAGGAGCGGGTTTGCGGATCAATTTGATTCGCGACGTCACGCCAATTCCGCATAATGGGTGTCGGCCTCCCAAACGGCGGCGCGTGTGACGCCAGGGTGGAAGATCGGGGCGGCTGAGCGAGATCGGATAACCTGTTTTCAGTGAATCAGCAAGTTATTTTGCGAGGAGGAAGCAGTGGCAAAGTATCGTGGTCCAGTCTGTCGGTTGTGTCGTCGAGAAGGTGAGAAGCTCTTTCTCAAGGGCACGCGCTGTATGACGGAAAAATGCGCCGTGGAACGCAGGAGTTATCCGCCTGGCCAACATGGGCAGGGACGGCAGCGAACTTCCGACTATAGTCTGCAGTTGCGCGAAAAACAGAAGCTGCGTCGAATCTATGGACTTCAGGAACGCCAATTCCGCGGCGTCTTTGAACGTGCAGAACGACAGACCGGCGTCACGGGCGATGCTTTGTTGCGTTTGCTCGAATGTCGCTTGGACAATGTCGCATATCGCTTGGGATTCGGTGCGTCCCGCAAGCAAGCTCGTCAAATGGTGAGCCATGGTCATTTCACGGTAAACGGCAAGAAGATCACGGTGGCTGGGGCGTTGGTGAAAGCGGGAGATGTGATCGAAATTCGTGAACGGAGTCGGGACTTGGCCGCAATCCAGACGGCATTGGAATCGGTTGATAGTCGAGGCATTCCTGATTGGCTTGAGCTTGACAAAGGAGCGTTCAAGGGCACTGTCCGCACATTGCCGGCCAAAGAGCAGATCGCGTTGCCGGTCAATGAACAGATGGTGGTGGAATTGTACTCGCGATAGTCCGCCGTTCTGAGATGGGGTTCTTTCGACATCGGCGTTGTTTGCCGATGTCTTAGTCACTCGATGGTATGGAGGGTGGGTCATGATCAAAGCGATGAAAGACTTTCAGATCCCAATGCGGGTGGAAGTCGACAAGGATGCACATTCTCCCACATTTGGGCGATTCACCACGGAAGCGTTTGAACGGGGGTTTGGCACCACGATCGGTAATGCCCTCCGTCGCATTTTGCTGTCGTCGCTCACGGGGGCTGCGGTGACCACCGTAAAGATTGAAGGGGTCGTGCATGAGTTTTCGACGATTTCTGGTGTGACGGAAGATGTCACGGCAATCATTCTGAATATCAAGAGTTTGCGGCTGGCGCTCCACACGGATAAACCGAAAACGATACGGTTGAAAAAAAAGGGGCCTGGAGAAGCAAAGGGGGCGGACATTCTTCACGATGGCGATGTGACGATTCTGACACCTGATTTGCATCTTGCCACGCTCGACAAGGATGCAACTTTGGACATCGAGATGACGGTGAAACATGGCCGTGGTTATGTGCCATCCGAGCGGAACAAAGAAGAAGGACTGCCGATCGGGGTGATTGCCATCGATTCCATCTTCTCTCCGATCAGGAGAGTCAATTTCCACGTCGAAAATGCGCGGGTTGGTCGTATGACCGACTATGACAAACTGACGATGGAGATCTGGACCGACGGCACCATCAGCCCTCGTGATGCCCTCTCTACTGGGGCCGGGATTTTGCGTGAACATCTGGATATTTTTATCAATCCTGAAGAGCGCAGCGAAGGGAAGAGCGAAGCGGGCTACGAGGAATCTCATCGGGAAGTGAACAAAAATCTCTCCCGTAGCGTGAATGAGTTGGAGTTGTCCGTTCGCGCGGCCAATTGCCTAAAGAACGCAAACATCAAAACGATCGCTGATCTTGTGCAAAAGTCAGAAGGTGAGATGCTCAGGACAAAAAACTTCGGGAAAAAGTCCCTCAATGAGATTAAAGAAATTCTTTCTGAAATGGGGCTTTCGTTAGGAACAAAGATAGAGGCTGCGTCGCCACACAATGGAAGCCCAAAACCTGAATGATGCTTTCCAATCAAGAGGACTACCGTGCGACATAGAAAAAAGGGGCGACAACTGGGGCGGCAGACGAAGCATCGGGGGGCGTTGTTTCGGAACTTAGTGACCTCGTTGTTAGACCAAGAGCGTATCGAAACCACAGGAGCCAAGGCTAAAGAGGTACGGGGGTTTACCGATCGAATGATCACTCTTGGCAAGGAAGGTACGCTGTCTGCTCGCCGACGAGCCTTGGGATTTCTTCGCAGCAAGGCCGTTGTGTCTAAATTGTTTAGCGATGTGGCGACACGATTCAAAGATCGACCTGGGGGGTACACCAGGATTGTCAAAACTCGCCGCCGCATTGGTGATGCGGCTGAAATGGTTGCTATCGAGTTAGTTTCTCGTCAGGAACCAACCACAAAGAAAAAGTCCGATGCTCGTACTGGTCAGCCTGCACACACCGGGGCCGGAACGTCGGCATAGTTTTTTAGTCACGAATATTCAGTTGCCAATCTGGAGACTCTCATGTGCCAACACATGGGAGTCTTTTTATTTCCAGTTCCTCGGAGGACGTTTACTTGACAGACCGTGCATGCTACGATCGTGCCAGGTATCACAGGGGGGGATTTCTAGAGTATGTGGGAACTTGTAGCGAGGCGGACTCTTCTCGCCTTGAGTGTACTGTTAGCCGCATTTCTCGGTTTTCTTCTCTTCAGCAATGCAGATTCAGTGCCGACTAGTCGGCCCCTCGCTCCAGAGTCGCTTGAACAAGCGGATGCCAAGATTGAGGAATTCGTCTTTACCCAATCGAAAGGTGATGTGGTCCAGTGGCAGGTGCAAGCTAAACAGGCCAGACTATTCGAACAAGATAAACGCGCTGTGCTGCGTGACGTTGCCTTCACCTTCTATGGCACAGGAGGGGATGAAGTAACCGTGCACGGGGAAGAGGGAACGCTGGATACGGTAACCAAGAATTTCAGGTTGGTTAATCGCCAAACGCCGATTGTTGTGGAGACCAGAAGCGGCTATACGATTTATACCAACCGCCTGGTATGGACGGACCAAGCACGAGAGATTCGAACGGAAGATCCTGTGCGGATGGTGGGGCATGGGTTGGAGGTGAACGGACAAGGACTGCTTGGGCGAATGGAATCCGAAGAATTTGAGGTTTTACGGGATGTGCACGTGGATCTGTCTCCTTCTTCTTAGTGTCTCCTTTATCGGATCCACATCGACGGCTCACTCCACGGAATCCGTGAACCTGAAGAGAAGCGTGGAGGCACCCGGTGTCCCAACCACCATCACGTCCAAGAAAATGACGGTACGAAACCAAGACAGCCAGGCGATTTTTGAGGAAACAGTTGTGCTGACCAGAGGTCCTCTCATCGTTCACTCAGATAAAATGGTTGTGTTGTTCAATTCCAGAAATCCTGACCCCCTACAGCCATCCGGCGGAGGAACGGACCACCATGAATCCATTCGGAATTCCTCGGCTCCCAAAGAGCACAACACGGTGTCGACGATGTCGAATCGCTCTGTGAGCCGTGTCGAAGCGACTGGTGACGCCCATCGCGTCAAGATCAAATACGAGAACGGTAATGCGACGTGCCAAAAAGCCGTATATTTCGTCGACGGAGAGAAGATTGTATTGACGGGCGATCCCGTAGCTTGGGAAAAGGGCACGCGTGTCAGCGGTAAACAGATTACGATTTTTTTGACGGAAGAGCGAAGCGTGGTGGAAGGAGGCTCACACGTTCGTATCGAAGGTGAGGCGCCGAGTCATCCATGACCCGAAGCGTTCATGCAGAGTCTGACGCGCTCGTCGATCCGATTGCGGCACGACAAGGGGATTGTCTGCGTGCTACTGGATTGGTAAAAAGCTTCCGTGGCCGCAAAGTCGTCAAGGGT
>JACZCY010148550.1_pt1 | contig 14885 bp, 12 predicted proteins | sample 8641821 | NCBI WGS metagenome assembly JACZCY01 (sample SAMN15324609, study PRJNA640507) | soil metagenome | isolation source: intercropping sugarcane | place: China: Luxin town, Laibin City, Guangxi Province | collected 2019-07-25 | depth 10cm m | reverse complement strand
GACAACCCAAGAACAAACTAATAGCTTCCCCTTAAATTGGACCGGGTGTTTCCTAGCGGGGAATCTATAAAAAATACAGAGGCCCAACTCCTGTACGGGAGTTGGCCCTTTGTACTAAGTTTTCTTTATGAAAAAGTTAGATTAGTCTTTCCGTGAAACCCGCCTCCAAATTCCAAAGCCGGTTAACCCGGCACCCAACAGGATCAAGGATGCTGGCTCAGGAACAGACGTGGGCTTGGGTTTAGGCTTAAGCCTGAGAAGGCTCGTGCTATCAATAGTAACGCTGGTACTATCGATGGTAAGGCTGGTGGTCGTTTGAGCCATCAAAGGATTCCCTGAGAATCCTAGAATAAGTATGGCGACTCCCAAAGTGACAGAACCAATAACCCTACCCTGTTTCTTCATCTTTCCCCCCTGGTTGCACACAGATACACATCTCAGTGCTAGCTCTCACCGAAGCATAAATTGTGCTAGCAGGATGTTTATTATAAACGTTTGAAAGTATTGCGTCAGTTCGTATGCTTCCCAATTCAGTAAAAAAAGAGTGTAATAAACTTTTACACACAACTACAGCTGAAGATCGAAATAGAGATTTATTTCAATGTTTTTCAACAAGTCATGAAATCTCGATGTGTCAAATTGCTTTACATTTTGGAGGTTCATTTACAGTTTTCTTTCTCCATGTTCATCAGCAAATTTTGATTGTCTTAACCCATACCGAGAGAGCAACTGATAGAGAGTGGGACGGCTGATCCCCAATTCAACAGCCGCCTTAGACACATTGCCATCGGCTTTTTCCAGCACTACCTTTACCAGTTCCTTCTCGCGAAGGTGGCGTGCGCCTCGGAGCGTTGTGGAATCTCTATCAACGGAGGAGAGGTCTTTCAATTCCAAATTCGCAGGGGTGACGTAATTCCCTTCAGCCATCACAACCGCCCGCTTGATCCTATTTTCCAATTCTCTGACATTTCCAGGCCAATTGTGCGCCTGCAACGCTTCGACCGCTTGTGGCGTAAACCCTTTTAGTGCTTTCTTGTGTGCCTCTGCAAACTTCATTAAGAATGTTCGTGCGAGGAGGGTGATATCAGAATCCCGTCGCTTCAAAGCAGGAACTGAGATGGCAACTACACAAAGCCGGTAAAATAAATCTTCTCTGAATCGACCACTGTTGACGGCTTCTTGCAAATCAACGTTTGTCGCAGCGAGAACCCTCACATCGATCGAGACGGTGTCCTTTCCTCCCAACCGATGAACTTTATGATCTTGTAAAAACCGCAGCAGTTTGACCTGAAGACCAAGCGGAATATCCCCGATTTCATCCAGGAAGAGTGTGCCGCCTTGTGCGGATTCGATCCGGCCTTTTCGTTGCTGGACAGCCCCGCTAAACGCTCCCTTCTCATAACCGAACAGTTCGCTCTCCAGCAATGTCTCGGGAATCGCGCCGCAGTTGATTGGAATAAAGGGCGCCTCTTTGCGCCCGCTCAACCGGTGAATGGCACGAGCCACGAGTTCCTTCCCCGTCCCGCTCTCCCCGGTGATGAGGACCGAAACATCGACCGGCCCCACGCGGCGGATCATGTCAAACACGTCTTGCATGGGCTTACTGTTTCCCACAAAACCTTCAAATACAGTCCAGCCGGTCTCATCTCGAATGGCACGACTCTCTTGCTCCAAGCTGAAGAGATACGTTGCCCGCTGCAACACCACCTTCAACACATCGAGCTGTACCGGCTTTTCAATAATGTCGTACGCACCGCTTTCCATGGCAACCAAGGCTTTCGCTCGCTCGCCGCTGTCCGTGAAAGCGATCACTTTCGTCGCTGGATTCAGTCGAAGTGTCTCCTGCAGAATTGCCAACCTTTCGGAGGCCCAGTCCATATCAGGTGGCAATCCCAAATCCAGCAATACCAGTGATGGCATAGCCTGACGAACCTGTAAGAGCGCACCCGCGCGATCTGACGTTTCAAGGATTTGATAGTCGGACGCAAGCGCCCATTTCATCTGATTGCGCATGACGGCATCGCCGTCGACAAGGAGCAAGAGAGGGCGTGTTGTCATGCTTAACGCTCCGCTGTTCTGTGCCGGATCACGTCCATTCAACCGACATGCCGATACATGAGTCGACCGGCCAAAACCAGCATCTTATAAGGGACATAGGCACAAACGATTTTCGCCAGGCGCACCTTCAGACGTTCCAAGGAGGGCGACACCTCATCCGCCGGACCACGCCACAGAGTGAGCCGTACACTTTGTGCCCCCCAACGTTCTTTGAACCTGATCAGTCCCCCATTCTCGAGTTCCGACCGACCCAAATCGAGCTCTTCCATCCCGGCCGATTTCGCAGCTTGGATGGCTTGCCAGAAAAGCATCGGCGTCGCCCCCAGATTGTTAAGTCTGGCATCGGAGCCGCCGTACTTGTAATACATCTTCTTCCCGTGATTCATGGTCAGAATTCCCGCAACGGGCCGGTCTCCCTTGAAAGCGACACGAATGCAGACATCCTTTCCCATAGAGGAGACGAGACTTTGAAACCACTCGAACGGTTGCGGCGGAAGGTGCTTGCGCGATCTCGTCAGCACGATGAGATCATAAAATGACCGCACCAGTGATTCGCTCCGCCCATCCTCATACCTCAGTCCTTGACGTTCCGCGTGTCGAATTCTCCGTCTAATGCAATCCTTATGAAGTCCCTTGTATATCGCATCGAGGCTAGGCCGAAGGTCAAGCCGATGCCATCGATAGGCCTTACACTCCCTGAGGCCCTCTTCGGCACCGAGAAAGACGCCGCTGGTCCGCATTTCAGCATACTTCCATCGTTGTGTTCTCCGGAGTGTTTCGAGATGAGCGCAGAGCGCGCGAAGTTGCCCACTGTTTTCGACAAGCGGTTCGCAGTGGTCCGTGAAAGGCAGTGAGACCAGCCGACCGCGGGTCAACCAACTTCGCACGATACAAAACAGGAAGGCATTCGTCAGCTTCTCGGATGGCGCAGAGGTCGTAAATGCGACAGGTTCATAGCCATAGGCGGTGCGCAGAGCATTAAGCCAGCCGATCGTATGGAAGACAGATGCGTGTGGATGTCTATCGACGAATTCGGACCACCGATTATCCAGAAGAGGATTTATCGTCCAGACACAGCCCTGTACTGAGGCCATTGCGTATCCTGTCCGGATCAGGCTCGCACGCAGCGGTAGCTATAATGTTCTGGTCAAGCTTGCGCGTGAGACCCATTTTGTGGGTCATACCCGAACCGCCGTTCTAGTTTCCGTATCAGCCAGACAAGAGAGAAGAGGACTGCGAGCGACAAGACAAAGAGCGGAATGCCTCCATTGCGGTGAAGAGTGCTGTCCGTAATGAAGCTGGGGTCGACATAGTTCGCAAGCAGAGCCAACCCAACGATCCGCACGGCATTTTTAACGATCGCCAACGGCACAACGATGAACACAAGGCCCATTTTCCCCCAAGTAGATCTGAGAAATAGGTGGCTCGCCACAAGGCTGGTAATGAGCAATGATAGGGCAGATCGGATCCCGCTGCATTCTTCTGCTACATAAATCGTGAAGTCCGACAGGCTGAACACGAAACCCTCGCGAAAGACGGGAACGCCGAGCACGGAAAATAGTCGATCGGTGACCTCCGCCGAACTGTGCTGCAGGAAGGTGACGATGGCATCGAGAACAACAGAAGGAAAGGGGACCATGAAGACCATAAGACCCAATCCAAAGGAAGCCGTGCGAACGGCATGGATCCCATAGCAGAAAAGGAAGGCACCCCAGCACATCATTACAAAAGAAAGTATCGCGGGAGAGTAGCTGTCAAGCGTCTCACTTATAGGTTCTCTCGCGTCCAACGATACCACGCTTCCGACGACCATCAGGATTGACCCGAGAAATGGACTCCATTCCACTGCCGAAAAGATTGCCGCTCGACGAATGTACAACAGGTACAGACAAAGAAATGGGATCAAGGAGATATGGGAATAATGCTGAGAATGTTCGTCTTGCAGGGAACCGGTGAAGGCTAGGATCAAGGGGCTGCGGAACCATGCAATGCCCACAGTAACAAGGATCAGGAAACACGCGTCCCTGAGATCGAAACTTGCAGGCCACGACGATCGAACGCATGGGCTCCCATATGCTCGTGGAGGCATATTTTGCGAAGGCACCGTACCCGGCGTCCGTATTTCTTGCTGTGGCATCATGAAGGGGGGAGAAGGACGGCTATCGAATAGGCTCTTCAGTGCCCATCGATCGCCTTACTGTCTTTCCAAGATCAACACCCAGTCGGTGAAACCTGTGCCATTATTTCCAGGCGGGGTAAAGGTTTGAGTGCTTGTATTTGTAAATGCACCGATCAGTGTATATCCAGCTGTGGCCGGATTGAACCAGCGAGCTTGCGTCTGGCCATTCATTACCGTCATATCAATGGTGATCGACCCTGTATGATCAGGCGGTACGTAGGCGACCATCAACGAGCCATCCGGCGAGGCCGCTGCGGCCACGTAGTCTGGAAGAACCGGCTGCGAACCTCCAGCAGTCACAATCGTCTTCATTCCAGCGAGGCCGGATGGGACGAGGTTGTACCAAGCAATTGAGCGAATAAAGGCATTGAGCCGGGCCATATCCAGCGAGCCCTGTGTGTTCAGATGCGCCTGCCAGCCGTCAGAGCAGAACGAAAACGACAAGAACTTTGAAGGGTTAAACGGCCACACACAGCCGTTGCCTGAGATATAGCCACCGATTCCTGATAGCCATCCCCACCATTGGAAACGACGAACAGGTTGGACTGCGTTGGGATTGACCCTATTTCCATCCGGCCCTTCCTGATCGTAAGGCTCTTCGAGCAAGAAAGTGGGCATCACGGGAAGATAGGAGTAGCCATTCCGAGCATACGTATTGACGTCCCCCTTCCAGTTATACGCGCCTTGCAATGTGCCGGCGGAAAGCAGCATCGGATCCGTTTGATCGGTATAGATCGAGGGGCTATTCCACTCAGCCGAGAAGGTGATGCTTGCCTGTCCGTCTATGCTTTGCATTCCAGCAAGCATGGCTTTTTCTACCGCTAGCTGTTCTGAGGTGAACTGATAATTGTCAGTGCCATAATCGCCACCAAGCATCCAAACGATATTCCCTCGGGTTTTATACCTGTTCGCGATAAAGCGACCATAAGCCTGCATTTTGGTCGAACCATTGGCCACCATCTCAACCATCCAGCCCTCAGAGCCTCCACGAGCACCGGTGTACGCTGGGAACATGAAGCAAAGCACTCCTTTGGACTCAGCATAAGTCAGGAGTGCTTCGACGTTTGCCCAGTAGGCCTCATTCGGCTGAGAAAAATCAGGTGCCTGGTCATTGTTGTTACCGAGAGAACCGTGCCAGATCGAGCCGTCGAGTTTCTTGGTGAATGGAAGCTCATTATTCGAGCCGAATGGCGGGTGATTCCCTCTCGCATCATGGTTGATGACGTGAAGCTCGATCGCGTTATGACCCTTGGCCACGGTGTCATCGATAAACAATTTGTAGTCTGTTTCCGAAAGCGATGTGATGAACCAGGCCGTGCGCCCTAAGATAGGAAAAGGGATGCCGTTTTGATCCTGCAAATATCGATGATTGGCCGATACAACGAGTGGGAAGACAGGCAGCGGGGCAGCGACCGGCTGTGAAACGGCCGATGTTGAGGAAGATGATGAATCCCTGCTACATCCCGGAGGGCTGCAGATAATCAGTCCTATGGAAATAATGCCGGCTGAAAGTAGATTAAGTCCCACAACGACTTCTTTCGTAGCTTCATGAGAACCTATAACCCCAGCAACACGTTCGCGTCACGTCAACAGGCCCCCTTGCCGGTGATCATCGCGGCGGGCGTTGCAAGCAGGATCTTGATGTCGAACCACAGAGACATGGTTCTGGCATATCGTAAGTCGAGGCGCACCATCTCGTCGAAGGTGGTCCGACTCCGGCCAACGACTTGCCAGAGGCCGGTCATGCCCGGCTTGGCTTCCAACACGCGACCTCGATGCCATGGCTTGTATTGTTGCAGCTCATACGGGAGCGGCGGCCGTGGCCCCACCAAGGACATGTCGCCGATCAACACATTCCAGAGCTGGGGCAACTCATCGAGACTCGTTCTTCGAAGAATCTGGCCGATGGGTGTGATCCTGGTATCGTTCGTGAGCTTGTAGACGGCCGGCTTCTGTTGCGACTGCATCTGGTCGCTGGTAGTGATGAACCAGCTCACATAGTCATGGTGAACCTGGTGATCCGCCGTTACATACATCGTTCGGAACTTACACATCGTGAAGGGTATCATCAGATGCCCGACGCGCAGTTGCCTGAATAAGACCGGCCCGGGTGATGACAGCTTGACGAGTATGGCAACGAGAGCAAACACTGGTAACAATAGGATTAACAGCAGGGCACTGAGCACAATGTCCATGCATCTCTTGAGAGCCTGAAAGTTTGACAGAACCGGCACATTCGCCGAGTGTTCCGGATACAGCAGCGGATCGATGGCGGGCACGTGCTGATCGCTTGATGGAGTCGGCTCCGGATACACGCGCAACCCGATTGAGAGATGTTGCGCAAGCTCCTCATTCCCCTGAAGCGCGACCGCGCTTCTGACTGTGCGTTCGAGCCGATCGCAGATGCCGATCAGGTCGGCGATATTGATCTCGGGCACGATCAGACCGATCACACGCGACGATTCAAACCAGCCCAGAATATCGAGCTCCGATGTAACCGCCGACAAGGCCTTCGCTACAACATTGTCGTCCGCCGTCTCCTGCTTGTCCGGCCTGTTGGGGAGACCGATCAACAACAGAGCCATAGCAAGCCCGGATCGATCCGCGCGCTTTCGTTCCCGCGTGATCGCCTGCTTGAAGAACTGCTCATCGAGCAGCCTCGGATAGTGTTCCCGCATGTCGTTGTGCCCATACATGACCATCTCACCGTCACTTATCTGATCCGTCCCAGCCATAAGAGACCTCATGCCAACACAATTTCTTTATGCTGATTAAGAGACTGTTCGGCCGCCTCAAGAATGCGCACGACTCGCAGCCCAGCCGACCCGTCGTTGATCGGTCTCGTTCCGTTCATGACGCAATCCAGGAAATAGCGTGTTTCCACCTTCAACGCTTCGGCCTCTTCGATTTTCGGCGCGTACATATCGCCGGTCCTGTAGCTGACCAAGGCTGCGTGCATGCCCGATTCATTCTTGATGTCGGCCCCCTTATCATAGACGCGGAGCTTTTCCGCTAGGTCGAGGTCATTCCAAACCAGCATTCGCTTTTGGCCGCCTACCAGCGTCGTGCGCATTTTCACGGGCGAGAGCCAATTGACGTTGATGTGCGCCAGGACATTGTCGGGGAAATACACGGTGAGGTAGGCGATGTTTTCGAGATTGTTCACGTGCGCTCCGCCGGTAGCCACCACTAGCTCAGGCTCGACCCCGATCAGGTAATCCATAATGGCCAAGTCATGCGGCGCGAGATCCCAGAGCACGTTCACGTCGTGCTGGAAGAGCCCGAGGTTCACGCGCGTTGAATCATAGTAGTAGAGGCGGCCTAACGTGCCCTCATCGATGAGTTGCTTGATCTTGCGAACGACTCCGGTAAAGAGAAAGGTATGGTCCACCATGATCTGGAGCCCGCGGCGATCCGCCAGTTCGAGTAGGTCCTCGGCTTCGGCGGAGGTCGCGGTAAAGGGTTTCTCCACGAACACGTGCTTCCCATTCTCAAGCGCTTTTTTGGCTAATTCGTAGTGGTACGACACCGGCGTTACGATCGCCACCGCATCGATATCCGTGGCGAAAAGCACCGCATCCGGCTCAGTTGTCACGCCGATACCTGGATGTGCCGCCATCACACGAGTCAATGCTGCGGAAGACTTGTCGCAGACAGTGACGACTTTGCAGTCGTGGTGTCCAAGGAAGTTCCGCACCACGTTCGGCCCCCAATACCCATACCCGATCACACCAAGTCGTAGCATGATTGCACTCCTTGAAAGAGGTTACAGGACCTAGCCTTTGGAATCAGAAGACGGAACAGGATGGTCGGATGCATCGAATGCAGTGAGCTCAGTCTCCTCAAGCACACGTATCTGAAGAGAATGATGATCCATCAGCGCGCAACGTAACCCATCCACTAAACGGATCCTCAGATTGTCGCAGCCTGCTCCGGCAGAATCTGGTCGTAGCGCCGTCAATAGGACCCCCAAGATCCGGCCTTGCAGATACCACCCGATGTAATCGGTGTCACGACAACTGCCGGACAATACCGAGATGGTCTTATCGGAAAGCTCGGATCCGAAGGGCACGACGAGCCCTTGCGGGTTTGCACGATAGACAAGCAGGATCCGGCAGAGGCGACCCGACCGCTCGGAACGCTCGGACTCTCGATAGATGAGGCTGCGATATACCGGTTCAGAATAAACGTTTACAGAAGAAGTAGACTTCTTGCTCTTGGTCAGGCCAAGCAAGTAAGAGAGTTTATCCCGCCACCGAGTTGTTGAGCGCATGACCGCGTCGTGAAAAGGAAGGGATGATCCCGCCTTAGAGGGAGGCCCTTGAAATAACCGGCTTCTAAGCAATCGCCGTCTGGCGCGAAGGCCGGCTTATCTGAAAGCTAGGAAACCGGCGTGTCAGTGGCAGCGTCGGCAATGTCTGATGCAGGGCACTCGGCGGAGAACTTATCCGACAGTCCCGTCTTCGGACCGGAGATTTGAAGTGAGTGTGCCATGAACGAGTCGAGGTTTGATCTGCGCGACGAAAGTCGCGACCTCACGCGGAAGGGCGTACCAACAAGTATCCCCATAGCGGGTGACGACATACTTCAGAAACCGTTTATACAGATCGGCCTGATATTCCCAGGCATTCGGCTTTCCATCAAAAGAAATGTAGTCCGGATGGACGACTGTCAAAGCCATGCCACCGTGCGAAGCCACCCAATCAAGCTTCTTCGTCCACAGATCGATCGTCGTTTCCTTTAAGAGCACGAATAACGTGGAGTCCTGCGGAAGCGTATAGGGGAGTTCGACATAGCCCTTCGAGCCGGAGCGTTGAACCCAGAACGGAAAAATCGTCCCGACTCCATCCGGTTGCGGCTCGAACGGATCGGTATCGAAAGTCGAAGCATCGTAGAGAACGTTGAGCTCATGAAGCCACTCCAAGTTATGAAACATGAAGCCTGACCGAAAGCCCGCTCCACCCCACGCCAGGAGATACTGATTGATTTGTCGAGCTTGCTCTTGAAAGTGTTTCGACGATCGATAGAGCGATCCGTCGTGATACAGATCATGGACACCGACTTCAAAGCCTTCATGTTCGAGATAAGCCCGGAGCGTGTCGGAAACTCGATACTCTCCCTCCGGCACGAAGTTGAACGCTGCGCGGATGCCCAAGGCGTTGTCCAGATCGGAAAGCTTCCGGCACCGTGCTAACCCACGCGCCCCCTCGACGTCATGGGTCACGACAAAGGCGAACTTCTTGCCGTTCGGCCACCCTGGCCAGCCCACTGGCAACCGACCTGCCGACTGCAAAATGGGCCATGAACCGCTGAATTGCCTCCTCAGACGATTTGCAATCAGGCGTCGTGCCCCTACTCTGATGGCCAATGGGATAGCAGGCTTCAAAAAATAGTATGCCTTCGTCATGCGCGATGTGGCCTTCCTCGTCAAGACAATACCCTTAAACTAGGTTCTAGTGATGCGCTACAAGGCCCAATCGCTGTCTATCGTATCTATCCCCCAGCACCTGCCGACACCATTCACGATGAGAAAGATACCACTCAACCGTCTTTCGCAATCCTAACTCGAATGTATGCTGTGGAGTCCATTTTAATTCAGACCTGATTTTGCTCGGGTTGACCGCATAGCGCCTGTCGTGACCAGGCCGGTCATCGACAAACTGCTTCAGGTCGGTGTACCGGCCAAGATTCTTCTCAATGAGAGATACGTTTTGGTCGGCCGGCGCCGACTCTTGGAGTATGGCACATATTCCGTCGACGACTTCTCGATTGGTTCTCTCTTCCTCGCCTCCGATATTATAACTTTCCCCTACTCTCCCATTTTGAAGAACCAGCAAAATGGCCTGACAATGGTCCTTCACATAGAGCCAGTCTCGCACTTGAAGCCCATCCCCATAGATTCGCAACGGTTTACCATCAAGGGCATTCATTATCGTGAGCGGAATCAGCTTTTCAGGATATTGATAGGGGCCATAGTTGTTCGAACAGTTCGTGAGCAGAGTCGGAACCTTGTAGGTATGCCAATATGCCCGGACAAAATGGTCAGCGGCACCTTTTGAGGCAGCATACGGTGAATTTGGAGCGTAAGGAGACGACTCGCTAAACCTTCCCTCTTCCCCCAGCGAGCCGAATACCTCATCAGTGGAAACGTGCAAAAACCGAAAATCGGATTTCACACGATCGTCGACCTGTGCCAAAAATCGACGGGCCGCTTCAAGAAGTACATATGTACCGATCGTATTGGTTTTCAGAAATGGCTCTGGATTATCAATGGATCGATCGACGTGTGACTCTGCAGCGAAATTGACGACCCAGGTCGGGGCATACCTGCGGAAAATTATCCGCATGGTTTGTTCATCAGTGATGTCCTCTTGAAATACCGTTACACGTCCATCATTTTGAAGATCTACTAACGTGGCAGGATGTCCTGCATACGTCAGCTTGTCCACAATGACGACGTGAACATTTGTTTCTTCAAGAATTAACCGGACAAAGTTGCTGCCGATAAACCCTGCTGCCCCTGTTACAACAATCGTAGTCATAGAACTATCCTTCCCCATAATTTCCACATGGGTGTTCCGCAATTGCGATCCAATATCGGCTGAGTATTTGTCATGCGGTTTCCCCCTGCGGACAAGTGAGATTTATTGTGAGAAGAACTCCGCTCAAAAGATCTCTCGGATGGCGAGAATTGAGTCTTCCCGAAGGACCACACCATTTTACGACGCGCCCACTTAGTTTTTATGAATACCAGTTATTGTACCGGCATCGCCTTGCAGTCTTCCGGACTTTGTGGAATGTGCTCAGGGATTAACTGCATCCCTACAAACTCTGAGGATGTTAATCACTGACTGACTTTAACGTTCCATCATCGGTATGCGTACAAGCGGCATACTCTGCAATTCCCTTCTGCCATGATGGAAGCTCTATACGTGGAGACTGTAGCGTTGTAAGAGCAGAGAACTTTGGACGAGGAGCGGCTCGGGGGAATTCTGAGCTTTTAACCGGCTCCACGGGAGTTGCGATACCAAGCCGTCGGTACAACTCACACGTGAGCGCAAACCACGTAGTTTGTCCTCGCCCAGCCAAGTGATACGTACCATATGCGCTTGTTTCAAGGAGCCGGGCTAGCGCTGACGCGAGATGAGGCGCGTACGTTGGTGACCCAACCTGGTCCTCTACAACACGAACAACAGGTCGGCTCGCCATTGCTGTAATGGTCTTGGGGAAGTTTTTTCCCGCGACATGGTATAGCCATGCAGTCCTAACAATAAAATGACGCCCGTGCAGATCTCTAATCGCCTCTTCCCCTGCGAGCTTACTGGCACCATACACCGAAAGAGGATTTGGACGGTCGAATTCATGGTACGGAACAGCGGATCGACCGTCGAATACATAGTCTGTCGACACATGCATCAACGGAACATTCAGCAATGCAGCAACAACCGCAAGATTCCGTGGTCCAAGAGCGTTGACTGCATACGCAAGATGCACATTCGTTTCAGCTCCATCCACATTCGTGTAGGCCGCTGTATTAATTATGTATTCCGGATTCAGTTCCTTCACGACCGTCTCCACCTGGTTGAAGTGGCTTACATCAAGCTTCTCCTTGGTGAGCGGAATCACATCGTGACCAACGAGGGCCGCCTGCATCGCGGTTCCCAACTGTCCTGAAGCGCCTGTCAGTAGAATTTTCATTCACCAAAACTTATACGTAGGTTATTCATTCAAGGTGTGCTTCAGCTGAAGCGCGTTCGCTCGCTGACGACACAAGAGCATGTACCAACCAAAGGTAGATATACACTTCCCTCCGCAACACTCCCATCAAGATAAATTGTAATTAGCCTCGACAACCTCACAAAAAAACATGTTCCGAGTAGGTCTCTATACTTACTTTTACCCGGATAAACCCTCTTGCTGAAGCAAGCGGAGCAAACAAGTACCGTATTCGCTCTTCTTTATCGGAGCGATTTGTCTTATCAAATCGTCGCTCGTGATATAGCCCATGCGATAAGCGATTTCTTCCGGGCAGGATACCAGGACCCCCTGTCGTTCTTGCAGAGTCTGAACGAAATTGGAAGCTTGCTGAAGAGACGCATGCGTCCCCGTGTCAAGCCAGGCAACTCCTCGCCCAAGTTTTTGGACCCGCAGGCTCCTCTTGGCTAGGTAGGCGCAATTGACATCCGTGATTTCCAATTCGCCTCGCTCTGATGGTTTGAGTTTACTGGCGATATGCAAGACTTCGTTATCGTAGAAGTACAGTCCGGTTACAGCATAATTTGATCGCGGTTGAACGGGTTTTTCTTCTAGCGTCAGGGCTTGTCCGCCCTCATCGAACTCTACGACACCATAGCGTTCAGGATCTCGCACGTGATACGCAAAGACGGTTGCACCAGTTGCATATTCTGCGGCATCGAGAAGAGTCTCGGGTAATCCGTGGCCATAGAAGATGTTGTCCCCTAAGATTAGAGCTACAGAGTCCTGTCCAACAAATTTTTCACCGATGATGAAGGCCTGCGCCAAACCCTCGGGTTTTGGCTGTACTTCATATTGAATGTTCAGACCCAAATGATTGCCGTCACAAAGAAGCCGAGTAAACGCTTCCCGATCCTGGGGAGTTGTGATGACAAGGATTTCGCGAATCCCAGCCAGCATCAGGGTGGAAAGAGGATAGTAGATCATGGGTTTATCGTACACCGGCATGAGCTGTTTACTGATTCCTGCCGTAAGTGGATAGAGACGAGAGCCTGAACCGCCGGCCAAAATAATTCCTTTTCTCATGCCTTCCTCTTCACAAACTTCCACAAAGACCGTGGAGTTCTCTCATACACAGGCTATTTAATTAAGTGGATAATCGCCCTTTGGGGGAAGGGCTTAAAACTGTCTTCCACTCTGGTTAAGTGTTGTCTCGACAGGGAAGCCCTACACATGCGCGTTTAACGAATGGAGAGCATGCATCAGCATACACTTTTTGCACATAGACACCGCCGTCAGCGAGGATTGTTACACTTGAAGCAATTATCATAAACTCTCAGAAATGCTCGCATAATTTTGTTCACCACGACAACTCCGATTCCTCTAAGGCTTGGCATCAGGTTTGCTTTAACCTTGCATGCTCCGTGACCCTTGAGGGCATTGAGTCTTAATGACGGCATTGCGGAAAACAAAACAAGAATTGATGCTTGAACGTTATGGGAGACGATTAATGAAGAACTTATGGCTCTTTGCATTCCTCCTCTCAATAATTTCGCTCGGTACCACGAAAGTGGAGGCGGCCAGCCACTACGTTCGCGCCGGGGCGACTGGCGCCAACAATGGGGCAGATTGGAGCAATGCATATACTTCGTTGCCCATTTCTTTTGTTCGTGGCGACACTTATTATATTGCGGATGGTACATACACTGAGAGTCACAATCTTAATACACCCATTTCTGGCACCGCTGTTATCACCATAAAAAAGGCCACAGCAGCTGATCATGGAACGAGCACGGGATGGGTCGATTCTTATGGAGATGGCCAGGTCGTCTTTACAAAGGGCTTTACCTTCGTAACGAGTTATTGGGTTTTGGACGGCGTAACGGGCGGTGGGCCTGGCCAATGGGAATCTAATTTTGGGTTTTTTATCAATATGCCTGCCTCCGGAGGACAAGATGCTACTTTTCGATTCGGCATTGGTGTCACGAGTATTACAGTGCAACACGTTGATGTCTATGGGCGAGGCCGTCTCTACGGCTATGATACGGATATCTTCTACATAACCGATCCCATCAGTAATCTGACCATTCGATACTGCTTCCTACGGGATACCTCCCGAACAATGATCCTGACTTGGCCAGCGAAGGCGAATGGCATCCTGATTGAATTCACGAAATTTGCCCGCAATGGCCCCGCTGAACATCGCGAGGCCTGGTCAGCAGGGCCAGACGATAATGTGGTCGTGCGCTATAACCTATTTGAAGACATATTCGGCACAGGTGTGATTGCCATTGTGAACAACATTGGCGATGCAGCGAATTGGGAAATTTACGGCAATGTTTTTTACCATACTGGGAGAGTCACCGACGGCATTATCAACACTGGACTAATTGTCAACCGTTACGATGCAGGTGGATCACCAATTGCTGTGAGTGCGACAAACTGGAAGGTCTACAACAATACCATTGCCAATATTCGGAATGGCTCCTTTACCACAGCCATTGATGCGGAGCAGTTCACCAATTATACGGTCTATAATAATATTTGGTATAACAATAATGGTATTTCCGGCGCTAATGGCACGACCGGCGATTACAATTGGTTCTATGCCAATGATTCCAATAATACGAGTGGTGCGCACGATATTGTCGGATCCGCGAACCCGTTTCAGGATGCCTCGCCCTGGCTGACGGGTAACTGGACACTCAAGACAGGCATTCCTGGATATAACCTGGGTCAGCCTTACGGTTCGGACTATTTGGGAAAGACACGTGGAGCGGACGGTGTATGGGACAGAGGCGCATTGGAGTTTGGCAGCGCCGGCAACGTTACGCCACCTCCTGCGCCAACGAACTTGAAAGTTCAATGAGAGATTTCCATTCCAGAAACTGACATATAGTGTTGTAAGCTCCCCCGTCAACGAGACACTGGCAATGGAGAACTTCCAGCGTTC
>JACZCY010046049.1_pt1 | contig 15047 bp, 20 predicted proteins | sample 8641821 | NCBI WGS metagenome assembly JACZCY01 (sample SAMN15324609, study PRJNA640507) | soil metagenome | isolation source: intercropping sugarcane | place: China: Luxin town, Laibin City, Guangxi Province | collected 2019-07-25 | depth 10cm m | reverse complement strand
GGATCATCGGGTAGCGGCGTCAGCCCGAGTGCTACCCGATAGGCGCGTAACTCCGGGAGAAGGGCCGCGCCCACGGGGGTCTCCCGTGCTTTGCGGCCCTTGCCCACGATCTGCAAGCTGCAGCCCCCGCCACGCGGCGTGTCGCGTACGCTGAGTGCCGCCATGGTGTGGCCAGCCGCTTCGCTGATCCGCATGCCGGTGCCATAGATCAGGCGCATCATCCAGCGATCGCGCGCGTAGCGCACCGCATCGTCGGCATTTTCGCGTGGTTGGCGCTCGACGGCTTTGAGCACGTCCTGCCACTGAGCCCGGTTGAGGTAGCGCGTGACGCGCGATTGGGTCGCCACCTTGATTGGCTTCATCAGGACATAGGGGTCGGAAGGGACCCAGTGCGCGGCCGCGAGCCAGGCGAACATGCTCCGCAGCACCGACTCGGCGTGGGAGATCGACCGCTCGCTAAGCGGCCCGCGCAACGGTCGCCAGGCTGGGTCTCTCCTTGGCCGCGAGGTAGCATTCACCCACGTCGCCGGCGGCTTGCGCAAGAACTCGCGGAAGCTGATGAGGTCCTCGAACGTCACGTCGCTCAACGCGAGCCCACAACCGCGTATCCAGAGGTAGAAGCGCTCGACTTCCGTGCGGTAGTTGGAAAGGGTGGACGGGCTGTCCAAGTAGCGCGACAGCCACGCCTTCATGGCCTCCACGTCAGAGCTCGCCCTGAGCTCGGATGGACCGCGTAGCCACTTGAGGCGGGACGTGCCGGGCGGAATTTCAAGCGAAACGACGCCGGCATCGCCAGGTACCCACGGGATGAGCGAAGTGGCCACAGCGTGCGACCCGCTCGAATCAGCCACCCCTGAACGCACGCCTGACACGCACGGCAAGCACCGCCGTCACGGCAAGCGCCGCGATGGTCAGGCCGATGTTTGCGAGGGTGCTGCCGCAGGATACGAAGGGGGCGCGTTGGGCGGCAGGTACCAGGGCCGCCGCGAGCCAGAAGCAGCTCCCGACCAGCCACGGCGCAGCCGAGTACCGAAGGAGGACCATGGCACCCGACACGACCGTTTTGTCCTGTCGCGAAAGGCCGTCCATGCGCGGCGCGAGCAAGCGGAGGTCGATGCGGCGAAGCGCGCGAAGGTTCGTGTGCAGCGGCCACATGTTGCGATGAAAGTTGGCGGCCGCCCAGTCGGTCAGCCGATCGGTCGGGTCGTCATACGTGTTCATGCCGCTTGCCCTCCGCGCGCTGCATGGCGCTGAACAGCCTGGCCCAGCCCGCCTTGCGGGCCACGTAGACAGGGAACACGTAACGGGCCGCGAAACACCAGACGATCGCCGACAAGCCGGCCAGGATGGACGGTACGGCGAGGGGGATGCGTGCGAATGGCGCAATGGCGAAACCTACCAGCGCTACGATTCCACCGATGGCCGCGCAGGACCCAAGCCGTCGCGCGGTGGAGCGACTTGCAGCAACGCCCCGGCGAAGGTCATAGATCGTAAGCGGTTTTTGCAATCGGATGCCCATAACTCATCGTAACACGTTGCTGACGCCCCACGTTTTGGCCTGACGGACCACTGTCGCGCCCGCGTCGCGCCCGCGCTTCCGGGCTCTCCGGCTGGCCTTCCGCTCGGCCTTGCGCTCGACCAGGATCCATTCAACCATGGCTTCGGCGTTGGCCGGCCATGGGAGGCCAAGGTGATCGCAAAGGATGCCGCCGGCCTCCTGCCAGGAGCGCGCCTCGTGGGTGCGGTACCCGCGCGCCGCCAGGCGGTCGAGGCGCGCGGCTTGTTCCGGGGTCAGGCGCCCGGTTGCGGACTTCATCTCGATCGCCAGGCCATGCGCCGTCGTGCTGGGAACCAGGCACAGGACGTCGGGCACGCCTTTGCGCTGGCCGGCCTCGCGCATCCTGCCTGCGGCGCCTGCTGGCCGCTTGCCGCCGTTGCCGGTAGCCCAGACATCCTCGAGATCGCCGGCACGGCTCGGGTTCTTGCGTGCCAGCAACTCGATCAGCGCGAAAAGACGCACCTGCTGGTCGTACTCGGGTTGCGCACGCGGGCCGGGACGCCGAGCGCCGCCGCTGAGGCGGCCCGCCAGGGAAGCAGGAAGACGTGACCAACGAATGGCTTGCATGAGCTCTCTGGGTGTGAAGGTTGATTGTGTCGCATGGCCAGCGTAACACGGTTACACCACTGCGCGACGAGAAAAACGAAACCCAGGCTCCGGGAAGGAGCCTGGGTGGGTGACTGGTGCGTCGGAGGCGCCTATGCGCGAACTGCGAGGCTGTGTCGCTGGCAGCCATCGGCCACCGTGGTTGGCGCAGCCAGGAGCCACTGCCGCACTTTACGGATGCGGGCCTGCTGCCTCGTCAGTATTTCGATGATGCCGTCCGTGTTCTCGATTTCAACCTGCAGGAGCAGGCCAACGTACGCGGCGGCCTCCGCCGGGATGGGCGGCAGCCCGGTTCCGGCTATGAGCGCCGCGCTCGCGCGGACGTGCCAGTCGGCCACCCGCGCAACTTCGACGCGGTGAGCAACCTCGGCGCGGTACGCGTCGAACGGGCGGCCGTCGCAAACGGTTGAGATGAGCAGGTCGGCGAACTTGTCGATCGCCGCAAGCGCTTCCGCTACCTCCTTGGCCTCCGGGGTGGACGGTGCAATATCGGCCATGTGATGTCCTTGGTGCCGGCGGGTGCCGGGTTCACCTCACGAGCAGAATCGGGATTGGCGCGTGTTGCGCGTCTGGCCCACAGGGCAGCAAGCAAAAAACATCACCCCCGCCGTAGCGAGGGTGATGTGAAGTCATTGTGCGTAGGACGCGCCGTTGCCGACCGGGTACACCCGGGCGGGGCTGCCGGCGTAACCACTGCCGACCACTTCGACGCGCTGTCCCGTGTAAACGGGGACGTCGGCGGCCTGGGTAACGGCCACGACCTGCGCCGGGCTGTAACGGCCCGCATCGAGCTGCACGGTCACCACGACACCTGGCTGGCGATACGCCTGCTCGGAAATCGCGGTACCGGCGACGGCACCAACCAGGGAACCAATCGCGGTGGTCACTTGACGCCCGCGCCACGAGCCACCCATCTGGTTGCCGATCAGTCCACCCACCGCGGCGCCGATTCCACTCGCCGTGTAGTTGGCGTATCCCTCGGGGCGGATGTTGGCACCACGTACGGACAGGACCGTCCCGAAGCTGACTTGCTGGGCGGTTTGTGCACCGTAGGTGGTGTATTCGTTGGCGCTGGACGGGTAATACCCGCTGATGCCGGGCGGCAGGGTAGCGCAGCCACCCAGGACGGCGAAGACCGCGATTGCGGCCAGCATGCTGATGATCTTGTTCATGGCTTTGTGCCTTTTGCCCGCGAAATGCGGGGTTCGCCGCGGGGGTCGTTCCGGTGCCCGCGGCGTGTTGCGAGGGGGTATTACCAGGCACAACCTCGCCTCGCTCGGGCGTCCGAACGGCCAGGCGCGCCAGCCGTATGGGCACGGCTCGCAACATGCCTTTCTATGGCGTCCGCTCTGTCGCCGAACCCGCCAGCTGGCGGAATGGAGAACAGACGTGGACACGAATGTTGAATCGCCCCGCGAGGCGCCTGACCCGGCGCAGAATGGCGACGAAGCCATCGGCAGGGCACTGGAACTGGCGAACGAGTGGCGCGAGGCCGCCGCCAGCACCCATGGGGCCGGCGAACGCGCATCCGCGCTGCTGGAATGCGCACGCGCGGTGGAACGCGAGTTCGGCATGCTGCAGCGTGTGGTGGGCATCTACATGGTCGATCGCGCGCCAGGCGGACCGGAGGAAGGCGGCTGGTTCTACGATGTTGGCGAGCGGTATACGGCCTTCGATCCAATCGTCTGCCGGGGGAACGCCCAGTGCCGCACCGCGCACGCGCTGGCCGAGAAGTACATCGAAGACCACCGGATGAACGTGGGTCGTCACGACCCAAGCTCGGTGCTGTGCGAGGGCTGGTACGCCTCGTGGGCCTTTGACGGTTCCGTGGCGCCGGAGCATTTTCCGGCCACCATCCCGCACTACGAGTGATCGCAAGAAAACAGAACTCCCCCCTCGAGGAGGGTGGAGTTTTTCGTTGGGACATTCAGGCACCGCGCAGGATCAGCCCGCCCGCAAAGCTGTTGGACGGGCAACCGTCCCACTTCACGCGGACGGCCGGCCCATTGCAGCGCGGATCGCCGCGGAAGGTGATCTCGAAGTTCTTGACCGCCTCCGTATCGACGAGCAGCCGCCTCAAGGCGCCTTCGAGTGCGTCTTCGGCGCGTTCGCGTCGATCTTCGTCTTCGGAACTTACCACTTCACCGTTGAGGTCCGCCACGGTAACGGCCGTCGAAACGACCTCGGTCTCGATCCACTGATTGATGATTCCAGGGATCTGGTGATGGGCGGTACTGACGGTTACCGCGGCGAGCGCGACGGCTATGAAGGCCGCGTCCTCGCCGAGTTGCTTCTGGGATTCGAGCTTCGCTCCGCGGGAACTCATGCGGTCTCTCCCGTGAATCCGAGAGCCTTCAGGTCCGCGTCGTTCGGGTCGCGCATGCCCCCGAGGTCGATACCAGGCTTTCCGACCTCAAAGGTATCGACGATCGCGGGCACGTCCTTTCCGTCGTCATGGGGCACCATCTGCGCTCTCGTGCGCAAGTCTTCGGCGTTGAGTCCATCGGTATCGTAGTCGATGATGGTGACTGCGCGGACCGGACATTTCGGGTCATCACTGATGACCGCTTGCACCGATCCGCGTTCAAGCACTACTGCCAACATGGGCATCTCCACTGTCCGGTGAATACCGGGTTCTCGAACAGGGCGGCCGCACGACCTGGCAAGTGTTGCGACCATTCCCTACGGCGATTTTGACAGACCGCATCGTCGGACGGCAAAGAAATACCCACCTCGCGAGAGGTGGGTATGGGATGTCTGCTCGGCCTAGTCGACCTGGCTCATCTCGATGCGCTCGAGCATTTCGGCCACGAACACATGGGGATCGGTCATGCCGTAGCGCACCATGCGCATCGGGATGTCCTCGGCGTCGAGGTCACCATCCACGATGCGTTGGCGCAGGTGGGCCACAATGGCATCGAACGTCTCTGCAGCCGGGGTGTTGTCTTCCGGACACGCATCGACCGATGATTGCGCTACCGCTTGCAGGTACGCTTCGCGCGCGGCGCCCGCCTCGCGAAAGACAGCTTCGACTGTAGCCGAATCCAATAGGAGTGTTTTCAGGCTCACGACGTTGTTCAGCGCTTGAGCCATGCGGTGCGCGGACTCCAGGACGGTGCTCACGCAGCCTCCATCACCGGGTCGACAGAGTCGAATTTCACGGTGTAGTTCTGGTCCATATTTCCTCTCGGCTCGGCCGCTGTGGCCGGTTCGCCTTAACGCGCCGCGCAAGGGCGTCGCTCATGTTGCGAACGGTTGCCACGGACAAGAAAACGCCCCAGCCGAAGCTGGGGCGCTGTTTACGCGTGTGCCGTAAGGTCGGTCACAGTGACCGAGGCCTCCCAAACGTCGGAAGCGGCGGGATAGACGCGCGGCCGGCGGACATCCTTGCTGATGGCGACGTGCCACTCGCGCCCGCCCCAGCTCTGGGTGTAAGCCTGCCCAGGCTTTGCGTAGCGAAACAGTCCGTGCGCATCCGCGCCGATCTCGGCCGTGAACGTCCGCGAGATCCCCATCAGATGAGCCCTCGCGCTGCCATGCTGGTGGGCTCGTCCGCACCGACGACCACGTGGTCCAGCAACCGCACACCGATCAGGTCCACCGCGTCGCGCAACCGCTTCGTGATGTTGCGGTCGGCCTCTGACGGTTCCGCTACGCCGCTTGGGTGGTTATGGGCGCAGATGATGGCGGCCGCGTTGTGCTTCAAGCACGCACGTACCACCTCGCGCGAATGCACGGATGCGCCATCCAGGGTGCCGCGGAACATTTCCTCGTACGCCAGCACGCGGCGGCGGTTGTCGAGAAACAGCACCGCGAACACCTCGTAGGGCCTGTGTGCGAGCTGCGCCTTCAAGAACGCCGCGCTGTCGCGCGGGGACTCCAGGCCAGCACCACGGCGCAGGTTCTCGCCCATGACGCGCGCCGCCAGTTGCATAGCCGCGGCAAGTTGCAAGTCCTCCTGCAGACAGCCGTGGAGACTACCGCGCCGCCTCAGCATATCCCGAGCCGAGTCTTCGTCGGCTACGGTTGGGTCGGGCTTGCGTACAAGGGAAATCAGTTCCGCGCTCGTCAATGCACCCATACCGCATTCGGAGACGCGGCGGAGTATTTCGGAGCCCAGCACGGGCGCCGGCGTCGGGAACGCAAGGACCGCCGCATCGGCGACACCACCACCGATTGCAAGGTTCAGTTGTTCCATGTTGATTCTCCAAGCCGGCAACGTGCCGGGTTCACCGGTGGGTATCAGCGCCGGAGCAAACGACGGTTGCGTGGGTTACCCATGCAAGAAAAACCCGCCTCTCGAAAGAGGCGGGTGGTGTGCAAGTCAATCAGGCCGCGATGGATGCCGGCTTGACTCCGAACGTTTCGACGAGCGTCCTTGCAATGGCCTCGGCCAGCGCGCGGAACGCCTGAACGGAAACGCCGTTCCCAAGCATGTGATGCGCGCGGGTGGACGGCAGGCCGGCGATCATCCGGTCCGGCACGCCCTTGATGCGGGCATGTTCCGTGGCGGTAAGCAGGCGGAGCAGGGCGTCACCCTTGGTTGGGTGCCGAACCTTCGGCTCGGTCGACCTGTTCTTCTGGTAATCGGCGCCGATGGTGCCGATCTTCGTGGCCTCCGGGCCCACGATCTGCATGCGGAAGCCCTTGCCGGCCGCCTGATCGCGGATTTCCTTGTCGCGCAGGTAGCCCATCTCGGACCAACAATCTGCATCGGGCGGGACGGCCTCGAGCACCTCGGCGAGCCGGTGCTCGCACGGGTCCTTCTGCACGGTCGCGAAATCAAACGCGAGTCCAGCCGTAGTCGCTACGATGGCCAGCCGCTTGCGGGCTTCGATCGAACCGAAGTCCTGGGCGTCCAGCACGGCCTCGGCCACGTTGTAGCCCCAGTCCCGCAGAGTGTGCCGGATCAGGTGTGCCGAGGCGGTCTGCTGGTAGGGCGGCACGTTCTCGACCACGATCACCGCTGGCTGCAGCGCCTCGACCAGGGCGACGAACGCCACCACCAGGTGACCGGCGTTGGGATCGGCCTCTGCCATGGCAAGGCCCTTCTTGGCCCGGCCGGCAAGGCTCGCGGCGGTACAGGGAATGCCCGCTTCGAGCAGGTCCACATGCCCCAGCTTCCCGAGCAGCCAGCCATCGGTCACGACCTCCTGCATCGGCGCCGCAACCGGGATGGTGTCCGGCGTCCACGCGGGGTTGACCTCCGCTGCGTGAAACAGCACGTCCGGCTCGAAATCGTTGGCGAAAGCCAGCTCCGTCTTGACGCCAGCATCCGCCATCCCCGTGTGCACCGCATACGAAGTGGTTCCGCCGCCGTGGCACAACGACCCGACCTTGAGCGGTTCGCCGTTCCGGATCTTGCCGGCGATGCGTGTCAGCCGTTCGGCCGCCTTTTTCTGCGAGGCCAGCGGCAGCAGGCGGATCTCGCCGGGACGCACAATGACCCGCAGCTTCTCCAGGCCATCGAACACCCCGAGCGCTCGCGCGCTGTTGACGTCGATGACCGGACAGGCGTCATCGTCCTTCTTCCGGCTGCTGACGATCCGCTCGCCATCGGCGGCGATCTTCAGCACCACGCTCTGCCCACCGACGTGCAGCTCGTACTTTGCACCCACAGCGAAACCCGCTTTTGACAGGCGTCGCCCTTCCAGCCAGACCCGCGGGGCGCCGTGTGCCTGCCCCAGCTTGATCTCGCGTACCTCGTAACTTTGCATGTGCGCTCTCCATGCGGCCGACGGCCGCTTCGACCGCGGAGTGCGCGCGGCTGCCACAGAGTCGTTGCGGGGAGTTGCCAGGGATCGCGGGTCGGCGGGCTCGCGGAAACGCGGCGAGGTGCTGGAAGGGTAAAATAGCTGTAACGGGAAGGAGTTATGCGTAAAATCACACACAGGGCGTCCGTCGCGGATGCCGACACCGATAGGCGCGTGACCGGGGCCCTTGCCGCCGCCGGCGTAACCCCGGTGTTGGCGAGCGTGCTCGCGGCGCGCGGCGTGGCCTCGCCAGACGAGGCTGCGGGGCGCTACAAGCTGCTCCACTACCGTTCCATGCGGAACATTCGTGCCGCGGCCGAGTTGCTGGCGGCCGCCGTCCGCGGCCACGAGCGGGTAACCGTAGTGGCCGACTACGACACCGATGGCTGCACGGCCTGCACGATCGCAGTACGCGGCCTGCGTGCGCTTGGTGCCGACATTGGCTTCGTGGTGCCCAACCGGTTCAAGCACGGGTACGGGCTGACGCCGAGCGTAGTCGACGTGGTGCACGAGCGGTACCCACAGACCCGTTTGATCGTCACCGTCGACAATGGCATCGCGTCCGTGGATGGCGTGGATCGCGCGAACGCGCTGGGCATGGGCGTGCTGGTGACCGACCACCACCTGCCCGGCGATTCGCTGCCAGCGGCACGCACCATCGTCAACCCGAACCAGGCGGGGTGCGCTTTCCCGTCCAAGGCGTTGGCGGGGTGCGGGGTGATGTACTACGTCCTCGGCGCCACCCGTGACGTTCTGGCTGCTGGCGGCTGGGATGTGTCTCGGCTCAACATGCAGTCGCTGCTGGATTTCGTGGCGCTCGGGACAGTCGCCGATGTTGTGCGACTGGATGCCAACAACCGCTGGCTGGTCAATCACGGCATTGCCCGCATCCGCCGGGGTGAAACGCATCCCGGCATTGCCGCGATCTTCACGGTGGCCGGGCGCAACTTGGCGCTGGCGTCCTCGCGGGATTTCGGGTTCACGTGCGGCCCGCGCCTGAACGCGGCCGGCCGCATGGAAGACATGTCGATCGGCATCCGCTGCCTGTTGACCGATGACGCTGACGAGGCCATGGACCTCGCGCGCCAGCTCGACACCATCAACCGCGCGCGCCGCGCAACGGAGCAGCGCAACCTGGACGCCGCGCTGGCCCAGCAGGGTGCCGCCGTGACCGGGGCCTTCACGCGCGTGGCGTTCTCCGACACGTTCCACGAAGGCGTGATCGGCCTCGTGGCGTCGAAACTGCGCGAGGAATCCGGTGCGCCCGCGGTGGTGTTCGCGTCAGCCGAGAATGGCCAACTCAAGGGGTCGGCCAGGTCCATCCCCTCGGTGCACATGCGCGATACCCTGGACAGGGTGCACAAGCGCGGGCACGGGATGTTCGAGCGCTTCGGCGGGCACGCTGCAGCCGCCGGGATGACCATGGCCGCCGATCGCCTGGGCGAGTTCTCCGCGCTGTTCGAGTCGACGGTGAAGGAATCCCTGGGCGGCAAGCTGCCCAGTCTGTCGCTCGAAATCGACGGCGAACTGCCGTCATCCGCCATCACCCCGGAGGTGGCGCACGAGTTCTATGACGTGCCGTGGGGGCAGGGATTCCCGGAACCCCTGTGGCTCGGCTCGTTCAAGGTGTTGGCAGCGCGTCCGATCGGCAAGGACTCCAACCACGTCAAGATGCGCGTCACGGACGGGAAAGACGCGTGGGATGCACTGCACTTCTTCTCGACCGAGCTGCCGGTGGCCGGGTCCGAAATCACCATGGCCTACCGGCTTGGGTATGACGAGTTCCGGGACACCCCGCGCGTGTCGCTGGTGATCGAGGATCGGGAGTAACGCGCGACCGCGGATGACAACCCGCCGCAACGCGATGCGCCAGTTGCCGCGCCGCACCAGTTGAACCCGGCGTACCGCCGGCATGGGAGATCCATCGTGGGCCAGGCAAATCGACGTGGCACGAAGGCGGAACGTACCGAGCTCGCGCTACAGCGTGAACGCGCGGCGCAAGCCGAGCGCGAGGCACAGCAAGCGCGCGCCGCAGCCAAGGAGCGGGCCCGTGTTGCGGCCATGCCGCCCGCGGAGCGGAAGCGCCACAGTGAGCGTCTGCATCATCAGCGTATGGCGACAGCCACGCTGCTCGGTCTCTTGTATGGTGAGCTCGAGCCGCCGTCGCGTGCGGCCAGCCGGAAGGCATGACGCTTCGGGCAGTTCAGGTTCCGTCGCCGGTGTCGCACAACCTCGAGATGAAACAAAACACCACCCGCATGCTAGCGGGTGGTGTTGTTTTTTGAAGGCGGGTAGCGAAGGGATTTCGCGCCTGCAGCATAGGACAGAAAGAGCCCTGTTCGTCAGTCAGAAGTACAGCGCGGCAACGATCGTCCGCTGGTTGTCGGAAAGCTCGATCTGCACGTTGGCGGCGTTCAATCCATCCGTGTCCACTTCATCGAGCCCTGTGCCGGGCGGGCAGACGTAGTAGTCGGTGTAACAGCCATCCCACACTGCGTCCCACACCTCTGCGCGTCCCGGCACGTCGGTTGATGGCGCCCACGGCACGTGCGCGACGGCGATGGCGAGATCGCCGATTCGCGGTTTGCTGGCGGCAACCAGGCGGCTGTCAAGGCGGCGTTCCACGCTCAACGCTCCGGGAACAAGGCGGCCTGTTGCACAGCCTCGTCGGCGGCACTGATCGGTTCGCATGGGGATCGACCCGGCGGGCCCATGACCGCGTCGTCGCTGTACGTGCCGTGCCACGGCACGCCGCCCGGCGCTGCAGGTTCGCTATACACGGTTAGAGACATTTTCCGCTCCGTTCCCGCGAAATGCGTGGTTCGGAGCGGGGAGCCGAAGGAACGCGGGGTGGTGTTGCGGGCAGGTATTACGCCATCGCCGCCGCGCCACCGGCACCGGAGTGACTATGTGCGCCATGCCCGCTGCGTGAACCGGGCTTGCCGTCGGCGTCCGGTAGTGTCGTGGAGCATTCGGGGTACCCGGAGCAGCCCCAGAATGGCCCATTGCGGCCGTTGCGCTTGACCAGAGGCTTCCCGCAGTCAGGGCAGGGGAAGTCCGATGGAGCCGCCCTGGCCGCTGACCTCTCTCCCGGCTTTCCGTTGACGTCAGGGAGCGAGACCTTGCAATCAGGGTAGCCGGAGCAGCCCCAGAAATAGCCCGTCTTGCCCTTGATGCGCCGCAGCGCGGAGCCGCATTGCGGGCAACGGAACGTCTCGACACCCTCGATGTGTACGCCATGGATGTTGCCAATCTCGCCCTCAAGGTGCTGGTGCGCATCCCTGACCGTCGGCATGTACTCTGCTTTGCCGCGGGCGATTGCGTCGAGCTGGTCCTCCAGCTCCCTGGTGTAGTCGAGGTCGACGAACCGGCACTTGCCGACCAGTGCATCCACGATAGCGACGCCGGTCGGCCCAGGCTTGAGAAACCCTTTCTTGTCCTCGGTGATGTAGTCGCGCCCGAGGATGTTCACCAGGATGGCCGCGTAGGTGGACGGTCGACCGATTCCGAGGCGCTCCATCTCGTCGACCAGGGTCCCTTCCTTGAAGCGTGGCGGCGGCTTGGTCGCCTTGCCCACCACCTCGCCGTCCACGGCCTTGCCGTGCGCGCCCACCTTGAGCACGGGCACGGGATTGTCGGCGTCGTCCTCGGTTTCGTCACCAGGCTTCTCTGCCGTCTTGTCGCGGATGTCGAGGTACATGGCCCGCCATCCGGGCTCGATCAGCTTTCTTCCCTTCGCGATGAACCGCGGCACCTGTCCGCCCACGGCCTCGGTGGCGTCCATCGTGATCGTGCGCACCGCGTAGACCGCGTCGGGCATCTGACTTGCGATCGCGCGCGTACGGATCAGGTTGTAGAGGCGCTGTTCCTCGTCGGTCTCACCAGCTTTCTCGGCTTCGAAGTGCGTTGGGCGAATGGCCTCATGGGCCTCCTGCGCCGAGTCCTTCGCCTTCCATTTGCGTTGCGGGTCAACCAGAGGGATGCCGGCCGTCTTCGCCCACGCGGCCAGCAGGGCGTGTCCGTCCACCCCGAGATTGGGATTGTCGGTGCGGTGATACGTGATGGCACCTTGCTCGTAGAGGCGCTGCGCGAGATCCATGGTTTGTTTGGGCTTGAACGTCAACGCCGACTGTGCGGCTTTTTGCATGCCGGTGGTCGTGAACGGTGAATGGGGCCCCGACCGGCTCTCTCCGTCCTCGAAGTCGACGACCGTCACGGTACGCAGCGCGGCAACTTCTCCCGCCATGCCAGCGTCGGTGAAGTAGCGCACACCCTCTGCCAGGTACGGCCTGGTGTCCCAGGTTGCCGTCCATGCCTTCTCGCCCGTCCCGAAGGTCAGCACCGCCGTGTAGTGCTTGGTCGATTTGAACGCCTCGATGACGCGCTCGCGTTCCACTACCAGCCGCACCGCGGGCGATTGGACGCGTCCCGCCGACAGGGGCTGCCCCGCACTGCGGGACAGCAGCGGACTCACGGTGTAGCCGACCAGCCGATCCAGGACGCGCCGCGCCTCCTGCGCATGTACGAGCGCCATGTCGAGCTGGCGCGGATGCTGTATTCCGTCGCGAACCGGTCCAGCCTCGATCGCGTTGAACGTGACCCGCTGGTAGTGCTTGAGGTTGAGCGCGTCCACGAGGTGCCAGGCGATCGCCTCGCCTTCCCGGTCAGGGTCGGTCGCCAGCATCACGCGCTCGCACGCGCGTACCGCGGCCGCGAGTTTCTGCAGGACGTCAGCCCCGCGCTCGGTCTTTTCGTAGTGCGGCCGGTAATCCGGCGCTGCGACGCCCATTTCCTTCTTCGGCAGGTCGCGCACGTGGCCCACGGATGCTTCCACGCGGAAGCCTTCACCCAAGATGGACCGGATCTTCTTGAGTTTGCCGGGCGACTCGACGATGACCAGTGTGGTCATCGGTTCAACCCGCCGCGGTGACAGCGGGCACGACGGGCAGTGGGTGATCCATGGGTACGCTGGCTGCGCCGGCGGCGCGCCGGTGATGACTCATGGCCAGCCTGGCGACGTGCCATGCCGCGTCGGCAACCTGGGCGTCCGTCCAGTGCTCGGCGTTGATGGCGATGTAGGACTCGAGGGCGGATGCCGCAAGGGTGTCGAGGGCGAGGTCGTTATCCTTCCGGCGTGCCATCATCAGGTCGGCCATGGTGTGTGCGGCCTCGGCCACCTGGACATCGGTCCAGTGCGTGTCCCTGGTGGTCAGGAGGATGTACGCGGAGAGGGCATGGGCCACCATGAGACCCCTTGCCACGGACTCCGCCTGCTCGTCTCGCGAAAAAGCACCGTCCATGCACGACTCCAGATGTAAACGATATTCAGAGTTTACTACAGTCGTCGCGTAACACGTAAAACCACGCCGGCGAGTGCCGGCGGGGTTGTGGGTTCAACGCGGTGTGTCACCCGCTTGCAGGGTGCTGGACAGCCATTGCACCGGGCGGTCGTCGCCCCTTTGGAAGGTCTCGCTCCACGTCAGCAGCATGACCAGGTTGCACTGGACGTGCGCCATCGCAGGCAGGCCGGTTTCGTGATCGCGAAGCTCGCCGCGCAGGATCGCGTTGCAGTGACGAACCACGCAGCCAAGCGCCACGGACCATTGCATGCCCTTGGCCCAGTTCCATTCCTTGTACTTCACGCGCCGGCCCCAGTCGAACACCCTGGCGCAATCGGCGAAGTCTTCCAGCGTCGCTGCGCCCGTCGCGGCCAGGGCGCGATAGAGCGCCATGTCCTCGCCGGCTTGCCAACGCGCGATTTCGTAGAGAACATGGTCAACACGCGCGGTCATGTCGCTTGGCGCGTGGGGGCCGCCGGGGTTGAAGAACTCGAGCCACCGCATCAGCGGCAAGAGGGGCAGCAGGTCGAAGGTGACCTTGCCGGCGTTGAACCGCGCACCGGATCCAGGCTCGTGACTCTGGACGTCGCCTACGGCCGGGGCGCCACTCGCGCCAGGTAGAACCGTCAAGACGGTTGCATCTTTCGTGCTCATCGGGGTTTCCTGTCTTGCCGTGGGATACGGCTTTCACCCACCGGGCGTCGTATGCCGGGCAGGAGTGTTGCGGGCACGTATCACGGGCCAGCCGCAGGGTCGACAATCGCGTTTACACGTTAACCGATCGTGCGGAATCCGTAGTACCATGCGGCAGCGAGTCAGCCAATGCGTGCGCTGGGAGGCGGAGAATGGCGGATACTGACGAACGGCTCGGATTCGAGAGCTGGTGCCTGACTTTGGGTCTCGATCCCACCCGCGACGACCGCGGTGGCTACCGGAATACCTACACGCTGATGGCGTGGCGCGGCTGGGCCGGCAAAGCCGGCGCGCCCCTCGAACCGTGGAGTGACGGCAGCGAAGACATCGCGGAAAGAATGATCCCGGAGGCCCTGCGCACCGAACTCGCCGCTTTGCGCGGCCTGCTCGCCGTCGACCAGATCAGTCCCGCCGAGTTCGAGCGCCGCGCTGCCGAAGCGCGCGAGCGGTTCGCGCTCGCGATCGCCGCAGCGTAGCCCAACATGGAGAACGCACCCGACGCGGGCGCGTCTTGCGCGGCCCCGCACTTCAGCGACGACGAGATCCTGTTGCCCGGCACCGGCATGGTCGCGATGCGGGCGGCCGGGAGCCCGGTCAGGCGGAACTGGCAGGAGTGGGTCACCACCGTGGCGTGGGCAACGCGCGATGCAGGCGTGACGCCAGGCAGACTGCTGCGCCGCCTGGAGCGCCTCGAACGAAATGTCGAGGGCAGTGCACTCATGGTCGGGCTGGGACTAGCCAGAGGACCGCACCAAGGCGATCCGTTCATCATGGCCACCATGTCGGGAGAGGACGCCGAAACGTGCGTGGAATGCCTGCGCGAGCTGTACGCATCGACCTTCCGTGCCGGGCCCGTAGAGGGCATCCGAGTCATCGTGCCGCCCTGGTCGGACGCACCGTGGCGCATCGCCACGGTTCCCGGTCCCGTAACAGTCCAGTAGTCGCCTCGACGCACCCGCAACCCCGCACCGCCATGGCCGAGTCGATTCGGCCTCCCGGTAAGCACGAGACACAGAACTCCGGCCCCCCTTCAGCGGGGGGGGGTTCCTTTCTCATGCCCGCGCCGCGCGCCGGGTCTTTGGGTGCCCGCCCGGGGCG
>JACZCY010149310.1_pt1 | contig 15214 bp, 16 predicted proteins | sample 8641821 | NCBI WGS metagenome assembly JACZCY01 (sample SAMN15324609, study PRJNA640507) | soil metagenome | isolation source: intercropping sugarcane | place: China: Luxin town, Laibin City, Guangxi Province | collected 2019-07-25 | depth 10cm m | reverse complement strand
CGGACTAATTCATAGTTCAGGTTCGTCCCGTCCGTGAGCTCCACCGTCCCAAGGGTACGTCCATATCGATCCTTACCGGCATTGTAAACGGTGATGTGCTGGCCAAAGCTTAAAGACGAAGTCGCTTGTTTCGCTCGTTGGCCGAACGGTTGCTGCTTCTCGGGGCAATCGATACCCGCGAGGCGAATCCGTTCAGTGGTCCGATTGTGCAAGACTTCGATCGTGTCGCCGTCGAGTACGCCGACAACGTGGCCAATAAAGTCGGCAGCACCCACCCCAGAGGGGAGAATGAAAAAGGCACAGAGCACGATCGTGGGGATTCGCCGCATTGCATTCCCTCGGTATATCATCTCGTTAACATAGGTGGGCTCTCCGTACGATCAGGGCTAAAAGGTCGGCTTGCGTGATAGCCAGATCCAGCAATGCTTATGCGGCGTTGCGGTTGTTGGCCAGAGCGAAGAGTCTATCAGTCACTGCGATGGTCTCTTTGACCTTCTGAGTGAGGGCTGTGCCTGTGTTCGTGAGCTGGAGCTTGACGATCTTCCTCTTCGCAGTGACCCGGGGCTTGCGAATCCATCCATTTCTCTGAATGTGTTGCAGGGTCTCGACCGCTGGGAGGTTCGGAATACAGAGCGCCGAAACGATCTCCCACAGCTCGCACTGAGGATGCCGGTCAAGATAGAGCAACATGCTGGCCTGGAGCGGAGAGAGGCCAAGCGGTGGCAAACGGTGACGGAAGAGACCTTGAAGGCGGAGCACGGTTTCGAGGGTGGACAGCTTGCCGGTGTCACTCTTGAACGATTGCACAGCGGAAGTATAACTGAAGATCGAAGAACCAGAAAGGAATAACGCCGTTCCTTCTCAGGTCTTTCTCTCTCATCAACTCATCTGCGCCTTGCCATCGTCCAGCACCCCCTAGTGCGTCATCCCTTTCGCCAACTGCTGCCCCATCTCAATAATGCCGCCCAATCGTTCGAGCAGGCTGAGCGACTGATAGGAATTCAACCCGTTCTTGCTCAGTAGGGCAAGGATCTCGTCGATAATTCGGTTCTCGGCCTTAGTGAGGAGGTAGGGTTCAGGAAACGCTGTCTCAGGGATCTTAGCGCGGGGGCTTCTTTCGTAGCTCCATGATGATGTCAAAGAGATCCTGCTTCGTACACAGGCCCTTGCGTTCCAAGACCTCGCCTAGTGAGCAATCTCCCACATGTTGGAGATCATGGCTTCTTCGACAGACATGCGTTCACGTTTAGGTCGGTTGGTCATAAGGCGTTCACGCGCTCTTGGATGTAGTCGTTCAATTGCTGCTGTGACTCGTCATTCATCACCACGGTTTCTATCCCGCACTCTTCCCCTCGGACCCATCGCACAATGCCTGCCGAGACAGAAACCCATTTCCTTGTCGTCAGTCTGATTTTCAATGAGCAGATATCGCCGACTGAGACCGGTACGTTGCCGTAAATTCTCCATCCACGATGGCAAAGATTTGTCACGGCTCCGTGCCCATTGCGAAGTTTGACTTCATACCGTAAAGGGCTAAAGATCGGAAAGCGGTAATGATGACGAAGAGGAAACGCCATAGGGCTCCTGCAACGACGGCGTATTGTAGAGGGGGCCTGTTCGAGAGCGCAAGGTCAGCCGGTTTGCCTTCCTAAGTTCTCCGAGCTTGACCCTAACCACTAACCCTTTTGTGGAACACATCCAATAGCGTCATTCGAGTCGCGTTGGTACTAATCTGACGGCTAGTTGGCAGTGCCGGTCTTACGGATAGTTGGAAGCTCAGGGCTGAGCCACGGAATACGGCTGGTGTCGAGAATTTGTGTAGATCTGGACTTTGAACTGCGTAGGCCTTTTCCATTTATGTGTGCTGGGCGTCGCAGGCTGTCGATGTTTTTTAGTAGACATGCATTCATTGTATCAAGGAAACAGCCTGATTAAGTCGTGATGGAGTTTTTCTTGTATTGTCATGTGTTTAGCTGATCACAACATAGTTGACGTTGAATTTCTAGTATGTAACCATTGGTTTCATGCTGCTGAAGGAGGACATTGTTGAAGGGGTCTATCTCACGCAGATAAGAGAGCGTTATGGCATCCCTGCGGGGCTGATCGGTGTCGTACATCAGGTCGGCACAGACTGGACCGGGGAATGGATGTTTCAACTACGGTTTCTGGACCGACCTGGACGAACCAGATCCGTACAATGGAGCCTGAACCTTCGAGAGAAGGATCTCGTTGACTTCGAGCTGATTGGAACCTGGCTCACAGCACAAGCCCTACTAGCGAGCCTCCCATCCGGCAAGTCCAAGAAAGCACCAAAGATCCCGGCAAGACTCTCTGCAAGTTTTCCCGTAAGGCATCCTGTATGGAGGAGAAAATGGCATCCGAACCAGCTTCAATTATTTGAAGATCTCTGATCGGCACCTTCACTCGGACTAACGAAGTGGAGCTAGGTCCGGTTTATCTGAAGTATTACGACGGTATTTGCCAGAGCGCGTTAGGGATGGTTAGGGGAACATTTCCGACATCACTATTCAACGAGACCGAGGGATGATAGTCTTGTCACAGGTTCACACCCCTTCTCCGGCGAGGCCTTCTTCGAGTGCAGTGAATGATCAAGGAAGAATTAGATTCTAACAGAGTATTTGTCCTACACGAATTTCTTTCGACCGACGAATGCGCGGCGCTAATCCGTAGGAGCGAAGCTCTCAACTATGAGATAGGAACCATCGGGGGTGTCATCGCTGAGGGAATTAGAAACAATGAGCGGGTCTTGATTGATGACAAACCACTGGCGGAGACATTGTTTCAGCGTGCTACACCGTGGCTCCCGCAGGAAGTGGAAGGTCGTCACCTTGTAGGGTTCAATGAACGGTGGCGGTTTTACCGCTATCGACCAGGGCAGACGTTCCAACCTCATCGGGATGGCTCGTATCTGTCATTCAAATCCTACGAACAGAGCGAAGTCACATTCATGATCTATCTCAACCACGACATGATGGGTGGGGAAACTCGATTTTTTGCGGATGCAGAACAGGCCGTGCATGGGCATCCCTATCTGTCCGTCAAACCGATGACGGGGAACGCGCTGGTGTTTCTGCACTCGATTTGGCATGAAGGAGCGGTGGTGCACAGCGGAGAGAAATACGTGCTGCGAACGGATGTGATGTACAAACTCTAGGTGCAAGGTGTGCCCGAAGTTCCTCCTCCAAATAGCCGACCGGTGAATGGAGCGCCTCGATTCCTCTGAAGACTAAGAACAGAACCAGGGAAGACCCGTTGTCTTATGAGACGAGGTGCGGTCTATTGACCGAGGCCCTGCATTCGTCCCATTACTGGACGGCTTTACTTCTGTCTGGCTACAATCTTGTCTGTGATCGCAGGTCGCTTGCGGAATAACTTTCTTCTGGACTAGTTCATCCTTTCGAGCGTAAGCCGGTTCTTGATGATCTTATCGGCATAGGCATCACCGATGCCCGAAGCCCTTTGGGTTGGTCTACCGTTGCGCTGTTCAAATCCACTGGCCCCGTTGCATGAAGAATAGGGGACTCGTGATAGTCAAAGAAGACAAGGGCAACGTCGCACAAACCTGTTCTACCGTGTCTTGTGAGGCCCCTAGGCTTCTGGCGCATCTTTCCATTGCAGCCCGTTCCGGATGACATACAGAATCCCACTGATGACCTGTCGGTCATCCACTCGCTCAATCCCATGCGCCAATGGAAAATACGGCTTGATCCGTGCCATCTGTTCATGCGTCAGCATCAATATCTTCCTCATGATCACCTCCGGTCACGAGTGAATCACAATCCGTTCTCGTTGGGCCTCTAAATTTAATAGGTCCTGAGCCTAGTGCATTCGTGTTGGATGTGACAGGAACCGGGCGCCTCTTTGGACCAGCCTGTGATGTGGCCGCCCAGGTCCAGGAAGAAGTACTCACTTAGTATTGTCTCGACGGGGTGGCCGGCGTGGGGAGCAACAAGTTCATTGCCCAAACCGCTGCGACATTAATTCAGCCCTCAGAACTCTATGATGTCCGCCCTGGATCTGATCAGGTCTTCATAGCTCCCCTCTCAGTGCGCACCCTCCCCGGCCAGCATCGGCCCTGCATGCGCCAGGTGCTGAACCGGCTCGACGATCTGATTTCATTATCCCGCCGAGTTCATCGCGGCGATGGTCAGTAATCAAGGCGGCTATTACTCGGCTTTTGCCTATCTGTCGGAAGGCCGACGCATGGGGCCTCACCATTCTTCCGCCAGACATCAACGCCAATGTCTGGGCGTACACAGGAACAGAGGAGACGGTGCGCGTCGGTTTCATGCAGATCAAGGGCTTCAGGAAGAGCTGGTAAAGCATCTGGTCTCGGAACGAGACACTAATGGGCCGTATCGGTCGCTTGCCGACGTGCTCAGTCGGATTAATTGGAGTATGCCTACTCATCAAAGTATCGGACTCTGCCAAGTGTCGAAGGCGACGGTGTACCGCCGATCGCGGCGCCACTTCAGCCATTGGCACGAGTAGCAGTAGGATTCGCGCAGGTGTCGACAATCACAAATCACGACCAGGCGCTTGAGTGAGAACGCATCGAGAGAAAGGGAGATTGCTGTATGTCTGCTCTACGAGACATCGTGTTCATCAGTGCAATCGGCATCAGTGCGATTGGCTTCGTCCTGCTCGACGGCAAAGTTTCTAATGATGCTTTTGTAACCCAGGTGCAGGTAATTCCCACGCTCGTATCGGACGCAGCCGTCAGGGAGGGTGAGACGGTGACGGTTCGGATACAAATCACGCCTGGGAATCACCCCGAGGAGAGCTATAACGATATCGAACAATTTATCCAGGGCCAACATACCATGCCTGCAGGGATCGAGTCGCGAGTGGCTGGTATGCACCCTGGTGAGATCAAAACGTTTCCGCTCTCGGCAGCAGAAGGCTTCGGCCCCCGCGATGACACGAAACTTCAAATGATTCCGACCATCGAGTTGCCACCCGACGTGCGGGAAGGCGATATCCTCGCTGATGACGCAGGCCGGTATGTCACGATCATATTGATACTGCCAGAGTTCACTTTGATTGATCTCAATCACCCCTTGGCAGGACAACCGCTGCTTATCACACTGCAGGTCGTGACCATTGAAGACCCTGATGAGAGAGACAATATCGACAGTGAAGGGGGCACTCCTCTCGGCCAAACCATCGTATGGCGCCCTAATTGGAACTGATTGGCTCGGGTCCCTTCAGTGCGAGAGGATCATGTCGGTCAAAAATCGCGAAGTGGTCTTCAGCGTTACGCATCCTATGGATGCACACTCTCGGACTCAGGTAAAATGACTTCGCTAAGCCACCAGCCTTCTCCAAAACGATGCAAGAAGCAGATGGTATTCGGTGTGGCCGCACTGCGGGCATTCAAAGATGATGGCATGCTCTTTATCAGCGCCTTCTTTTCGTCTGGTAGAGGACCGTTGAATCATGAGGACATGGCAGTGTTCACACATCATGGCTGCCTACTTACTGGCCAAAGCCGCATAGTCTTGTATGCTGAGAAGCTCAATCGTATCGTGCGGCGCAACAAGGTCACCATCGTGCCAATACGGCCATTCGACCGAGTCAGGAACCAGGTGTTGTTGTCCTTGGACAGCCCTGCGTCCAAACATTTGCATCATTCATAAAGTGCGAAGACTAGCTTTCCCAAACTCTGTATTGCATTCCTTGCTTAGTCATAGGCTCAACATAGTCTCAAAGACAGGAGAGGTGAGCCCGGGAATACCCTACATCTAAATCAGACCGGATAAATCAGACCGGATAAATCAGACCGGACAACCTCTACCGCCGTGCCCGGCAACCATGTATCCTGATTGCGTGGCAACTACACAGCGAAGGCAATGCGCCGTCCATTCAAGCCCTGATGAAAAGTGACCCCTATGGAACCGCCTCAGGCAATATCGTCGACGGCTCCATCGGCTAGTCAACGGTGAGTCTAGGAGTGAGAGAGCCTTACGGCTGCTGACTTTTCTCATACAAGTTAAAGGCCGCAACCACTAACCCAGGGATCGTCGCCACACCGAGCGCTATCCAGTTCGCATCCATATAATCCCTCCTTTAGTTGATCAATAAACACAGTTTAGCTCGGGAGGATGAAGCGCGAGTGAAGGGGACATGAAGATCGGCTCATGGAGCGGGTGCCGGCACTCGAGGAATTGACGGATCAACCAATCGCCAAATGTCGATCTACTTCTCTGCCAGCGTGCGCCCTAAATTAGATCGATACAAATGGTGGTCTTCTGTAAAATGAGATCGCATTGTTGCCCTAAAAATCCGACAGTCCAGAGTAAGCTCTCGACATGGATGCACGAACCCCCATCATTGTCGCAGCAGAGCGCCTCGCAAGAAACCTCATTCGCCTTCGGTGTCCTTTTGTTCCTTGCTTGTAGGTAATGGGCTAAGACTCTGCATGGGCGCGATACGAACCTTTCATCAACCGCTCCGTCAGCGTCAAGCAGAAGCACTGCAGCCATTTTTTACAGTTTTATTTCCGGTGGCGTTTTCGCAGGGTACGGAGGATCGGTATGAGACAAATGGGGCGGCCAGGCTTGTCTGCGGCTCAGAAAGCGGCATTGTAGCGACGATGGAAGCAAGGACAGTCGTTGAGCGAAATCGGGCGAGCCCTGGACAAGCATGTTGGTTCGATTCATGGCGTGTTGTCATCGACAAGGGGCGTCATGCTGGCCGTTCGGCTGCGATCACGCGAGGCATTGACGTTGGCGGAGCGCGAAGAAATTTCCCGGGGGCTGACCAGAGACGCGTCCATCCAGCAAATCGCCCGTACACTCAGACGCGCACCGTCGACGGTCAGCCGAGAAATTCACCGCTCTGGAGGCGCGCCCACCTCTCGCACTGCCGAGGCCGACACGCGCGCCTGAGCTCGCACGCAGCGCCCGAAGCCGTGTCGGCTCGCCACCTTACCGATGCTCCGGAGACTCGTCGCGAGTAAATTGCAAGGAGGTTGGTCGTCGGAACAAATCGCGAGATGGCTTAAACGGGCATTCCCCCATGAACAGACCATGCAGGTGTCACACGAAACGATTTATCGCAGCGTGTTCGGTCAAGCCCGCAGGGTCCTCAAGAAGGAATTGCTCCGGGCACTTCGCCTTGGCGGATACTGCGATCGCAGGACCACACAAACCAATATCGGTATAGTGTCCCGCCGTGCTGCTTCTCGTCATAAAGCTTGAAGACAGTGTCTCATACAGTGTCATTCATTACAGTCAATTCCCCTTCGCCAGAAAAATTGGAACCCGTGGAAGCCGCCTTCTTCTGCAGCTGACTCACGCGCTTCCGTTTCCGTCTTCTCTCCCATGTCGCCGCCGGCGGCGCCCAAGCGAGCTCCATCGACCGACGGCAAGTAGTGCAAGGTTACGCTTGTGGCCGAGAGTGAACCCTCATCACAAGTCTCTGTTATTCATCCAAGACAGATAGCGACTCCAACTGGAGAGCGCCGGCTTCGAGCACACTTGATTGAGCGCGGCGGTACTCGATTGCACCACGGCGTTCAATCCGCCTGAACATGGTGATGGTCCGCCAGTGGATCCCACCGCACTTGTCCCCTGCCTCGTTAACTGAACAGACACCGAGGAGGGCAAACCCGTCCCCAGGTTGAGTTCGCGGCTGACGTTGGTGTTGCTTCCTGATGTATAGGTTCCGATAAGCGGTTGTGAATAGGCCGTGCCGGTTAAATAGAACAACGCGTACAGATTTCCTGAGCCGGTGACCACACAGATATCTAACGTCGGGATGAAGGTGGTAAATAGGAGGGTCCCTCCCAGCATGGTCGGAGAACTTAAGCTACGTTCCCCAGCATCCGTCAAGGTCGTAAACCATCCCTTTTTTGCAGAAACAGCCGTAAGCAGCGTATTAAACGTCGTGGCCCCAGTGACTCCGCTGACTTGGGTCGTCCCGGTTGTGCAGACTGTGCAAAGGACCGCGTTCGAGACGTCTAACAGGTCTTTTTGTTGGCAATCGGCCGTGGTTGGATCACAGAGGCCGTTCATAGTGAAATCCTTCACCCCAATAAAGTACTGCACGTCGGTATTCGTTCGATCGTTCACGGAGTCCCAGTACCGGCCTGTCCCGAAAAAGATCCAGACGTTGTTACTATCGTCGGAGGTGATCGACGGCGCTGCTGTCACGGGTCCGACCTTGTTGGGCCCCGTGCAAGGCATGACGCAAGAGAATTCTTGAATCACAATGGAGGGGCTTGCCCAGTTGTTAGAATCGGTTTGCATGCCCTGTCCTGTCGTTAACCGATACATCTTGCCTTTCCAGGCAGGCGTACCGGTTCCTCCGCATGATGTGGCGTTACAGATATCATTACCGCCATAGATGGCATCAGTACGATAATCCAGATCACGATCATAGGAAATGAGATCGCTCATGAAGGCATTCGAATCCCCGGTCGAGTAGGGCCCCTTCACCATACCACTCTTATCTCCTTTGAGTTGGAGTGTGTAAAATTGGCTAGACTGAGAGGAACTGGTGTTCCCATTGTATCCGGTGGGACCGGATCCAAAGACGGCCAACCAACTGGCATTCGTATTGTCGGTCTTGTTTGGCGCAGTGGAAGGACTCGTCCGCACGACCGTGGGATAGGAGGTGGCGAGCCCGGCTCCGCTTTGATTGGTAAACACCGCGATCAGTTCTGGTTCCATCTCCGGATCCGTGATATCCAAGACGAAATACCCGCTATAGAAGGTGCGCGTCTGGGAGCCGAGGCTCGTTTCAAAGGTCGCCGTATATGTCATGGGCGGCGCTTGACCGGTACAGTTGCCACAACTGCCTCCAAAGCGAAACCCGCCAATGAGCACAGTCCCCCAGCCGCCCGGATGACGGCCTGTTGGACCATCATCAGTAAAGATCCGGACATCAGTCACTTTGGGCTTCAGATCGACATAATACACATGGGTGTAATCGGTGCGCGCGAGCCACTGTAATTGCGGCAAGAGCGCATACGGAATATACGTCCATAGCTCCGCCCCTCGCGGGGGGTTGCTCCGAGGGGACGTGGCGGTAGGTGCAGTAGAACTTTCTGTCGTAAACCAACCGTGCTCAACACTCGGGGTACTGGCATCGTCTCCCTTGTGATAGAAACCGGCATTAAAGGCGTGCAACATACCATCATTTGAACCCACATAAACCACCTGTCGTCGAGTCATGTACCGCTGGAAAAATGCGCTGTAACTCGTGTCTCCGTAAATCACATCGTAGCGTTCGCGAGGCGCCCCCACGACGGTAGGTGTGGAATTGATGGGATCGCCATACGGCCAGAGGACCGTCGTTCCATCGAGGAGGGTTAATCTCCGTTCACGAAGCGTCTTCTGCTCCGGACACGGCGATCCGCTCGCATACCCGTTACAGCCACGAATGAAATTCATCACTCCGGAGGTGGTGAGCGAAGAGGCACTCGCATTCAGATAGGGGGCCAGTCTGGTATTGTTGGCTTGTGTAAATTCGACGAGGTTTTCGCCCGAATCAATCGCCCCATTGGCATTGGTATCGATCCAGGTCCAGATCCGCCGACAGGTGATGCCCGCCTGGGCGGTAGAACAGCCAGCATTGACATCCAGCGAGGCCAATTGTCTGCCGGCTTCCCATAGAGGCAGCATGCTCGTGTTCACCAGTGATTTTGAATAGTACGGCGTTGAGGAATCGGCCAGCCCGTCAGCTGGCGAGACATCTCGATAACGGTCCACCATGACGTCGCCACTGGACGAATCGTATCGGAGACGAACGATATCATCGGTGCCATAGATCAACCGACCATCCCCATCGCTATCCTCTCGGAAATTGCCATAGGAGTCGATGAAGAGGCTGGTCGTATAGCCGGTCCAGTTCACGGTGCTCCCCGAAATGGCATGGGGGTCTTCTGGAAAGAAGTACGCTTGATAGACGGCTCCTTCGCCTGTGGATGACGAGGCCAATACTGAGGCCGCGGTCCCGGAGGCCGATTTTTTTAAAATGTCTTGAATGGCAGCCATGATGGCATTGGTCAAATTCGAGCCCTGATTCGCTTCAAAATACGTATCGGGGACGCAGTCCTTATTCAGGTCCCATTCCGCGTTACTAACACTGGCGCCGGTTCCGAGCAGCGATCCCGTCGGATAGCCACAGCCTTGTCCCGTTGCATCGGGCAGATTGTTCCCATTGCTATCTTCAAAGCCGCCCCACTTCGATGATGACGCGAGCAGGAACGCTCCGGAACTGTTGCCCATGGCATTGACGCTATAAAACGTGATGTTTTGTTTGTTCGCCAGATCGCTGCGCAAATCGTGTGTTTTGCCGTAATAGACCACATCGTCCAGTTGGGTGGTTGTTAACCCGTAGTTGGACACCGCGGTGTTCATCAGGTTGCCAAATGGCTGACTCGTTGGCGAGCCGCCATCCGCCGTGGGCGCGCCACTTGAGATCATTAAGATATATCCCTTGCAACAGGACACCATCTGTCCTGTTACCGGTGTGGTGCAATTCCCACTGCTATCTTTGTTGCAAAAATAATAGGGATCGTTTTGAGTCCCGAGACTGGCTGTGAAATCAGCGGGACTGTTCGCATAGCATGCCGGGCTATTTTGATGGTAATAGCACAGGCCCTCGTAGGTGGATTCTGCGAGAGGCGCATTCGGCCCCAGCGAGGAGTTACGGATGTTGGTGACTACGGAGGAGGTCAACTTCTGATCAAAATACATTTGGACCGTGCCGCCGGTACCATTGGTGTTGCTAAACATGACAGCAATACGCATTTGGTCGTAGCGAAGATTCTGAAACAATCCCGTCGATTGCGCGGCCTGCACCGTGGTGCTTTCTGACGTGAGATCCACTTGGAGGGTAAAGGTATTGGACGAGGAGGCGCCGAAAATGACATTGTCATCGGCTGCTCCCCCGACATAGAACTTGCCTTCACCCACTCCAAAATAGCTGATGGAGCTTCCGTCCTTTGGCAACGCAGAGGGATAGTAGTAGCCTGACGTGACGCCGCTTGGGTAAGCGGGCGGGGCTGTGGCTTTCACATATCGGTAACACAGGTCATTTTTTATGGTGCAGGACCCTGTGCCCCCGCCAGCTCCCGTGGTCGGTTGGGCGTAAATCTTATTGCAGCCAAATGGTGCGGTCGTATTGCACTGGGCGGATGACCCGTTGCCGCCAATCAAGGCCTTCTTGGCCAAATCGATCTTGCGCATCGTGAGCCAGTTGAGGAAGTTCCCATCCCATTGATTGCTCCCCGCGCACGGCGTCGTGGACACCTTGTCCGTCGTGCTGACTGGAACAAAGCTGGGATTCGAGTAGGTATAGCACCGTTGCGGATTAAACATGCCAAAGTATTCCGTGCTCGAATTAAAGGAGTCGCCGCTTCCGCTTGGGGCCGGACAGCCCCCTGCGGCTGTGTTCGTGGTGTTCGTGTTGCACAGGACGCCGTTGGGATTTCCGCCGGTTCCGGTAAAGGCCGCCTGAATATTGCTGGAGAGATACATGTTCTTGCTACTGTCGGTAGACGACTCTGGGTAATAGCCGTACGCAGCGGGGAGCATGGCTTCCGAGATATCGAGGACGAAGAGAATATCGGGAGGAACCGTCTTATTCACGAACACCGGGTAGGCTGTGTACTTGTCCATCGTCGACGCGGTGACAGCATGCGCCATTGGATCCATGAAGACCACGCCGAGACACGCGAGCACACGGATAATCCTGAGGCGTTGTGTAGTTGAAGCCTGTGGCGCCATGGCTCGTCGCTCCTTCCCGGCCGTACATCCCGCCAGGGGTTTTCGAGAGAGGTCTGTTCAGAGTTTACGTTGGCAGCCTTCGCCGTCAGTCAGACACGCGTAAATGGCTGTGGTATGGGTATTCGTCCCTGTTGCCACATCGGTCGCAAAGCAACTGATCCGATAATGGATCTCGACACCGCCCGCACCGGCGCCTTGTCCATAGCCCTCATACGCCCCGGCGAAGACTTGTGAGCCACCCGACATGCCTTTGACGTACAATCGATCAATATCGCCGGTGAGACTATAGCTTCCAACCTGGAGGGTCAGATTCGGCGCGACACTGGGATCATCCGGGCTGTTATCCGAATTGCCGAGGATTTCCGAGTTCAAGATCGTGGAGTTGGCTGCAGGCACGGGCCCGGCCGGAAAGAGAAAGGCGGCCGGCAGTGCGGCGGCCATAATGGTCTGTTCAATGACATTCACGCCGGTCTGAATGCAGGATTCCACGGCCACCGTTGCCGTCTCGGTCCGTCGTTGCACACCCGCAATATTGTTTTCCAATCCACTGACCGTCATGGCAGCTACGCCTAGGATGGAGACAATCAGCATGATCATCATCACCGTAAGAAACACCACGCCTCGTTCGTCTTCGTTCCACAGACGAGGCGCTCGAACTATGGGATGCTTCTTATAGTCCGACATTGCGCGCATCTAACGTCTTCGTGAGAAACCTTCGGCGATACTGTTGATAGGTCGCTTGGCTAAAGCCGGGGTCATCTTGAGCGTTATGATCGCTGACTTGAAGAGGCACACCGGACAGTACGCCGGGGCTATTGCCTTCGCCCAACCCTTGATCACCATTCATCTGTCGTCCGACGACGGAGACTTGAACTAACCGGATTTTGTCTGGCGTCCCAACGCCGGTAGACCATGTGGTATTCGTCAGAAAATCAGCCTGATCGAATGTAGTGGACCCATTCTGGTCATCAATGATCCCATCCGGAATGCCACTCCCCGTGCAGCCGTCGCAGGCATACGCCAATTGCAGATCTTCGACGCCGTCGACAATGGGGGACAGGGTGGGGATGCCAGTGGGAGCGACCGGTCCGCGCAGCAGACAGGGCCCATTGCTGGAGCACTGAGCGGGGGTACCGATTTGGTAGCGGATACATTGTAAGAGAAAGATCGGGGCACCGACGGGAAATGTCAGGGGTGGAGCGACCGTATTCGCTAATACCAACGTATCGCCACTGACCGATTTGACGACAGCCGTCACATCGCCATTGATCGAGATCATGGCCGTGCTCGCCGCACTCGGGTCGAGTCCCGCATCGGTCATGGCCTTTCCCCCACCCCCCAATAACGTAATGACAGAGAACCCCTTATTCCCTGTGGCACTCGCCAATGTCCAAGTACTGTTGCCCGCGGGAACCACGAGTGAAATCGTGTCCGCTCCTGAATCCTTCCCCGTCGGAGTTTGGTCACCAGGAATGATGGCATATGGCGTGGGGATGCCAGCGATCGTCGTCACGCAGCCGCCCACTTGTTGCCCACTCATTCCCGCACCTGCGACTTTGATGTCGCTCGTGAGCAGGTCCATGGCAATCCGCGTATTTTGCTGTGTGTCGACGGTTTGGTCGTTGGCGCGCATCGCCTTACTACTTGTCGTCAGGACGGCGAAGGCAGCGGCGACCACAACGGTGGCGATGAGGATGGCGACCATGAGCTCTACTAACGTCATGCCATGGTCGTGCGAGAGGTGAGGAGCCGTCATTAGACACTACTCCGGGGCCACAATGGTTTGCATCGTAATGGTCTTCTGTCGCTTGATGATGGTGTCGCCATTTATTGAGCCTAACCACGTCACTTGCACGATGACTTGCCGCTGATTCAGGGGCGGCGTGGTCGGGCCGATGGCAGTGACCGACACCGTACCTTGCACATTCGTCAAATGTGCGTTCACGTCTTCGAGCAGGGCTTTCCACTGCTGACAGTCGCCTCTGGCCATCGGTGGCATGGTGGCTGGGCATGGCACTGTGGCGGTGGTATTAATGTTGTTATAGTCGTTGACGTTCTGTCGGTTAAATTGAATTCGCTCAATCATGTCCGATACCAAGTTAGTGCCCCGAGTCAATTCGGTTGCGTCAACATTCCGTCCTAAAGCAATGCCTTGCATAGAGGCTACTACCAGAACCCCCCCGCCTAGGATCACCATCGCCGCAAGGGCTTCAATCATGCTGAATCCCGATTGAGTCGTCAGGTGGTGCTTCATGGTTTCTGTTTGGCGCCTGCCTTAGACACAGACCGATGCAGGACACCACTTCACTTTGCCAGTCGGCTTAACGACGAGCGAGTATTGCAATCCGCTTATGTTTGAGACGGTAATGAGCAGATCAGCAGTGCCGATCGGGTTTGATCGGATACCGCGTGGGGAGAACTGGACGGTGATTGGACCAGCTGGAGGATTAGGCGGAGGGACGCTTACAACGGCCGTGATGGCCGACTGCATCGTCTGACCTGGCGAGACGACATCATTCGCGCTATCTCCTGCTCCCAGTGTAACGGTCCCCCCAACGTTTGTGAGCGTCACCGTGACGATCTTATCGCGGTTCATGGCCGCCATTCTTGATAAGGTCAACGTATTTCCGATCTGGGTGACGGCCTGTCGCAATTGATATTGGTTATTCCATTCCCGATAGGTTGGAATCCCAAGACTCGCTAAAATACCAATAATGGCCACCACAACCATTAATTCAATGAGCGAATACCCGTTCATCGCGATCACTCTGTTCTTTTTGTCAAATGCAATCATGGCGGCTACCATCTCACGGGACGCAAGTGCTATACCCTGAGAGCAATGCTTATAACCAATTCAAATTATGACGCGTTAGGCTCGGATCAGGGCGGCCGTGCGAGCACGGAGAATACAATTTTTGGCACCCATTAACGCTTTGTGTAGATATCGCCCCATTTGTCGCCGGCTTGAGCCCCCTGCGAGCAGAGAGGAGTTTTTGTACCATCTATGCTGGTAGTCCCCAGGTCATCCCATGGGTCTGGCGGCAAGATTGTGTGAGTTTCCCCCGATGTTACAGACACCTCCCGAAGGAGAATAATGCAATCAAGACACGACGCCGCTATCCTCCGTATTCGAAGAAATGGAGACCGTAACATGCGGTATTGGTAGACCGACCCAGCCCTGCTCGACTTTCGGTGGGCCTTCAGATGCGTGGCGTCTATCATCAGGCATTCTCTCGCCCCGTGCGGTCGCGACAACTCGCGGAATATCTTGTTGAAGATTCCCGCTCGGCTCCAGCGCACAAACCGGTTGTAGAGCGTCTTGTGCGGACCATAGGCCTTCGGCGCATCCTTCCATTGAAGGCCGTATCGGATCACATAGATGATCCCACGGATCACCCGCAAATCATCCACTCGCGGAACGCCGTGCGAGACCGGAAAATATGGCTTGATCCTGT
>JACZCY010096034.1_pt1 | contig 15328 bp, 21 predicted proteins | sample 8641821 | NCBI WGS metagenome assembly JACZCY01 (sample SAMN15324609, study PRJNA640507) | soil metagenome | isolation source: intercropping sugarcane | place: China: Luxin town, Laibin City, Guangxi Province | collected 2019-07-25 | depth 10cm m | reverse complement strand
CTCGCCGCTGCGGGCCGCCCAGTTCGTGTAGGTCACTGCGATCAGCTCTTCGGTCGTCATCATGCTTATATCGTAACACGAAACCCTAGGAAAGACAAGCCTTGAGCAGGGTTTATTTTTGTGCTACGATACTGACATGACCGAAGAGACGAGCGCAAAGCGAGGCCCGGGCCGGCCGCGGAAATACGATGAGGCGATGATTGGCACTACTGCCCGAATGACGAAGACGGAGCTTGATCGAGCGCGCCTGGCCGCGGCGCTATGCGACATGGACCTGTCCGAGTACATCCGCCACGCCGTCATCGTGGCGAACAATGCCCACCTGCCCGCGGGTCAGTGACCACCGCGGGCCTTGCGAGTCCTCGCCGCTTTCCTGGCCATCACGGAGCGCTGAGGGAAGTAGTGACCGCCGTTCGCGATACGGGCGGCGGCGCTCTTCGTCATGCCGTGCCGGCGCAAGGCCCGGTACGCGCGCTGCCTGCTCGGAAAGACGAATCCATACTTCCCACCGCGTGAGCTGACCGATGTACTCACCCGCTTCTATACCGGCGTCGAGAGTGCTTTCTCGATGCTCCATCCGTAATGCTGAACGCGCATCCATAGCGTGTTGCTGTCGACCCCAAGGATACGCGCCCACTGTGAGATCGTGTGTGTTTGTCCAGCGTGAGTCCAGCGGACGTTGCGCCTGGTGTTGATCATCTGCTCGCCGCGCGTCGCCCAGCGAACGTTGCCGGGCCGGTATCCACTCATGTTGTCGATGCGCTCGATCGTGTGCTGAGGGCCCGGGCGGGGACCGACGTACTGATAGAACGCCTCAAAGGACTGTACCCATCGGGGATCGATAGTGATGCCCCGTCCACCGTAGTTCGGCCAGCTTGGGCAATTCGGGTTGGTGCATCGCTGCTTCATCCCGAGCCAGATGGCATATTCGGAAGTTTCGGACATGTAATGTGTACGTATAGATTTGCCTCGACACGTGACGCACATGCTCGTCTTTCCGAGGCGCAGAGCCGTGCCTTGCAGGACATGTTCATCGCCGCACGAGCACCGACATAACCACATTGCCGTTTTAGTGGACTTTCCGGGCGCCCGTGAAAGCACTGTCCACTCTCCGAAGGTCTTGCCAGTGAGGTTTATAGCCGTACGTCCCATGATGTACATGGTATCAGATACGGTTATAAACCACGATTGCTCGCCCCCTCGATCGGGTACCGACACCGGCATGTTTGCCCTTGTCGCAGCAATCATATTCTTCCTGGTCGCCTTCGGCGTGCATCTCGGTAGCGTCAGCCTGCTGATGCTCGGGCTCGCGTTCCTGGCGCTGCACTTCGCGTGGTCGGTCGGGCTGCCCACCCCCTGGCGGAACGGATAGTAGGTACATCCGCGCAGCCCTGCTAGGATCGCGCCCATGAGATGGGAGCGACTGGCAGCGCTGCGCGCACCCCTGCTCATGTTCCTTGCCGTGCTCGTGCTTGTCGGGGGAATGAGCACGGGTGCGTTCATGCTGAGTGCGCCCATCGGCTGGATGGTGCTGGGCGTGCTCGGCTTCCTGGCGCTCGCGTTCCTGGCGTGGGCCACCGATCCCGAGGTCAACCCGTCGGCAGTCATGGCTCGCGTGCCGGATCGGATGGCCGTCCGATGAGCGTCGAGAAGATCACTCCGCCCGAGATCCTCGAGCGTCCTGAGAGCGCTCTCTCGGAACCTCCGGCCGAACCGCATCAGCACGGCGAGCCCGGCCACCCCGATGACGTGGACGTCCCGTTCACGCTTCCGCGCTCCACCGATCTTGAGCTTGATGTTCCCCCGAGCATGCGCACGGTCATGAACATCATGGATCGCCGGCGTGTGATCGAGTGAGCAGGTGGACCGCGCCGATGCAGGCGCTCGTGTCCACGCTCTCCCGCGGCGCTCAGCGGGACATCGCCAACGTCTCCCCGGTCCCGCTCGTGCCTCGCCGCCGCAACGTCTTCACCGGTGGGCATCACGCCGGTGGCAGTATGCTGGACTTCCTGTCCGCCTACGCCAGCGATCCGGTCATCCGCCCGATCGTCAGCCGGCTACAGCAGTCGGTGGCTGAGGCGGAGTGGAAGCTCTACGTCAAGTCGCGGACCGGCGACCCGCAGGACCGCACCCCGGTCAATGATCACGCTGTGCTCGATCTGCTCGCCATGCCGAATCAGTTCATGCCGTTCACGGAGATCGTGGCGCGTGGCCAGCAGCACTGGGAACTCGTCGGGGAGACGTCGATCGTGCTGGGCTTTCAGCCCGGCATCCCGTACCCGATCGATATGTGGGTCCTACGGCCGGACCGCATCGCGCCCGTGCCGGACCCGTATGAGTTCCTGGCGGGGTGGCTCTACACCGCGCCGGGTGACGGTGAGAAGATCCCGATCGAGACCGCCGAGCTGCTCCGGATGGTCGATCCGGACCCGATGGACCCCTACCGCGGCCAGGGCGCCGTGCAGTCACTGATCCGCGATCTCGACGCGACCCGCTACGCGAAGGAGTGGCAGGGCCAGTTCTTCGCCAACTCCGCTCAGCCCGGCGGTTACATCTCCTACGACCATCGCCTCTCCGATGAGGACTTCGAGCAGGCGCAGACGCGTTGGGCGGAACAGCATCAGGGTCTATCGAAGGCCCATCGGATCGCGATTCTCGAGGACAACGCGAAGTTCGTGCAGAACGCGTTCAGCCTCAAGGACCTGCAGATGGCGGAGTTGGAATCGCTCGGCCGGGACAAGACCCTGGCCGCTTTCGGCATGCCGAAGTCGATGATCGGTGTGGTCGAGGACGTCAACCGGGCCAACGCCGAGGCCGGCGTGTTCATGTTCGCGCGCTGGATGACCAAGCCCCGGCTGATGAACTGGAAGCAGATGCTCAACCGGCAGCTGCTCCCGTTCTTCGACCCGCGGCGACAGCTCGAACTCGACTTCGAGGACCCGGTGCCGGAGAACTCCGACGCCAACATCAACCAGCTCAATATCAAGTCCCAGGTCGTGGTCAACCTGGTCAAGCAGGGCTTTGACGCGGACGCGGTGCTCGAGATGGTGGACTGGCCGGACCTCGGTTACAAGGCGCCCGAGCCACCGATCACGCAGTCCCCGCCCGGCGAGCCGGCGCCGAGCAGCGCCGAGCCCGATCAGGACGACAACATCCCGACGCAGACCGATGGCGTCGGCCGGCAGGGTGAGGCCCGCGCACGCATCGAGATCGACAACGCGATGCGGTGGGTCGTCCGCGGTCACCCTGACGACAACTGTTGTGAACCGTGTCGCGAGAAGATCGGTACGTTGTACCGTAACCGCAGCTCGGCGTACGCGGACTACCCGCCCGGCGAGGGCTACATCAAATGCATCGGTCGGCAGTACGGCAACAAATGTCGTTGCCATGTAGCAAAGAGGCGGAGTGATCGCGGATGAGGAAGCGTCAGCGGGAACTGCTCGCCGCGCTGCAACCGGCGGTAGATGCGGCGCTTGCGCGCGCCGGAACCGGTTCCACGCGCGATGTGCCCGGCTTGGCCATGCACAAGCGCGTCTCGGCGGACGCTCCTGCTGAATTGCTCGTGTACGGCCGGATCGGTGGCGGAGGTTGGTTCGATGACGGGATCAGTGCGTCGGACGTCGCTGCAGTACTGCGTGACGCCGGCCCCGGTCCGATCAACGTACGTCTTAATTCCCCAGGCGGGGACGTCTTCGACGGCGTTGCCATCCATTCCCTTTTGGCTCGCCATCCTGGCACGGTAACCGTCTACGTTGATGGTCTCGCGGCGTCGGCGGCGTCGTTTATCATGCTCGCCGGCGACCGCATCGTCAGCGCGCGCAACGCCTTCGTCATGATCCACGGTGCGATGACGGGCACCTACGGCAATGCCGGCACCCACCGTGACGCCGCCGATCTGCTCGAAAAGGTGAGCGACAACATCGCGGACATGTACGCCGAGCGCGCCGGCGAGGATCCGGCGCACTGGCGCGCGCTGATGGATCAGAACCGCGAGGACGGCACCTGGTACACCGGCCAGGAAGCGCTTGACGCCGGCCTCGTCGATGAGCTGACCGCGGTCCCCGACGACTTCGACGAGGACACCGCCGTCGCCGGTCGGCTGCTCGCCTGGTCGGCGAAGCTGCCGGACAAGGCGCGGCAGTTCGTCAGCGAGCACGCGCCGGCCGGTGACGATGACGATGAAGAGACCTCCGAGGCCGGTGAGCCGCCTCCCGCGGAACAGCCGAGCGAGGACGATTCCCCGCAGCCGGCCTCGGAGCAAGATCCCGCTTCGGCGGACGAAGATATCGACGATGCGGCCCGGGGACTGGCTTTCGCCATGCTCGCCGCTAACCTGAAGTAAGGAGAGATCATGGCGGTCGATTTCGCCATCCCGGACACGTCCGAGGACATGCAGGACTTCCTGACGGCCAGCAATCGGGCCGGGGACCGCAAGAAGCTGTTCGCGGCCGACGCGGATCCCAAGGATCTGGTCAAGTTCATGAACACCTACGCCAACCTGTCGGCCAAGAAGGACCCCGGGCTGACGGAACAGGCGAACGAGCAGGCCATGCGCGTGCTCGCGCAGATGGCCCGCGAGGGCCACGTCGAGTTCCGCCGCGGTGGCCCGGCCGGCCGTAAGGCCACCCCGGGCGACATCCGTACGCAGCGGCAGGCGGCCACTCGGCACAGCAAGCTCGCGGTCGGCAGCAAGCTGGACGGCCAGTTCGAGAATCTCTGGGACTTCCTGCAGACGACCGACCCGCGGACCGACCCGCGCAAGGACGAGAAGGTCGCCGCGAAGCTCAAGGCGCTCGAGAACGCCATGTCCTCGACCGACCCCGCGTCGGGTGGCTTCCTCATCCCCGAGGAGTTCCGGGCGACCCTGATGGAGATCGCGCTCGAATCGGCCGTGGTCCGGCCGCGGGCCCGCGTCATCCCCATGCAGTCGCTGCGCATCTCGATGCCGGTCGTGGACGTCACGTCGAACGTGTCGTCCGTCTACGGCGGTGTCGTCGGCTACTGGACGGAGGAAGGCGCGGCGCTCGTGCAGTCGCAGCCGACCTTCGCCCGCGTCTCGCTCGAGGCGAAGAAGCTGACGGCCTACACCGAGGTCCCGAACGAGCTGCGGCGCGACTCGGCGATCTCCGTCGAGTCGATCATCGGCGACATGTTCCCCGCGGCCATCGCATGGTTCGAGGATGTCGCGTTCATGTTCGGCTCGGGCACTGGTGAGCCGCTCGGTATCTTCAACACGGGCAACGGCGCGACCGTTGTGCAGCCGGCCGTCGGTAGCCAGGCGACCGGCACGATCGTGTGGGAGAACATCGTCGGCATGTACGCGCGCATGCTGCCGTCCTCGCTCAACTCCGCGGTGTGGGTCGTCTCGCCGGCCACCCTCCCTGAGCTGCTGACCACCGCGCTGTCCGTCGGCACCGGTGGTGCGCTCGTCGGCATGGCGGCCAGCAACAACATGGGCACCGGCACTCCGGTCCCGACCCTGCTCGGCCGCCCGGTCATCGTGTCGGAGAAGGTCGGCAACCTCGGCTCGCAGGGTGACGTGAACTTCGTCGACTTCGGCCAGTACCTGATCGGTGACCGGATGCAGATGGAGTCGGAGACGAGCACCGACTACAAGTTCGGCCAGGACCTGACCGCGTACCGCTTCATCGAGCGCGTGGACGGCCGGCCGTGGCTTCAGTCGGCGATCACCCCGCGCAATGGCGGTAACTCGCTCAGCGCTTTCGTGCAGTTGGCTGCACGGCCTTAGGAATGGGCCCGCGTTGACGTAGAATTTTGGCATGGGACGTGGGCGCAGTAGCGAAAGCATGATCGGCAACACCTACGGAGTGAAGCACGGCATGCACGGCACTCCGGAGTATCGATCATGGAAAGGGATGTTGGAGCGTTGCCGTAACTCCAACATCCACAACTACATGCAGTACGGCGGTCGTGGGATTACCGTCTGTGATAGATGGGAGAAATCATTCTCCGCTTTTTTCGCAGACATGGGACCGAAGCCGACCCGGGGGCACAGCATCGATCGCATCGACGTGAACGGGAACTATGAGCCAGGAAACTGCCGATGGGCAACGCGCTCAGAGCAGCAACGGAACAAGCGACCGTTCGGTAGCCCGGTATGCAGGAAGGGTCACATCTTGTCCGAAGTCGGTACATATGTGACTGGTAATCGCGGCAATCGGTCCTGCGCGCAGTGCGCTAAGGATCGGGCGCGCGCCTACAGGGAGCGCAAGTTGGCGCGCCCGTAAGCTACCGTGATCAGTGCCCGGGTGGCGGTTCGTCGCCCGGGCACCCCACTAGACCGGCAGTAACGCCCCGGTCGCCCTTGAAAGGGGAATCAGTTGTCTTCGATCATGCCTCTCGGCCGGGATTTCAATCTCGGCTACTCGGCTTCCGGCGGTAACGTCCGGTTCAATCTGCGCAACTGCTCCGGCATCACGTTCATCTGCGTCGGCGCCACCTCCGGCAACGTCAGCGTGCAGGAGTGCAACGCCGCGTCCGGCGGTACCGCGCAGAACCTCGCGGCAATTACCACGTACTACACGTGGAACAACGGCGTGTGGACGAAGGTGACACAGGCCGCGGCGAACACGTTCACTGCCGCGACCGGTGGTCTGTGCGCCGCGTACATCCCGCAGGGTGCACTCTCTGACGGGTTCTCGTACCTCACGGCCAACCACGGTTCGTCGCCGGTCGTCGCGATCATGGATGACCTCGACGTCCAGCGGAAGCCGGAGAACCTGCAGGACGTGCGCTCGTGAGCACCCAGATTCCGGGCAAGCAGCTCCTGCTCGCGCAGTTCGGCACGCGTGTCGACCGCGCGGCGGCCAACTTGCCGGCCTCGACGAGCGGCAACCTGTTCTCGGTGTCGGGCTCGGTCATCATCACGTCGATCCTCGGTACGGTGACGACCGCCATCCAGGCGCAGGCCAACGCCATCAAGCTGGAGGCGTACAACACAGCCAACAGCGCGGCCACCGACATGTGCGCGACCGTGGACAGCAACGGCGCGGTAGCCGGCAAGGTGTTCGGCATCACCGGCACCCCGACGACCGCGGCGGTGCTCGGTTACGCCGTGCCGACCGGCCGCATCATCGTGACCGGCCCGGGGTTCATCCGCCTCAACACAGCGGCGACGAACACCGGTCAGATGTCGTGGACGCTTACCTACATCCCGCTCACTCCCGGCGCATCGGTGGCCGCGGTCTAGGGCATATCTGTCCTGACCAACTCCCCCGAGACAGGAGCAGACATGCCGAAGATCAGCAGCACCGGAGACCCCAGCTACGCCGGGCACGAGGGCACGGTCACCAACGCGGTCGGTGAGCAGTTCGAGGTGGACCCGACGCGCGAGCTGGACGGCGAGCGCAAGGACGGCTACGAGAACAAGCCCGTCGGCGAGTTCGAGCAGTCGTCCCCGCCCGGCGTGAGCGGTGACGTCGCGCCGATCGAGAACCCGGACAATGAGACGCCGGCTCCGGACCGCACCGACGCCGGTCGGGACAACGACCAGCGCCCGCGCAACGTCGATCACCGACAGTCCGAGGGTCAGCAGTCCGAGGACGCCACGAAGCGGACGGCCGCCAAGAAGGTCGCGCCGGACGCCACGAAGAAGTAGTAGACCCCCGGGCCGGCAGGCTGAGACCCCACGCTCACTGTCGGCCCGGGCCATAACGACGGAGACGAGCGATGGCCAACAGCATGTTCGGACCCGGGATCGACGGGTTGCTGACGGGCGCCATCGATCTCGACACCGCGGCTATCAAGGTCGCCCTCGTGCGTGGCTACACCTTCACGTCTACGCATACCTACGTCTCCGACGTCACCGGCGCCGGTGGCACGCTGAACGGAACGAGTACCGCGCTGTCGTCCGTCACCGTTTCCGGCGGGGTGTTCAACGCGGCCGGCACGAGCCTTACGGCCTCGGCGAGCGCGAGCAACCACAGCCTGCTGGTCTTCCAGGCGTCCGCGGTCACCGGCGGGGCGGACGTCGCGGCAAGCGCGCAGCGACTGATCCTCTGGATCGACACCGCTTCCGACGGCAGCCTCCCGATCCAGCCCGGCAGCGGAACCGTCAACATCAACTGGGCAACCGGATCCAGCAAGATCATCAAGTTCGGCTGATCATGGCCGAATCATTCCATTCGGACAGCGAGGCTCCGGCCACGCCGGACGCCAACGACGGCGTGGCGCTGTCGACCGGCTTCTACTTCACGGTCGCCGTGGACGGGACCATCACTCACGCACGGTGGCGTGCGGCCAACAGCGTGACCGGTACCGTCAAGTGGGCGCTCTACCGCCTGTCGGACTCCGCGCAGCTCGGCGTGCAGAGCTTCACCACCTACACGCAGGGCGCCTGGAACACCATCGCGCTGAACACGCCGATCCCGATCGCGGCCGGCGTGAAGTACGCCGCGGCGTACTGGTCACCGAACAACTACGTCGCCACCGGCGCTTACTTCACCAGCAGCATCACGCGCGGCGACATCACCACCGCCGACCTGCCGAGCGGCCGGTTCCTTGAGCCTTCGGCGGACATCGCCATTCCGACGAGCGCGTTCAACTCGGGTTGCTATTTCGTCGATTTCGTGTTCTCGACCGGCCAGGCGGTGGCGCCGGCTTCGACGAACGTCCCCATCACGATCGGTCAGCCGACCGTTGGCCAGGCTCTGACCGTTTCGCCGGCCTCGACGATCATCCCGATCTCGATCGGCATGCCGACGGTGAGCGGTCAGCCGTACGTCGCACCGTTGCGTAACGGCTCATGGTGGACCCTTGAGACGATCCTCGATACGACGCGCTCACAGATCGATTGGTGGAACAAGCGGCAACCGGTCGCCTGCCCGAACGACGGCGAACCGCTGCGCCGGTCGGTGGACGGTATCCTGTTCTGCCCCTTCGACAACTGGCGGCCGGACGGACAGCAGGCCGTCCCCCGTCGCCGGGCGGTAAACCGGGACTGGGGTCACCTGTCCGGAATCAAGCAGGCCGCGGCCCGCGATGCCGTCTTCAATCAGCTTGTCCTGTCCTGCCCGAACGACGGCGAACCACTCTCCATCGGTAAGCATGGCGAGCAGTTCTGCCGCTGGGATGGCTGGATGCCCGATCCGGTGAGCTGACAGGTTTGCCAACCCCCGATATCCAGGCATAATGACGATACGTCTCCGGTGTGTTCGGGTGGCGTATCCGGGAGCCGCTTCCCGGGGTGACAGAGCTCCTCGGAGTTTCCGGGAAGCGGCACACAACTGAAGATCTTCTCTCTGACCGCGCACGATCCAGAAAGCAGTGACGATGGCGATCACCGAGGTTGCCTACTGCACTCGTGAGGATGTGCAGCGGGCCCTGAACCTTGCCGATATCCCGCGGCTGAACGGGATCGTGGACCGTGCCGTCATGGCCGGCGCCCGGACGATCGATGGGCAGCTCCACCGCAAGTTCTACCCCGAAACGAAGACGGTCCTGTTCGATCAGCCGCACGACGGCATCAACCTCTGGCTGTTCCAGCACGAACTCGCGAGCGCGCCTACCGCGGTCAGCACCGGTGGCGCGGCAATGTTCGAGACCGAGGACTACTTCCTCCGTCCGCGATCCGGACCTCCGTACGGGTGGATCGAGGCGGCCTACAACGCCGTGCAGTTCTGGCAGTCGCAGAGCACACCGCAGAACGCCGTGAGCATCACCGGTGACTACGGCTTCCCCCCCGCCTCTACCGCGGTGACGACGCTCGGCGCGACGATCACCTCCGGCGCCAGCACGCTGACGCTCGCCGACTCGTCCCGGGCCGGCACGGGCTCGCTGATCCTGATCGATTCCGAGCGCATGATCGTCAGCGACCGGGCGATGAGCACGACCGGCGCCACCATCACCGCCGACGTAGCCTCGTCGAAGTCCGTCGTGGCGCTGACCGTCAGCAACGGCGCACTGATCAACCCGGGCGAGATGATCCCCATCGACTCCGAGCGCATATTCGTCGAGTACGTCACCGGCAACACCGTCACCGTCGACCGGGCGGTGAACGCCTCGGCCCTGGCCGCGCACACCTCCGGCGCGACGATCTACGCCCCGCGCACGGCCAGCGTGCTGCGCGGTCAGCTCGGCACCTCCGCGGCGTCGCACACCTCGGGCGTCACGATCGCCCGGCTCGAAGCACCCAGCCTGATCCGGGACTACAACCTCGCGCTGGCCACGGTCAGCGTTCAGCAGGCGCTCGGCGCCTACACCAAGACGCTCGGCTCGGGCCAGAACACCCGGGATCAGGCCGGCGCCGGCCTGCCCGCCATCGCTGACGCGGCGTACACGCAGTACGGCCGCAAGGCGCGCGGGAGGGCGGTATGAGCGTCCAGATCTCCTTCCACGGCCCGCTGTTCACCGACGGCCAGATGATCACCGACCGGATGGTCCGCGACATCACCAGCAAGGTGACGACGGAGACCGAGCACCGCGTCCGGGTGCTCGGACAGTCGATGTTCCGCTACGCCGACAAGAGTCACCACCAGGTGCCGGGTAAGTGGCGCAACAGCGTGCACGGCGTCGTCCGCGGCGATGAGGGCATCATCGACGACGGTGGCATCATCTACGGTCCGTGGCTCGAGGGCGTCGGCTCACGTAACCGCACAACCCGCTTCAAGGGCTACTGGATGTGGCGCCGGACGGCGCAGAACATGGAGCGTTCCGGCGCCGCCGAGGTCGCCCGGCCGATCGTCGCCAAGGCGGTCCGGGAGCTGAACGGATGAGCCTCCCGGAGAGTCTTCCCCAGCAGGTCATCGAGGCCGTGGCCAGTCATGCGCTCGGTACCGGCTACTTCGACCGCGTAAACCAGTACGAGCCGAAGTCCGCGCCGGGCGACGGCCTGGAAGCTGCAGTGTGGGTGCAGAACCTCAGGCCGGCCGCATCTGGACTGAACACCACATCGGTGCGGTTTGAGGTATACGTCCGGATCTACTCGAACATGTTCCAGGAACCTCAGGACATGATCGACCCGAACATCATGAAGGCCGTCTGGGCGCTGATGACGGCCTATCACGGACACTTCACGCTGGGCGGTCTCGTCGAGTCGATCGACCTGCTCGGCAAGGACGGCGACCCGCTGTCGGCCGATGCCGGCTACATCGAGATCGACCGCCGGCTGTTCCGCGCGGTCACGATCACACTTCCCGTCAAGATCAACGATGCCTTCGATCAGGTCCCGTAGGAGATGTCATGGCAGCAGTGAAGACCTCCGGCATCGGTGACCGGTATTTCATCGACGGGTTCGACGCGTCGGGCGACACGCAGCAGTTCGGCAAGATCGGCGGTGGGAACTCTCCGCTGGACGTCACCGACATCACGCAGGGCGGTCGCGCTCGCCTCGGGGGCCTGCTCGGCGGGGAGATCAACTGGACATCGCTCTGGGACGTCTCGGCCGGCCAGGCGCACGCCAACCTGTCTACCCTGACGCGCAGCTCAAGGATCGTTAGCTACTTTCATCAGCCGACCGCGATCGGCGCCGATGCCGCCTCGATGGTGGTCAAGCAGATCGGTTACGACCCGACGCGCGCCGCGAACGGCATGCTGACCGCGGCGCTCGCGTCGCAGAACTCCGACGGCTACCCGCTCGAATGGGGCTACGGGTTGACTGCCGGCATCCGGACCGACACGACCGCCACGAACGGCGCGAGCCTGGACGGCGGCGCCGCAACGTCGTTCGGCGCACAGGCCTACCTGCACGTCTTCTCGGTCACCGGCACGAGCGTGACCGTGAAGTTGCAGGACTCCGCCGACAACTCCACCTTCGCCGACATCACCGGTGCCGCGTTCATCGCGGCCACCACCTCGGGCGCGCAGCGCCTGGCCCTGGCCACCAACGCCACCGTTCGCCGGTACGTCCGGGCGGTCACCACCGGCACCTTCACCAACGCGCAGTTCGCGGTGAACTTCATCCGCAACGCCACCCTGATCGGCTACTGAGATGGTCAACCGCATCCAACCGGCCATGCCGGTCCAGGCATACCAGACCTACCAGGCGGTACGCCCGGTCAAGACCCACACGCGCGCCGGCACCTGCCGGGAGGTGGACTGCACGGCATACGCGAACGGCTGGACCACCACCATTGACGTCTCGACGGACCTCGGGCGCCGGCAAGCCAACTACATCCGCATGAGGTCCGGCCGCGCCTACACCGCGGCGCAGGCCGGCGACGTGGTGACGTTCACCTTCCCGCCCGGGCAGAAGTGCTTCACCGATCATCGCGTCGACATCGACAAGCCGACGATCTACCTCATGCGGGGCGGGGACTGGCGGGCGACGACGTTCGAGGCGCAGCGGTTCAACCAGGCGGATTGGATCAACCACTTCGCTGAACACCAGGCGAAACTCGCCGAAACCATCGAGAAGGGCTGACCCATGGCAGCAGTGAAGACCACCGGCTTGGGTCTGACGACCCTTTCCGTGGACGACTCGGCCGGCACCGCGGTCGACATCCGGGCCGACGTGACGAACTTTCAGTTTGCCACTCCGCGCGGTGTGCAGGACGTGACAGGCGTGAACAAGAGCGCCTATGAGCGCCTACTCCTGCTGGCCGACTTCTCCGTCACCCTGAACGGTGCCGGTTTCGACGTGCAGGCCAGCCAGGCGCACACCACCTTCAAGACTGTCCCGAGCACCTCGGTCCTGCGCACCACCACCATCACCATGCAGGGCGTCACGATGGCCTGCGAGACGCTCTACACCGACTACTCGATCACCCGTGGCGGTGATGGCGGTATCACGTGGACCGCGCCTGGGGTCCTCGGCGATGGCAGCGTTCCTACCTGGGCGTGACCGGATAACTACAGGGAGTTAATCGTGGGGTTCAGGATTGACCGGACGTACGTCCTTGAGTTCGAGGGCGCCATGGCAGGCGCCTACGTCAAGATCAAGTCGACGCCGGTCGGGGTGGCGCTCGAATTGCGTAGCGGGATCGCGGCTGATCGCGCTATCGAGCTGTTGGCGGATTACGTCGTCGAGTGGAATCTCGACGGGCCCGACGATCAGCCGCTCCCGATCGATCCCGAAGCCATCAAGGGTGGACTTGAGGAATCGGTAGTCGCGAAGATCATCGTTGAGTGGTACAAGGCCGCGGCTGGTGTCACCGCCCCTTTGGACCCACCGGGAGCGGACGGGACGATGACGGACTCAGACATCCCGATGGACTGAGTCGGCAGGAGGCAGTGTGGCTACGCGACCTGTGCCGCGAGTTCCATTGCCTTCCGTCGGCACTCTTGGCGGAGGATGCCGAGTTCTTGCGCATGTTGAGACTTGCCGCTGAGGCGGACCGGGAGCGAGGGGAGGTGGAGGACTGGTATGGCGAATGAAGTCGTGATCAAGGTCCGGGTGGACGATCAGAGCCGCCAGGGCTTCGCCGCGGCGCTCGCCGAATCGCGCGTCTTCGGCGACATGATGGAGCATGAGCTGAAAGCTGCCGGCATGGACGCCGGCAGCACCGCAGGCGAGGAAGTCGCCAGTGAGCTGAACAAGCAGCTTCGCGCGCTCCGTCTCCCCGAGCTGGACGTGCACATGAACGCCGAAGAGGCGTTCGCCAAGGTCAAGGAACTGCAAGCCCAGGTCCGCGCGCTGGCCAGCGACAACCCGACCGTTGACGTCAAGTTCCGCAGCGACAAGGCCTTGACTGAACTGGCCGCCATCCGCAAGCGGTTCAAGGACCTTGAGGACGACGGCGACAAGAACGGTAAAGGCTGGAGCGACAAGTTCCTCAAGGCCGCCAAGAGCAAGCTCATGGGCTTGGGCGGGGAGGGTTTGTCAGGTGTCCTGACCACCGCGGGCATCGCGCTCGCGCCGATGCTTGGTGCGTCTCTGGCCGGGGCGGTGGTCGGCGGTGCGGGTATCGGGGGCATCGCCGGCGGTATGGCCTTGGCCGCGCGAGACGAGCGTGTGCAGTTCGCCATGCTCGATCTTCAGGACAGCCTCACCGAGAAGCTGACCAACGCAGTAGAGCCGTTCGTCCCGGTCGCCGTCCAGTCGATCGACCAGGTGAGCGAGCACCTGAACCGTCTCAACTTCGGCAAGATGTTCGCCGATCTCGCGCCCCAGGTCGCACCGTTGATCAACGGCGTCACCGACTTCATCGACAAGATGGGCGCCGCGCTCGAAAAGGTGTTCCAGAAGTCCGGCCCGGTCATTCAGGCGATCGGCCAGGAGATCGGCGACCTGGGCACGGTCATCGGCCGCGGTCTGAGCGGCCTGGCGGACAACAGCGACAAGGAAGCACTCGCGCTCAAGGACCTGTTCGCGGTCATCAACGGCAGCATCGATATCGCGTTCAAATTCTTAAATACGATGGCGCAGATCTACGACGTCTTCCACAAGATGGAGCAGATCAGCCTCCCCGGCGTCTTCGAACTGTTGAGTGACAAGTCACGCAAGGTCAAGGATTCGGCGGTCGAGATGGCCGAGTCTGTCATGAAGACGAAAATCGCCACCGACGACCAGACCACCAGCGTGGAACTCGCGACGGCCGCTCTGCATCAGGAGGACGACGCGATTCACCAGGTTTCGAAAAGCCTCAAAGCCAGCACCGACCCGCTGTTCGCGTTCATGGACGCGCAGGACTCGCTGACCGAGAAGCAGAAGGCGATGAATCAGGCCATCGCACAGCATGGCAAGAACAGCCAGCAGGCGCGCCAGGCGACGAAGGACTATCAGCGTGCGCTCATCGACTACGTGTCGGCCGCGGCCGGCGCGACGAACGGCACGGGCCACCTGACAGCGGAACAGAAACGGCTACTGTCTTCGGCCGGCGCCAGCAAGCAGCGCATCGACGAGTTGGACAATGCGCTCTATCAGGCGTGGAAGCAGGCGAACAAGCTGGATGGGTTCGAGGTGGACGTCACCGTCGCGACTCATTTTAAGGAATTCGGCAAGCCGTATTCGGACATGAACCCGTACCAGTTCCACGGCCTGGCCCACGGCGGTATCAAGGGAGCCGCGTCCGGCCCGGTCTCTTCCGGCCTGACGTGGGTCGGCGAGAACGGCCCCGAGCTGATGGACCTGCCGCCCGGCACGAGCGTGCGCACCTCCGGCGACAGTGCGCGGATGATGCGCCAGATGGCCGGAGCCGGCGCCGGGATGACCGGTCCCATCATCATCAATCTCGAACTCGACGGCCATCAACTGGCGACGGCCACCGTCGACCCGATGCGTAACTTCGTCCGCAACCGCTTCGGGGGCAACGTGCAGCTTGCTTACGGGCAGGGGTGATCATGGCCTTCCCGCAAACTCCCCTGCCGATCAAGCAGGAGATCAACATCAACGGGACATGGACGGACATAACGTCCCGTACCCGGGCCGGCG
>JACZCY010035498.1_pt1 | contig 15539 bp, 22 predicted proteins | sample 8641821 | NCBI WGS metagenome assembly JACZCY01 (sample SAMN15324609, study PRJNA640507) | soil metagenome | isolation source: intercropping sugarcane | place: China: Luxin town, Laibin City, Guangxi Province | collected 2019-07-25 | depth 10cm m | reverse complement strand
TGTGCGATGGGTGCGAGGCGAGGAATTCGGGATAGAGACACTGGCGATGAACAAGACGGCGCACGCGCGTCTCAGTATATACATTATATATACATTCAGGAGCGCATCCAGGCGTGATGAGTGACCGACCATAGCGGGAAAGCATGTCCCTTGAGGAGGCCACGATTTCCAATATGTGGGAGATCGCGGCGCTGGTCGAAGTCTTGGAGCGGAAAGGCCTCTGCACCAAACAGGATCTGCATGACATCATTGCCGAGCTCCGCAAGAAGAACCCACGGGCCCATATCCCTGAGACCGTGTTTCCGTCGCCCTATCTCCTCTCGCAGACCGAAAACAAGGTAATTGATGATATTCTGACCGTCCTGAATCAGCACGGCATGGATTCGAAGCAGTCGCTTCAGTTACAAGTTGGCCGGATTATCGAGATGCGTGCGAGAATCACCCGAGGAACGACACATTGAAAGGAGGCAGAATGTCAGCCCTAAAGAGACAAGCCTTGAGTGTCACTCTGAGTATGCTGCTACTCGCAGCATTGCCCGTGTTTTCCTTGACCGTCACAAGTCCCGCCATTTACGCTAGGCCCCCTGTGTCACCCGAAAGCTCATGTAGCCCCGCTAGGTAAAGCAGAAGTTGTTTACCTGAGGGAGATTCGTCGCATCCTTTAATTGCCCTCGACCACTAGCCGATCGCCTGATGCTGCGCAATGGCTCGCACTGATCCTTCCTATCTTGTCTCTTGTCACACGATTCTTGTAGACGCAATGACTGCGTGTGCGGTCCTGTCGCGTATTCGGTCGAGCGAGCACCGGCCCATTCTGCCGCACCCTCCTTTTGAAGTACCGAGTTCGAGGAATGCGCGTGGCTGGCTGTCCAGCTAGGCTGTGAGATGGGATCAAACGGAAGGAGCCCCCATGCAGAACAGGAAGAGTCCGGTGCGGCGCCATAGTCGGTTTCCAGTGACCTGGTCCGCGCTCTATGGAAATAACTCATTTCTTGCAGAAGGGACCGTTTTAGATTTGACGGCTCTGGGCTGGCGCATGGCGGGATCGATGCCGGTCATCCCCGGTATGCAGCTTACCGTGCAGGTCGCTGTCCCCGAACGCTCCACACCACTTCGAGTTCAACGGGCGACCGTGTTGTGGGTGAAGGATCACGAGTTTGCGATTGAAGCTCACGAGCTGACACCGAGCGATCACGCCTGGGTCACCGAATTCCTTCACCACAAACTTGGTCTGAGATGGATACCACGCACGACCAATCAGGAAACCTCATTACAGGACAGAGAGGACGTCCTCCGTGAGGCGATCCATTTGCCGCTTCCGTCCATTGCATCGATTGAAGATGTGCTACAGCGATTCCTGGCGTGTCATCGCGATTCGGCTAACGGACCAGCCATGGCGCGGTGGGACGGTAACTTGGATTCTCAGGAAGGTGAGGTTGATGCACGACTCTATCGCGTGCCGCAACAGATGCGGAACGAGGCACGTGGCACCCTTCGAAAGATGGTCGCCATCAATGAAGCTTGTGCACGGACCGGCCGGGATCCGATTGCAAATAATTAGATCCTTGCGCCCGTTTTATCATGCAAATCAAGAGATTGATGGGTTTCTACTGATTCGATTGATTCTGTCGAGTGCAATCTGTTTTTACAGATTTGTAGCACAATTATAGCACATATGATGTACGTAAAGCGTAAAACTGTGATAGGGTCGATCTCGTGATTCGACGATTTCGGGACAAGAAGGCCCAAGAGTTCTTCTCCGGAGAAATGGTAAGGGAATTCTCCAGCTTCAGGAAGGTCGCAGAGCGGCGTCTCCCACCTGGCTGCAAGAGATTATTGTCTTCGCAGTAAATACAGGACTCCGGCAGAGTGAAATCCTGAATCTCCAGTGGTGGATCTGTTCAGGAGAACCATTACGCTGCTAGAGCAAAAGAATGGAGGCAGAGATACGCTCCCGGTCAATGCGAAGACACTTGAGGTGCTGAAAGCCCGGGCCAAAGTTCGATCACAGAAGACAGATTATGTCTTCTTCAACGGGGCTGGAAATCGGATGGACGCGCGGGATCTCCTGCGTGTCTTTTATCCGGCAATGCGAAAAGCAGACGTGAAACGGTTTCGGTTTCATGATCTGCGCCACACCTTTGCCACTCGACTGGTGCAAGCCGGCTGCGACATCTACACCGTGCAAAAGCTGGGACGGTGGAAAACAATCTCTATGGTGATGCGATATGCACACCATCATCCGGAGAGCTTGCGCGCTGGTATTGAGATTCTCGATTGTGTTCTAGATGGAATTAGCACAGTTTTAGCACAATCGGCTCATTCCGCACTCATGGAACTCGGAAGAGAATCGGTGATAAGTGGTTGAAAGAGAAGTAGAAATGTTGATTGCACGGGAGAGGATCCCACCATTGTTGGCGCCAGTCTTGCGCTTTGAATTACGCGGGGTTGCGGTAGCAGCGTAACCTAAACGGAAACACTCTTGGCCACTCGCCCATGGAGCCGCAAGGCTTCAGGGGGTTTTTATTGCCTAATGGGGAGAAACCCACGGCCACACGGTGCCCGAAAAAGGACTCTTCGCGAGAGTCGAACTCGTTACCGACTGGCAAACCGCAACATTCCGTACAGCAGTCCGAATATTGGGGCCAAGATTAATACTTCGATCAGGATAGGCATGATGACATCCCCTTACTTTTTCTTTCTTTAGAATACACCTCCAAAATGAAGCCTTTATGATGAAATCGTGAAGAGTTCTTCATCAAAGCTTGCTCCATAGCCATTGCCTAAATCCCACAACAATGATATCGGTGCCCTACTCTTTCAGGGGACTGGGCGGCAGCTGAACGCCATGATTGAATCGCGAAATGGCTCTCGTCCCTGCCCTATAGGGTGTGATCTTCAGGGTGCGGGAATCTATGATGGAGGGCGTTATGGACATGTGGCTATTCGGTGGGCTGGTGACTGCGATGGTGGTAGCCATTCTGTGGCAGAAATGGCCAACTAGGCGGCCATCCCTATTGGCCAGTCGTTATATCATGACCAAGACCACCGATGGAGAACCTCTTCAATTCCTCGTTCGAGCGACCCGCAGAACACGGTGAACACTTGGACCGTGGCGTCGCCCAGGTCCATCAACCGTTATCCCTGCTGGCATCGGCAACTTTTGGCGCGCCCATTCCTTTACCGCCATTTCATTGAATAGCCCTTCCAGGTCCCGGTCAGGCAGCTGAACGCTACTTACTGAGCCGACCACCAAATAGTGCGTACTTGTTCAGGCGGCATATCGCACGTGTTTCTCCTGAAATAGATTCTTGATCACCTGCGGTTGTTTCTGTCGGCGATGCAGATGACACCGCACAGTCTTCACCAGCTCAGTCCGGGTAGCCGGCCCGGCTCGTGCCCAGCCCATGGGTTTTGACGTCCTGGTTCAACAGTTCATCCGGATTGAACTCTGGACAGTAGCCGGGCAGACGGATTAGCCGGAGTCGCTTGGTGTGTCGGGCGACGAACCGTGTCACAACGGCGGAGCGATGCACGGGATGTCCGTCCACGATGAGGTAGATCCGGCGGCGAACCGACTTCAGCAGTCGAGTGAGGAACTGCACAAAGACCGGCGCCCGAAACCGTCCCTGAAACACCATGAAGGCGAGCGCCCCTTTGTTGGTAATTGCCGAGATCATATTGCAGCCGAAGCGCTGGCCAGTCGCCCGGGTCACCGGTGTCTGCCCCACGGGCGCATAGCTGCGGCCCGTCACATGGTCACTGCGGAGTCCCATCTCATCTCCCCAGTACAGCACCGCCCGTTCGTATTTCGCCTGCCGGGCCAGCGCTGGATATTCCTGCGTCAGCCAGCGCGTGATGGCTGCATCCTGACGCTCGTAGGCCCGGCGCACCGGCTTCTGCGGGCTCAGCCCCCACGCCTTGAGATAGCGCCCAATCGTCACCAGGGATGCCTCCAGCCCATAGAGCCGTCGAATGAGGGCCGCGACAGCAGCGCGTGTCCACAGATAAAACGGGAGCTTCAATTGATCCGGCATCCGCCCCACAATCAGCGTCCGAATACGCGTTGCCTGCTTCTCGTTTAGCAGTCCCCCACCGACCCGCCGCCCCCGGCGCTTGAGTGTCAGCGCCCGCAATCCGCCCCGCCGGTCGAGCCGCACCCAGTGGTTCACCGCCCGCAGACTGGCGCCATAGGTACGCGCCGCAGCCGTTTGCGTCATTCCGCCTCGAACCGCCTGCACCACCTGACGGCGCAACAGCTGCTGCGCTGCGGCCCCCAACGTCCTGGCATCCGGTGTCGTCCGCATGTCAGGAGGTATACCATACTACGCACTATTTAGTGAACTGATCAGTAACTCTCCTAATATGTACACATGGGTGCCCGCGTACAGGAAATGCGGGCACCTGTCGTCCCTGTCTTATCGATGAGATCCCATATGGGGATGAGGATTGCCCCCGACGCCCTGTCGATCGGCTCGCCGACCTTGGCGATCCATTCTCAGATTGCGCCGATCCTGGTGAACGTCGTGTCTGGCTGCTCGCTGCTCCTGTCGATCGACTCGAAGATCCTGCTGATCTCCACGTAGATCTTGCCGGTCGTGCCGCAGGTGTTGTCGATCCTGTTGGAGTTGCCCGGCATTGGCTCCCGATTGCTCATCATGTTGGAATTGCTGCCGGTCGTGGCGCAAATTCCCTTCATCATGACGGTCGGCTCGAATGTCTCGATTGTCTTGATGAAGCTCTCGGCGATCTTCCTGCAGATCCCCTCGATCATGCCGGATGTCCCGCTGCTCCTCTCGGATATCTTGGCGATCATATCCGCCATAGTCTGGGAACGGCGCTTCTTGCGCGAAGGCGGCCCCATCGCTGAGCGCCACCGCAGCAAACAGAAGGTAGAACATTTTGCCATTGTTCATACAATCCCCCTTTCGGTCACAACAAGCTCACATTGCCTAGAGCAAGACAAGTATAGCAACCGAGCCTGTAGTGGCCGATTGTGGTACAAATTCAAGCTGTTAAACTATGTCCTCGGGTATCTTGAATATGGTAGCTTCGCCAACCTTAGAAAACGTAGCCCCAACACATGGCTCTGCCCCACATGCATACACGTTCTAGATTACTACCCAGGTACGTGATGATGGTTACGCTTCTTTCCATGATGAGCTGCACATCACTGATCCCACAAGACCCAACAGACTATTCCTCGCGTCTCTATGACCTACCCTATGAGCGAGTGTTTAATGCCGTGCATGCTCGTGTGGGTGAATATCCAATGGGCGTGGAGAAGGCCGATCAGACGAACGGGATCGTCAAAAGTGGCACCGGTGAGATGACGCCTGGCATAGACACGACCGTTGGCTACCAAGTCACCGTTTCAGTAGCACAGGTCGGAAATTGGACACGAGTGACCCCCGATTGGCGAGTGACCGCCTCATCAGAACCAAAAAAGATTCATTGGCTTCCCGTGAGTATCGACGAACGTCCGCAACTCTATATGGAATTCTTCGAGGAACTCGACAAGCATTTACAATACTGATAAATCTGCGAAGGCCCCTACAGTCGTCAGAACAGGGACGGCAAGCCCCACTACTCCCTGCGTATCAGCGTGTTCAATCAGACACTTCACGGAAGAACCCTTCCAACGCCCGATCGGGGAGCTGAACTGCTCGCGTAATCTCTCGAAGCAGGCCAGCCGAACCGCCAAGTTTTGGTGTAATGGACGATCTGAAGATTGAGGATGAAATATTTCGTATGATCGTACTAGAGCGTGTCGTCAATTGAGCCATATGATTGAGGCGGCCATATCGACGGCAGAGAGGAATGTAGAAGCGCGGTTATCATATCTTGTAGCGATCGCGCGGTCTTGCTTGAGTCTGGCGAAGAAATTCTCGATCAGATGACGGCTTTTGTATCACTCCTCATCGTAATCCCGTTTATGTGCCCTGTTCGATGTTGGTGGCATCACAATGGGCTTCCCTGCTTTGCGCAGCGACGCTATGACCCGGTCATCCGCGTCATACGCCTGGTCCGCAATCAGCGGGTGCGCCTTCATCTCCGGCAGAAACGCGTCAGCGCCCGGCACATCATGCGCTTGCCCCGGCGTGAGGCGAAAGCCCGTTGGGTTGCCAAGCGCGTCGCACATGGCGTGGATTTTGGTGCGTAGCCCGCCTGTTGAGCGCCCGATCGCTTCATCCGAGGCCCCTTTTTCTCCCGCCTCGCTCCGGCAGAATGTTGATGGGCCCTGACGATGGTGGAATCGATCATCGCGTATTCGTTGTCGGCATCCTGTATCAGATGTTTGAAAACCTTCTCCCAAACGCCGCGTTCAGCCCACCTTCGGCGACCCGCTTCCACAAACAGCCGGTTATCCTGCGCCCTTGCCCCTGCTGTGTCTTCACGCCCCGGCAATAAATCCTTGATCCGTTCCCATGGATCGTCCCGCAACGCATAACGTCTGACCATTCATAAGCCCCTCCATGGCTTATGAACAGAGAATCATATCTCTAAGCCTGTGGGAATCCTCGGCGTTGATTGACGACACGGCCTAGTTGAACCCAGTTAACGGATCTTCTTCCTATAGTTCCTCTCCTTCTGGCTACATGCTTCTGTACAATATTCCTGCCTTTTCCTTCGTACAAATGATTGTTTGTACCGCACACACGCTCTCACTGAGTCCTTACACGCCACAAGCAGATCTAACACTGAGCCGATAATCGCAACGCGCTCATCCGCGACATAATACAATTGGAATCTCGTTTTCTTAGATGTGAGGGGGCTCATGGGATGAATGGCGCTCGTTTTGTGGAGAGATACCCGCTACTCGCTCTTACCAACTTCGCGTCAGAATTCGAGCGGGAGAAGGCCAGTCAGCGGACGCACGATGCCATGCTGCGGAAAGCCAAGGCCTGCTATGTGACGGGCAACAAAGTCTTCGGGTATGACAATGTCCCGGTCTATGGGGACACTATCAATGCAGATGGCACGCCGAAACGTCAGCATGTCGTCCGGCGGATCAATCCAGAGCAGGCGAAAATCGTCGTGCGTATCTTTGAGTCGTTCGCATCAGGTGTTGGGCTCACCACGATCGCCAAAGACCGCGTAATACATTTGTATACATAATATTTATTATTGCTTAGTAAAGTGTGGTGTTTCACGTGGCCTCTGAATTGCTAGATACCCACCTCCAGTGAGCGCGATCGTTTCGGAGTTCAAGATTTAGAATTCCGATGAGAGAGGATGACTACAGGAAACGTGTTGCATTGGGCGATGTGTCTCAAGGGAATTTGCAATCGCTTTTGCGGCACCACGTTGATGTCCATCAACGTATGACGGCAGCCAGTGACTAACGCGAGGAGTGAAGGATTCAAGAGCCGGCGTGGAGAAGATGCGCAAGCGTCTCGACAGGTCGGTAGAACGTCGAATCATCGCCGACCGTGCGAAAGCAGGGCTCACCGTTGTAGTTGTAGAGGTATTGGCAATAATCCCCAAGACACTCTCATGCAAAGGTCGTCTTGGCGTACTGCTTGAGGTAAATCTGGCCTTGCCAGCCTTCATAGGTCCAGGTAGAGGTCCCGAATCGTACGAGCGGAGAAAGTGGCATGGCCCAGGATTCTACCGTAGCCGCTTCAGAGAGTCAGCACATTGTCCTGAACCAACCAACTCCTACAAGCACCCGACCGGCACGAAGCCTCTCCCGAAAAGCTTTGAGAGCGCCAGGTAGCGGGTATTATCGTAATAGGAGTAGCTTGGCCCTCGCAGGTTGCGTCCCGTGAGATCACCTCCATACGATGGGTCAGAGCCAAAGTAGAACCCTCCGCGGGTCTTCTGCACGAGATGCATCCATTCCGAGTAGAGCGAGCACACTTCTTCGTGAACAGATCCCGATGGCGCGAGACTGGCGTACCAGTCCTTCGCCCACTCTGGGACGCTGCGCTCGGGCCTTTGTGAGAGACGATCTTGCGAAGGCCTTCTGTCATGAGGACGCACCGTGTCAGGCGTCGTGCGGGGACTCGTCGGCATCGGGGCCAAATCCGGGACGACTGAGAGCGGTTTCAGCGTCATTGCACGGCAACCAGGTTGTTCCTTATTCGTGTAGATCATACCGCCGTCTGCTTGCGGACATTCCCACATCGTATCCAGCCCTTCCGAGGTCTCGGCCAAATCCGGAGCGATGGAGCAGATTCCGAGCACAGCTACTGAAAGAAGATGGGCATAGAACCGCTTCATAGAGTCCTCACAAACCGGTGGCAGAAAGAGCGGAGAATCTGCTGCTGGTCGTTCCCCCTTAGTCTCCCCCCACCTTAAGCAATGGGCGCTCGTGCGGTCTATTCTTCTTTGGATGGGAAACCCCCGACAGGGCGGTTACGCGTTGATTTCCTCAACGGGTTCGGCCGGTGCCTCGCTATCATGAGTGCTCAACAGGCGAAGGGTTCGGACAGTGAGTGTGACGGTGGAGAAGTGTTCCTCAACCATACCTGTGACGACATAGGCTTGATTTGGGGCGAGCAGGTGACAGTAGTGCCTGTAGGTTGTCGGGAACACGGTCGTATCATACATCCCGGTCTGGTCCTCTAAGGTCATGAACTCCATGGGCTCACCCTTCTTCGTGGACACAATCTTTTCGGTCAGGAACCAGCCGATGTGGGTTACCTCCTTGCCGACATACTGCCCCACGTCTTTGGCGAGAATGTGTGGGATCGCAGCGAGCGCCTCCTTGAATAAATCGAGGGGATGGCACCGTAAGGGAAAGCCGAAGAGCGCACGCTCGTGATGAAGCTGCTTCTCATGTGAGTACTCCATCGGAATAGGAATGTAGCTGGGTGGATTGTTGCACTGTGACGCGAAGACGCGCCAGAGCAAAGCCGGTCGGGTGAGTTCCCCAGCAATCGAAGCGAAGCAGCCGGCTTTGATCAGCAGTTTGGCTTGCGGGTAGTCGAGTTTCACCCGACCGAGAAAGTCCGCAAGCGACCGATACGGCCCATGCGCCTCTCGTTCTACAAGGATTCGCGTTACAAGATCTGCCTGCAATCCTTTGATCTGCATGAAACCCACGCGCACAGTCCGCGCTATGCCAGTGTAAGCCCAGACACTCACGTTGATGTCTGGGGGGAGAATAGTCAGGCCCATGCGTCTCCCTTCCGACAGATAGGCAAAGGCGGAATAGTACCCACCTTGATTACTCACGACCGCCGCGATGAACTCAGCGGGAGAGTGCACCCGGAGATAGGCAGACTTAAAGCTCACCTGGGCGTAGCTCGCCGAATGCGGCTTACAGAAGCTATAGCCGGTGAAGCTCATGATCATGGCCCAGATCTGATCAATAACGGTGAGAGCGCATCCCCGGGCGGATGCCCCTTCATAGAACTGGCGACAATAGTCGCGCAGCTGCCGAGCCTTATGCTTCTTGCTGAGCACCTTCCGAAGTTGATCGCCGTCTTCGACCGAGAATCCACCCAAGGCCACGGCCACTTTCATCACGTCTTCCTGATAGACCATAATCCCGTGGGTCTCAGAGAGAATGTCGTCGAGCAGGGGATGCGGCGAGGTATACCGATGTCCATGGGCTCGCCGCACAAATTCCTCGGTGAAGGTATTGGCGGCCAGACGGATCAAGGACGACACCACGACGAGATAGTCGAAGACATCCGCAACGGCTCGTCTGTCGACTGGCATTCCTCCCCAGAGCTTCTTGAGCAAGAGCCGAGTCGCCGGTGACTCCACATAGAAACACCCCATGGTGTCCCCTCGTCGGATCAAGTCATTGGTCGCCGGATCACTGATGGGGTCCCATGTGGCATAGTCGATGACATGCCTTGTGTTACGGGCAACGGCCCTCAACGCATCTCGAATCACCGCCAACGAGCGATTGCCCAAGAGATCGATCTTCACAAGGCCCGCATCTTCCGTCTGATCCTTCTCCCACTGAATGACGGGTAAGCCAGAGGCGGAGATTTCTACCGGGACATAGCGCCGGATCTCATCGGGGACCAGTACCACTCCGCCAGGGTGCAGCCCGAGATTCCGAAAGTGCCCATCAAGTTGGGTAGACCAAAAGAGAATCTCTACCCAGGGATCTCGAAGCGTCAACGCCGTACAGACGTCACGCGCCCAATCTTTCACAGTCATCCCTGGATGCATGTTCACGAAATCCGCTCGTCGCTGCAGAAAGTTCAACACCTTGCCGATTTCGGCGGCCGGCAGACCGTACACCTTAGCGATCTCGCGCAAAGCTGCTCGCGTGGCCAGCGTGTTCTGATTCGCGACTATCGCGGCGTGCTGATGTCCATAGTGCGTGAACACCCAGTCGAGAATGGCTGGCCGTTCGTCCCAGGGGAAATCCACATCGATGTCGGGCGGATCATGACGACCGGGATTGAGAAACCGTTCAAAGAGCAGATGGTGCCGGATTGGATCGACATGCGTGATTCCAAGGCAATAGGACACGATCGACGCTGCGGCAGAGCCTCGGCCACACGTTCGCGGCGCTTGGCGAACGATCTCATCCACTACGAGAAAATAGTCGGCATACCCTTTCTCTCGAATCAACGTGAGTTTCTTTTCGATCCGCTCCCGGACGGCTGGAGATACAGTGCCATAGCGCCAGCGTGCGCCGTCATACGTCTTGCGGTGCAGCGTCTCGTAGGCAGCGTCAGACGAAAGCTGGCGGAACGAGGGAAAGATGGTTTGCTTAAAGTCCCACTCGGTATGGCAGGACTCGGCAATCTGTCTGGTGTTGGTGAGTGCCTCAGGCACGTTCGGCACGTACCGAGCGAGGTGCGCTTCCGGCATGAGCCATTGGGAGGGGAGACAACAGTGGTCGGACGTCAGTCGCGAGAGCGTCGTGTTCTCAGCGATCGCTCGCAGGAGTCGATGCGCGTGATAGTCATCCGGCTGGAGAAAGTGAGCACGGGTCGTGGCGACGGGTGACAGTCTCAGCGTTCGGCTGAGCGCCACCGTCTCCTGTAGTGCCGGCCCGGGTGTCAACTCGACGTGGAGATCGGCTCGGGATGCACAGCACCAGGCCATCAGGGCCGCGTGATCGTCGGTGAGCACCACAAGCCCAGCCCGATGCTGAGCGACGGTCTGGATGAAATCGAACGAGGCCTCGCAGTGACGAGCCGAGAGAATCCGACAGAGATTCGCATAGCCGGTAGGATGCTTCGCGAGCAGGACGGCTCGGTGAGCGCCAGAGACCAGCTCCGCCCCGAGAATCGGCTTGAGCCCCGTCTCACGGGCGACCTCAAGAAATCGAATCGCGCCATAGAGACCGTTGGTATCGGTGAGCGCCAGGGAGTCATGCCCCTGAGCTTTCGTAGCCTGACAGAGCGCCTCCAACGTGGGGACACCTGACATCGGGGAATAGAATGAATGGGTATGCAGATGGACGAACGGCACTCACAGACTCCTTCCATACCGAATGGACTGTTCACCAAATCTGGTATGAAGCGTGTCGAGGGCGACAGCTAACTGCTTCGCTCGGTCGTGCTTGCGCTGTTCCTCGAGTGGCCGGGCATCGAATAAGGAGAATTGCTCAGCATAGGCAGACAAACATGACGTGCTCAGCGTCATGGCTCTCAATCGAATTCGACGACGCATGCACCTGTGAAAGAGCGAGACCGCCACAGCGGACAGATCACATTCCCAACACGTTTCGGGACTGACGCGGTCATGCTTTGTCGCTTCCAGCTGATCGCTATAGCGGATCGTGAGGCAGAGCCTGCCACAGACTCGACGGTGACTGCGGAGTGTGCGACAGAGCCGTTGGAGGGCATCAAGCAATCGACCGATCAGCACCGCCTCATCGATTTCATCCGGATCAAAACGCACGGTCTCTTCGAGAGAAGGCTGACTTGTCGGGGGGAACACCGGCACGGAATCAATCCCCTGTGCCCACCGTGACAGTTGGTCGGCATAGTCTCCTACTGCGAGCACCAAGGCGTCGATGGGACTCTCCGCCACCTCCCCCAAGGTCTCAAGGTTGAGATCATCGAGCCGAGCGAGCACGTGCCGCATACAGGGCCGATGCAGACCGGGGAGGGTGCGTACCGAGAGGGGAGACATGAAGACCTGCTCAGATCCAGGGCGGACATCGTAGAGTTCGGAAGGTTGAATCAGTGTGGCGGCGGTCTGGGCAATAAGTTTGTTGCTCCCTACGCCGGCGACCCCATCGAGTCGATACTGGGTGAGCACTTCTTCTTGCACCCTGGCAGCCACATCCGAAGCCGATCCAAAAAGGCGTCCGGTCCCGGTCATATCCATCACGAACGCACCCGGCTGAACCGGCTCCCATACTGGCGCATAGCGTGTTATCACACGAAGCAGCGACTCTTGCGCAGTACGGACACGAGAGAGGTTTGGTGAGAGGACTTGCAGAGAGGGACAGAATCGCCGGGCGTGCTCAACGGACATCCCGACAGCAAGCCCATCGTGTTCGGCTTCGCGGGAGACTTCACGGAGAAGGGCTCGGGCGGTGCTTAATGGAGCGATCGCAACAGGTCGAGTCATGAGGCTGGGGTCATGGAGTCGCACGACAGCGACTTCAAAGGAAGGAATCCCAAAGCACACAATCTGGCGATCCATGAGACGGGCTCACTGGGTCTCACTTCCTGAGATGGCGGATCACCCCGACGACGATCCCTTCAATCTGGAACGTGTCGGTCGGCTTCACGACGATGGGCTGCATCGCATCGTTGGCGGGATGCAGTTCCACTGTTCCGGCCTTACGCTGGTAGGTCTTCATCGTCGCTTCGCCATTCACGAAGGCAATGATGGTCTGCCCATTGCGGGCAGTCGCTTGCTTCTGGACGACGACGACATCACCAGGGAAGATCCCCTCATTCTGCATGGAGGTGCCTTTCACGCGGAGCGCGAAGGTTTCACCCCGACCCATCATGCTCTTGGGGACCTCAACGCGTTCAGTTTGGGGGATTGGTTCGATGGGTTCACCAGCTGCCACGATGCCAGCGAGAGGAACCTGTGAGGAGCTCAGCTGCATCATGGCCAGTTCAAATGCCATGGGAATCGGAAAGCTGCCGTCCTCATAACGGATAATCGATCGGCGGGTGGTCTTAAGTGTCTGGGCCAGGCGCTCTTGAGTCATGCCCAGCGCCTTTCGATGCTGCCTGAAGTCATGTCCTCGCATGTGACATTATGTCACATCTTCGGCAGCCAGTGTCAAGCAGATCATTGGCATTGGTAGGAATGATCATGGCTCAGCAGTGACCTTTCGAAGGCATCGGCGCAATTGCGAGACGGTTTTTTTACTCTGTCTGAGCTTCGCGGCCAACCGATCATTTTCAGCGATTAACTGAAGAAGATGTCCTTCCAATTGCCGACAGAGATCTTCGGCGAAGACCGCCCGTTGGAGGGCTCCTGCTGGGTCACGCTTCGTTTCAAGTTCCATGACCCATCGCCGAAGGCGTTCAGGCAGGCGGTTAATGCAGGCCACCGTCGGCCTGAAGGACTGAACCGCCTTCCATTGTGTTTGGGGTGTTGGTGCGACTCGCCTTCTCCTCATGCTGAAATTGTATCGACCAATCGCGGCCCAACCTAGAAGGACCACCACTTAGGTGGCTTGTGCAAGATCTTACATTCTTTCTAGAATACGCTTTCCGGAAGAGGTCTCTATGCCGTTTGTGCTTCGTCCCTACTGTCGTTTTCCGGTCGTCAGTCCGGCGACGTATGCGCATGGGTTTCGAGAGGGACAGGGCATCGTGTGGAATCTCTCGCCTGCCGGATGGCGACTCTCGGGAGATCTCCCGTTAGCGCTCGGTGATGTGTGCTCGCTGACCGTGATGCCTCCCACGAACAAACCGGTCTCGGTGTCGGCTGGTATTGTGCGATGGGTCAGAGGGGAAGACTTTGGGGTTGAAACACTCGTCATGAACGGAAAAGCCCAGGCGCAGCTTGACCGATACATCCGAGAACGGATGAAGGCCGTATGAGCAGCGACCGCCCCAAGCGAGACACGATGTCTCTTGAGGAAGCCACCATCTCCAATATGTGGGAGATAGCCGCTCTTGTGGAGCTGTTGGAACGAAAGGGCCTCTGTACGAAGCAGGACCTTTTTGACATCGTCACCGAGCTACGCAAACAGAACCCTCGCGCCACGATTCCTGAGACTGTCTTCCCGTCGCCCTATCTCCTCTCGCAGACGGAAGAGAACGTGATCAACGATATTCTTGCCGTTCTAAACCAGCATGGCATGGATTCCAAGCAGTCGCTCGAGTTGTTGGAGCAAGTGGGACGAATTGTCGAAATGGGTACGCGACTGACACGGGGCACGACACGCTGAAAAGGAGGGTTCGTATGTGGGCACGAGTTCGTGAACTGACACCCCGTTTGGCGCTCAGTAGTCTCTTCTTATTGGTGCTCGCAGTTCCATTTGCCATCGCTGCATCGACCTCGGCGCCACTTCATCCGCCAATCGATGTGCCCGACCTCCTGGTCATCAACACCGCGTCCGCTGATCAATTGAAGATGCTTCCCGGCATTGGTGACGCCTACGCTGGCAAGATTATTAAGGGGCGACCGTACAAGCGGAAGGATGAGCTCGTCCAGAAGAAGATCCTGTCTCACGCCACCTATGACAAGATCAAAGATCGGGTTGTGGCGAGACAGAAGTAACTCCAGCGGAATCGTCGAGAGATGGGGTATCGAGTATGAAAGGACACGACGCACTGAATGCTCGCCGTTCTAGCCGTGGGACTCATGTCAGCATGTGACCTAAGCTGTAGCATCTAGCTGCCAAAACCCAACAATGAGTGGGCAGATGCCTGGATCTCAGGCACCATGCCGAGATGCGTCACGCACGGGTTCTCCAAGCGCCACGACCTACTCCTGAGGGGACCTGGCGAGGTCACGTGAGGATGTTGCGACAATATCGAGGACAGTTGGCTGATCTCGGCGTGACACCGACCCAAGCGGGCGTCTTGCTGTACCTCCAACGATATCCCGGAAGCTATCTCCGGTGCGTGGCCGACGACTTTGGAAGAGATGCGGCATGGATTGGGGTCGTCGTCAGGGAGTTGCACCGACAAGGGTGGCTGAAGAAACAGCGAGCTCCTTGCGATGATAGCTATGTGCTCCTCACGGTGACCCGCAAGGGAACAACCCTCGCAAGAAAGATCACACAAGGACTGGCTTCTGCGCCTTGGCGAAACAGCCGCCAGGTAGTAGGCTACACGACTGAACGCCGTTCGACTGCCGTTGAATGAAACACTCTGGTCGCTTGCCATCCTGCTCCTCGTATTCCTTCCATCATTCAGTGTCGCCTCAGACTTCTCCGGCCGTGTCGTCGCCGTACTGGATGGTGACACGATTGAAGTCCTGCACACTGGAAAAGCAGACAGAATTCGCCTTGCTGGCATCGACTGTCACGAGAAGAAGCAACCGTTCGGCCAACGAGCGAAGCAAGCGACTTCGGCCTTAAGCTTTGGTCAGCACGTGACCGTTCGCAATGCCGGCAAGGATCGGTATAGACGCACGCTTGGGACGGTGGAGCTCACGGACGGGACGAACCTGAACTATGAATTAGTCCG
>JACZCY010127688.1_pt1 | contig 15600 bp, 15 predicted proteins | sample 8641821 | NCBI WGS metagenome assembly JACZCY01 (sample SAMN15324609, study PRJNA640507) | soil metagenome | isolation source: intercropping sugarcane | place: China: Luxin town, Laibin City, Guangxi Province | collected 2019-07-25 | depth 10cm m | reverse complement strand
GTCAGGATGCGCCGCGTTGACGCAATCACGCAGATATACAAGAACGGCTCCAAGGTAATCACTCTGGTCTTCACGAAATTGATAGTGGTTCTGAACAGCTCCAACAAGATGATAATCAATAAGAGATCATGCACCAGCCCGAGAACTGCGAGAACCGCGTCGGATCCCACTCCAATCGCGAAAACATACCAGGCACGAACAAACAGCACGATGCTGATGGCCAGGAAACTCACTCCCGTTGTAACGTACCCGAGCCCGTCCAGCGTTTCCATCACGCTGACCGCCTTGTCACTCAGGACACTGTCCAAGAAGGACCATCGGTTTGGTGAGCTATGTCTGACTGTCGCGACTGCTCTCTCCATCATTACTCCTCATGTGCTGGACGACATCCTGTCCTCGGAAACAGGTGGATGCTAATCTGACTGAACGATCAATACCGCCTATCTTCCTCTTCCTCAGGGATCGAAGCCCACATCGTGATGCCCCACAAGAGCACTATAATCGTAAGCAAACTGTAAATCTGATACATATTTATCACCTCGCTTTGATAACACTTCGAATTGGCCGTTTTGCCTCTGTTCACCCATCGCCAGTCTCTTAACACGAGAGTCACGTAGGAAATCATTCAAAATTCCGGCGCCGACCGGATCGCTTTCCTCGTCTTCTCTTCTCCGACACAACTTTGTTCTGCCAACATGTGTTGCCCGACGCTGGCCAACTCCGGAATTCTGGCCCGACAGGCCTTTAGCGTATCTTCCACTGCACCTGACGCCATGACAGCAAGTTCTCCTACCGGACACCACGCTCTTCTTTCGGAATGGAAACCATAGTTCCTTCCATGTGTGAATCTGCTGCTTGAACAAGTGGAGTTGGATGGATTCATGCGATGCCGCGCGGCCATGAATCGTTACACACATGCTCACTTTGCAGACACACACTGCACCACTTGACTCGATGACACTCGTTATTCGAAGAAGCTGCGGAGACTGAGGAATCAGACGCGCAGGAAAGGTGCGGAATGCGCGAGAGATGGGACAGTCGACGTTGCTTTGAACGTCACCACATCACCCTACAGGCTGCTTCTGTTGCTGTCAATGCTTGGGAAAGGAGCAGGTCCTGTAACGCAGTGATTCCATAGAGCTATATTTATTTTCTGACAAGCATCAGCTAGTGAGGAGATTCCGGCATCTATAGATCAGTAATTTCTGCTCCAATACTCGCAGTAGTACATTGGCTGCCATAGCCGCAAGCGCGTCATTATCATGTCGCGCTCGTCGCGCAGGGTTTTTCTCAACGGAGAATCAAGTTCACGGTTGCTGATATGACTTCATTAAGGTGAATGGCGTCTGCCTGGGTCTTTCGCCCTATGCCGAGGCCATCTGAACATTCACCCTCTAGGATGTTTATGAGATAATCCTCTCATGATTCTGAAGCGCTGGCTTGTAGGAGATCCCCTGAAGACCGCCCAAGCGAGGCACGAACGGCTTTCAAAAACGATCGCCCTTGCCATCTTCTCATCGAATGCCATTTCGTCCGTCGCGTACGGGACGGAAGAAATCCTGTTCGTGCTCGCGCTTGCCGGAACTGCTGCAGTCTCCTGGTCAATCCCGATCAGTCTCGCCATTCTTTTCTTGATCTTGGTCCTAACCATTTCGTATCGCCAGATCATTTATGAGTATCCGGAGGGAGGCGGAGCGTATGTCGTCGCGCGATCCAATCTTGGCGATAGGCCTGCCCTGGTAGCAGCTGCGGCATTGATGATCGACTATGTCTTGACCGTGGCTGTCAGTGTGGCAGCTGGCATCGCGGCACTCACCTCAGCAGTCCCAAGTCTGTTCATACACCGTGAAGCTCTGGGGCTTGTCGCCATTCTTTTCATGATCGTGATGAATCTCCGTGGGGTTCGTGAATCAGGCAAGTTCTTCGCGGTTCCAACCTATTTTGCCATCGGTGCGCTGGGCCTTCTGGTCATAGTAGGAACCTTTCGCTCTCTTTCCAGCGACGGGACGGTCCTCCCATCGACAAACCCCGGAGAGACAGAAACGCTGACCCTGTTCTTAGTGCTCCGCGCCTTTGCGGCCGGCTGTTCGACAGTCACCGGCATGGAAGTCATTTCAAACGGAGTGAGAGCTTTTCGCCAGCCCGAATCCAAAAATGCCGCGACCACCATGCTTTGGATGTCGACCATCCTGGCATCATTATTCATAGGCATCAGCTGGATGGCCTACCAGCACAGCATCCTACCCAAAGCAGATGAAACCGTTATTTCTCAGCTGGCTCGTTTGACGTTCGGCACCGGGCCCATCTACTACGCCGTGCAGATCGGCACGATGGCGTTGCTGGTATTGGCGGCCAACAGCGCTTTTGCAGGCTTCCCTCATCTGGCGTCGATCCTGGCTCGGGACGGATTCATGCCGCATCAAATGGCAACGTTCGGCGATCGGCTGGTTTTTTCAAACGGCATCATCATCCTTGGATTTCTCGCTTGCCTTCTGCTCGTCGTGTTCGAAGGAGATACGCATGCGCTGATTCCCTTGTATGCCATCGGCGTGTTTGTGTCATTCACACTCTCTCAGGCCGGCATGGTGAAGCGATGGCTCGTGAAGAAGGGGCCGCACTGGCAGACCAAACTGATCGTCAATGGGGCCGGCGCTCTGACCACCGGCGTCGCAACGATCATCATTGCCAGCACCAAGTTCATGCAGGGGGCCTGGATCGTATTCCTGCTGGTCGCGATTCTCCTGCTGATGTTTCAAGGGATTCGCTCACACTATAAGGCCGTCAAGGAACAGATCGCGCTGGACCGTCGAGGTGAGCGGCCTCCATTGCCCCGTCGCAATATCGTGATCATTCCGATCAGCGGCTTGAATCGTGCCGTGGTTCGTGCATTGGACTATGCGAGAAGCCGACCTGGTGAAATTCGAGCCGTGTACGTGGATCTTGATCCTGAAGAAAGTGCCAAGGTCAAAATCCAGTGGGCTCAATGGGGAGGAGGTGTCAATTTAATCGCTCTCTCCTCACCCTATCGCTCAGTCCTAAGATCGTTATTGGACTACGTCGAAGAAGTGCTTGAGAAGGACTCAAACACCTGGATCACCGTCGTGATCCCGGAGATCCTTCCGGCAAGATGGTGGCAGAACATCCTACATAACCAGCGGGCATTGATGCTCAAAGCCTCCTTGCTCTTCAAGGATCGGGTGATTCTCATCGATGTTCCCTATCACCTGACGAGGTGACCGTGAGTCGTCACACGTCACCCATCAATCGTCACCCGTGTCTTCGAGCTTCTGTCTTTTTTATGGGTGCCTGTTGCCTTTGCTTGCCGCTGCACGCACAGGCATTCAAGATCACCGAACCGGCTGCCGGGGCGAGACTTTCGGCTGGAAACACTGTGACCGCGCATGTTGACCTTGGAAAGGATACCGGCGTCGTCAAGGTCCGCTACTACTGGTACGGCGAACAGGACGAGGTGTTGGTCGAACAGGATGACTCAACGACCATAGGCTCCATCGTGGCGCCGGTAGCCATGGTGGGTTCAGCAGAACAGGAACCCGCCTTTGGCGGCCCATTGAAAGTACCGCAAGACGGCATTGGGCCGATGCGGCTGTTGGCGGTGGCCGAAATCTCCCGTGGACGATTAGGGGTTGAATCCGTCTTCGATGAAGTCATCGTGAAGGTCGAGCCCTCAGCCGACCTCGCAACTATCGATTTTGAAACGGACAAGCCTTTGCACCTAGGTAGAGCAGGACAGTCCTCCGCCTTCGGCCATGTGGACTCGATGGGCAAGATTTTCGAACTTCCGGTCGTCGCCGACTTTGCCGACGATGTCACTCGACGCATCAGCACCCCGGCCAGCGGCACCAACTATGAATCTTCCAATCAGAAAGTCATCAAGGTCTTGTCTGGTGGCTTACTCCAGATTGTCGGTAACGGAAAGACCACCATCACCGTAACCAATCGTGGGAAGCAGGCTTCACTGGATGTGGATGTGAAGGTGAACGATGAGCCGAACGAACCGCCGATCGCCGACGCCGGAACGAACAAAGCAATCAAGGCCGGCTCTCGCGTGAAACTCAGCGGGTTGAAGAGCCGAGACCCGGAAGGAGAAGCGCTCTACTATAGCTGGAGCCAAGTGCGCGGTAGCAAAGTCTCGCTACTGGACGCCAACAACTCAGAAGCTTCTTTCCTCGCACCAACCGTCTCAGAACCGCGAACGTATCGCTTTAAATTGCGTGTCACGGATAAGAAGGGCGCCGACAGTCTGCCGGCATTTGTGGACGTGACGGTGGAGCCGTAACAAACGGCAATTCCTAACGCCCAATGCCCCGAAGAGCAAAGAAATAAATGGCTTGACGAATGTACCTGTAATCTCCTCTATGAAGAGATACGCCTATTGGAAGAGCTGAGCAAGCGCGAGGTTTGACTGTTGAACAGATGGTACGACTCGGCATCAATGACTTCATCGTCCAACCGGATGACTCCTTTCCTGCCTCCGCAAGGCTTGTCATGGAAAAGAAGGTCGAGCTCTATCGTCGACTCATAATGCGGAGCAGTGGTCTACCCAGCTAGCCGTTTAAGCATCGGCCCGTACTGTTTGCGCAATTCCTTCGCAACGAACTTGATCCGCTGTTGTCCGACACCAATTTTAGCCTTCGACGTCGTTACTTTCTTGTTCATAGAGTCGCCATCCTGGTCATAAGAATCGGGCTAAGGGGACAGGCTCGTTATCGCTATGCCCCCTGCTTCCCCTTCCCTCTCGCGACCATTGCGATTACCTGAAAAAGCTTCTCGACTCGGGCTTTGTATTGATTCATGAATTGAGCCGTCCACATCTTGTTGTATTCGATTGCAGCGCTCTTCTTCATTCCCGCATCCTTTTCACCGAGCGGAGAGGAATAGTGCGCAATGAGACGGTCAAGTTCATCTTCGCCAAAACTCCTCGAATACGCCTGCTTTAAATGGTCATGGAGGGTCTCAACCTGCCCTATCGATTTTCTGATGTCCCTCAAGAATGCGTCCAAAAGCCGTTCGATGTCCTTCTTTTTTTCACCAGCCAGATGAGGGTAGGAGATCTCTATGGATTTTCTTATTTGTTGCTCGTATTCGCTAACATATTTCTGAGTGAGTGAGTCATATTCCGACTCCAGCTCTGAGACTCGGATAAGAGTGAGCAGTTTCTCGACCTTGATTGCCTTCGAGTTCTCGATCGTTGCCGCTTCCGCAGCCACCAGACCAAAACTCGGCGTTACGCAACAGAACCAACCTAGTAGAGCAGCAAACGCCATTCTTACATGATGCATCCCTTTCAAGCTGTGCATGGTTCTCACCTCTTGCAATCGAGTCTACATCGTATGGATCGATCGTCAAGAAATATGAATCTTTATCGGCAGGCCTTTGCCCAACGAGATTGCGTTGTGGATTGAGTGCGTTAACAGGAATCAAGAGGGTTTGACCATTAAGCAGACGTTATATCTTCCCTAAGCGTATCGGTCCATGGGTTTGGCGGGCTTGCTGGAGTGCTTTGACATGCTTCCGCAGGGCCTGACCGAAGGCGGAATGTTCGACTTCTGGTTTAAATCGCTCACTCTCGCGTTCAACCTGTTCGATCGCTTCGGTCAGCAGTCCGACCAAGCGACGGCCTGAACCGGTGAGCCACTCGAGATGGTGATCGGCATAGTGCAGGTCTTGCAGCGAGTAACGGACAGACTCGACTTCTTCCACACAACGAAACCGTGCCCGGTGCAAGTCTCGCTGTGTAAGACCGGCCTTCTTCCATCTTGCCATCCCGTCTGGTCCCGAAGCCCAGGACGAAAGTCGCTGAAATAAGAGCGCACCCATGGTGAACGTGAAGGTCGCGTGAAGAATGCCGCGCAACGGCCGGAGACTCCGCCGCCACGGTGAGTAGAAGATCTGCTGGTTATGGTCCCTATGGTACATGACATATTTTCGCAACAGGAGATTCAAGTGGTGATGGCTGTTTTCATGGATCAGGTCGTCGATGAGATCGAGATTGTCACGATCAAAACAGTTGATGAATGACAGTCCGGGTCGATGCCGGTAGCTGAAGCTGACCACACCCTTCGCCTGCAGGGGGACAATGCGAGAAGTCAGCAGCATCAGCACATCATGGCCTTCAGGCCAAGCGTGCCGGATGGTCTGCCAAGCACGAGCGATCCGTGCAACCTGTCGTTGTTCTGTAGGTTTTACGGTTCTCGGTTGGCGATTCTTCCCATAAACAAGGGTCGGCCCCACCGTCACCGGGTCATCGTCACGCTGGATAGCGACCAGAGGCGGATGGTAGGTCCACTGCCATTGCCCCTGCCGGCCCCATCCCGACCAGATTGGGGAAACAATCTTACCTGCCCTCACCGTTATGCCGGTCGGTTCGACTCGAAACACCACGCGCCCTGATGCGTCAGGCAACACCTGTCGAACCTCTTTCGGCGCCTGGCACCACGCTCCGGTTATATCGACCGCGATCGTTCCCGCTATTTCACTTCGCTCACAATTGGCAGTCAGGGTCCCAACCATATCCCAATGCCCGACCTTGCGCTGACGACTCCACTTGAGCGTCAGCGCCGGATCAAACCAAAGAGATTCCAAAATCAATTCCTGCGCCAATCGTCGACACAGCGCCAACAACCGTTTTTCTAATCCCCTTGCTTGAGGTTGGCCCGTCGGAAAGAGATCATCCAGATAGCCATGTTCAAAAAACTTCTCCTGACACTCGTCCAACAGTTGTTCTGCAAACTCAGGCCGATTCAGTTCACTCTTGAGCTGCCGGACCACATCCAAGAGATACACGAGATCATTCAGCGTCTCAATCCATCCGACAACTTTCCAGTTTGAATAAGCTTCAGGTTTGAAGCTTGAGTGAAGGCTGTCAAAGAAGCCGGTCGGGAGCCTTAATTCTCGGGCCAGATCAGCGTGGTCGGCATGCATCTCGCGGCACAGGTCGACAAACAGCCGCCGCATCGAGAGACGAAACTCATCCCGTAATTGTGTAAGCTGCCGCGAGTCGAGAAGGAGCATGGCGGAATGACTACGCGTGAAATGTCGGGAGGACTCTAGCGTAGCGAGAGGGTTGACGCAAGCTGAAGCCTGGCCGGCTATATCGACGAGGTAATCATACTCATCATTCATGAATCAACCAAGGTACGCGATAATGATGTCATAAACCCTCATGGCACTCTTGCGGGTTTCTACGGCAGATCGTACAGTGCTGGCTGAAGAACCGCACGAATCATGTGACCAGATTGTTTTCATGAGATCAAATTGAAACACAGGTTGAGCCTTCTGGCCTCCGGTGGGATTGCCTCATATGTTGACCGCGTCGGATGTGACAGAGGTACTGACGGAGATTTCCCCTCTCCTGCGCGGCGGTTGGATTCAGAAGATCCGGCAGCCCACAGACCGCACTGTGGTACTGGATGTGCGCGTGCCGGGACAGACACATCGGCTGTTGATCTCTTGCCAACCGGACCTCGCTCGTTTGCACGTCACCACACATTCACCAAGCAATTCTCCAACACCTCCACCGTTCTGCCAGTTTCTCAGAGCCCATTTCCAGGGAGCGCGGATCGACGATATTCGTCAGATCGGGAATCACCGTATCGTTGAATTGCAGATCACCGGGAGAGAGGGACCGCACGCAATCGTGTGTGAATTGACCGGCAGTAAGGCAAACATTCTGGTCCTCGATACCGAACGCCGAGTGCTGAGAGATCTCACACGTCAATACCGTCTCGACGGACAGGCATATGCCTCACCATCTCAACGCAACACCAACCACGAAACAGCACCCAGCCGTTTCGCAGGTAGGGTCGGAGGCATGCTCCCTGTTTCAGAGGCGATCGATGCATATTACCGCGAACAGGAGGCCTCACAAACCATCGACCGGATAAAAGCAGACCGTCTACGCATCCTCAAGAAAACACTCAAAAAAGAGACGCGACTGATTGAGGCCTGGCGGAACGATCTATCACGAGCAACCGCTTATCGAGACTATGCCCGGTATGGAGAATTGATCAAGGCCCACCTCAGTACGATCACCAAGGGAACCGATCATATTGAGATGACAGATTATTTCGATGACAGGCTTCCCACCATCACGATTCCGCTCGACCCTATGAAATCAGCCCAGGGCAACATGGACGACTACTTTCGAAAGCATCGAAAATTTCTTGCCGCCGAACGTGAACTCAAGCCACGTATCGAGCAAGCGGGGCACCGCATAGGGCGGCTGCGCCAGGAGATCACGCAAATTGAACAAGGAATCTGGACTCCGCCGGTCGTACCCCCTGCCCACCTGAACACCGCTACCATTGTTCGAAAAACCAGCAAGGATCATCTCGCCACGAATCAACGACGTGGCCCATTCCGTCGGTTTACCTCGACGGATGGGCTGCCGATCTTTGTCGGACGCAATGCCAGCGAAAATGATGAGCTGACGTTCGCCTTCGCCAAGAGCGACGATCTCTGGATGCACGCCCGGGGGACGCCAGGGTCTCACGTCATCGTGAGATTGGGCAAAGGAATCGATCCTCCTCCGGAAACCCTCCAGGACGCCGCAACCTTGGCGCTTCTCTACAGTAATCTGAAAAAGAGCGGGAAAGGCGATGTGATCTACACGCGGCGCAAGTGGGTCAAGAAGGCGAAGGGACAGGCGTCGGGTGCCGTGACCGTCACGCAGGAGAAATCGATCTTCGTGGCGTTGGATCGCCAACGGTTGGATCAATTAAAGGCACGATCATAGGTTGGTCACCATGGGAAACGCTCCACCAAGCCACCGTGCTTGCAGATGGGACGGTCCTGTTGACGGTGGGATAAACTTTGTTTCCACGAATTCGTTCGTCGTATTCAACAGGGTTGAGATTTATAAGCCATAGCTCGTGCAAATCATGATTTCATGTGGCATCCGTGGGAGCAGTGAAGCCAGCGAAGGGACAAGCTTTTCTTTTCTGGAAAGAAACCTACGGGATCGAGAGTGGGAGGTGAGAACCAGCTTCCGCTATACTTCCATCACAATCTCAAGACGCTCGACATGTAGAAATGGAAGTTTTTCTCGCCCTGTACAGCATTCGACACTATGATGGAGCTGAGGACCTATGGAAGATCAACGAAGCACTCCATCGTCGAATGGTTCGCCGACCATTTTAATTGTCGACGATGAGCTCCAGGTCATCAAATTCTGCAAAGCTCTTCTGGAAGAGGCAGGATTGAGCGTCCTTGAGGCCGACGGTAGCTCCGAAGCTCTCAAGATCTGCACGCAGCATCAAGGTCCGATCGATCTATTGCTCACAGACCTGGTCTTACCTCCACCGGGTTTTCAGCTAGCCTCATCCTCCAATCAATTCCCGCACGTCAACGGCCATGAACTGGCAGTTCGCGCAACCATGATCCGGAGCGGCCTCCGCATCATCCTGATGTCAGGGAATCCTGATAAAGAACTTGCCAGCCACGGAATCAAGCGGGGAACACTCCCGTTCTTAGCAAAACCGTTCGAGCGTGACCGCCTGATCGCCCTCGTGCACAATGTACTCGCACAGCCGGCGCCGACTCTTGCGGTAGAAAACCGGCCACGCGCGGCCAATGATACCGACTGGTTCGGTTGAGCTCGGTACAACAGCCTAAAGTCAAGGCTAAGGCTGAGGTTTAACAGCAACCTTGACTGTTTTAGGCATGCTCCGTCATGAACCATCCGGCGATCGATAGCCGCCGATGCTGACCAGCTGTGGGGTCCACGCGGCAGACGCGATGGAATCGGGGGACGGTAAACATGACAAGCGATCCAGGACGAGGTTCGATACAGTGGGTCGGCGTGAGATCGATATGCCCTCCGGCACGATCTGCGCGTCGTTCATAGATGATCAATTCTCCGCCCCAATCGGGTTGCCATTCCTCATGAAAGTAGGTGACGACCGCAATCCGACGCTGCAATCCTCGACGGCCCTCTACGAGACGACCCTGATCCGTGTCGTCATGAGTCAAGAGGCAGTCGCCGGCGGAATACGAATAGTAATTAAATCCCACATGACGGCCGATGATATTCGGGAAAGATTCGATATGGTCCCGAATGCAGGCGAGCTGTAGCCGTAATAGAAATCGCTGTCCATCTTCTGGGCTGATTTCAGCTTTTGCCCAGTTGCCAGAATTCGGAAAGTCTTCCCGAACATTCGACAGATCGGAAAGGCTTTTCCATGACGCCCGGTTCATCCTTTCCCGAAAGAACCGTCGCTCGTCCGGCGACCAAAAGTCCTCCACCACCACCAGCGGGTTCCTTTGAAAGGAAAAGGAGGATAACTCAGCCGGTCCTATCGTCGATTGCACAACGTTCATGCTCTTCACGATTCTTGGGATGGATCATGCCGCCATCAGCATCAGTCTATTATCCTTCAGCTCTATCGACCCAAAAAAGAAGGGGCCGCCACCTTCCATGGCAACCCCTTCACTCTGCATATTGAATTGATCAATTACCAGCGATCGCGCTTTCCACCGCCTCCGCTCCGACCTCCACCACCGCCAAAGCCACTACGACCCCCGCCGCCTGTCCGCGGTTCTTGGGGACGCGCTTCATTGACTGTCAAAGTTCTGCCACCCATTTCTGACCCGTTGAGAGCCGTGATTGCAGCTTGAGCTTCCGAGTCTGAGGACATCTCCACAAAGCCGAATCCACGGGATTGGCCGGTGAACTTATCCGTAATGATCCGCGCCGAGGCCACTGCGCCATGGGCCGCGAATAAGTCACTCAATTGCTGCTCGGTCGCCGAGTAGGGCAACCCACCGACATAGATCTTCGAACCCATCGGGGTTCCTCCTTTAAAATAATGACATTGTCTTGAACACGAGGAACGGGGAAGGAGCGGGCCGAAGACGCGATCGATGCAGCGACTTAGGTCTGACTTCCGACAAAATTCCCGGACAAGGCAACATCGGCATTGTGGGTCTCATCTGATAGACACTCGCTATCGCCGAGACCCAGGGCGACATGAGTCTTGGCTACCCTAGCACAGAGCCCTCTGGATTACAACATCACTCCCCGACCCGAACCAGGAGCCCTTGGTCCTTACAATAAGCAACCGTCCGATAGAACCATGCGACGACGCCGATCAGCAATGCTCCATTCAGGCAAATCGCCCAGGCGAGGTTCCCAATGGGAGGTGCACCTGTACCCAACACGGTCCGCATGCCCTCAAAGATATGTGCCGCCGGATTCGCCATCGCAATTATCTGCAGCCATTTGGGCAACACTTCCATGGGATAGAAGACACAGGAAATCGGCTGGAAGAGAAACACCATGCTCCAGGCGAGTACTTCGGCCTCTTGTCCGAACCTCATGATGAGTGAGGTCGTAAATACGCCGATAATCCAGCCGGTAATGACCAAATTGAGCACGAACGGCATCAGCCACATCCCAACGATCAGAATGTTATACGAATAAAAAAAGAGGGCACAGAACGCCATAACGATCGAGACGATCGTCACTTTCATCACGCTCATGGCCATCGTGGCGGTCAGAAACTCGCTGGGTTTCAGCGGGCTGGCGAACAGATTCATCAAGTTACGCGCCCAGAGCTCTTCGAGAAAGGAAATGGTGATCCCCTGCTGCGATCTGAACAGCATGTCCCAGAGGATCAACGCACCCAAGAAAAAGGTGACGAATCCCGGCACCTGGCTTTGGTATCGAGCAAGATAGAGCGTGATAAACCCCCAGATCACAAGATCCAGGAAAGGCCAGTAAAAGATTTCCATAATGCGGGGCAAACTGCGTCGGTAGAGGTACAAATGCCTGACGATCAATGCCGTAATGCGATGCAGTTTCATCGGCACGTCCTATGATCATGTCCATCGTGACAGCCCCCGCATCCCTGATGCAGACCGAGAAGGTCCCCCATGAGATGCCGGACGCTCGCAGCCAGGTGTACTCCTGCCCGCTGTCCGTCGGGCATCCGCCGTAACCAAAGCCCTGTCAACACCATCGGCATTCCCATGAGCCCCACAGCGAACACGGCCGTCATACGTTCAAGATGCTCCATCCACCACACAAGAGCGATCGCGAGAGCAAGCGGTACACCTCCTCCCGCCAAACTCATGAATACAATACGCTGGCCGCATGTGCCTCGACTCAAACCGATCAGGCTGATCGTCAACCAAAAGAAGCCCCAGGCCGCACTGAGTGCAAGTCCTCCCGTAAGGAGTCCGGCACAACTATCAATCAATAGATCCGTCACGATGATGACTGCCCCTGCTCCCGTGCAAACTTCAAGAATACTTCTTCCAGATTGGCCTTCCCGAATCTGTCGACAATTTCCTGCGCCGTTCCCTCTGCCACGATGCGTCCGCGCTGAAGAAAAATGATACGATCAGACATTTCTTCCATTTCGCGCATATTATGTGACGTGTAGAGGATACTGAGGCTGGATGATCGTCGTTCTTCTTTCAGCAAAGATCTGATCTTGTCGGCGATATCAGGGTCCAAACTCGCCGTCGGCTCGTCAAGAAAGAGGATGCGAGGGCCGGTAAGAAAGGCTTTCGCCAAGGTGAGTCTCGTCATCTGCCCCGACGACAGCTTGCGGGTGATCTTGCCGCGGAACTCCTCCATCTCCAGCTTTTTGACGATGTCGTTTACGCGCCGAGCGATATCCGAAACCCCGTAGAGACGCGCAACGACCCATAAATTTTCTTCTACCGTGAGCGACTGGGGCATGGAGATGTAGGTAGACGAAAAGTTGACCTGCTGTAAAATCTCCTCTCGATGAGTCGAGAGATCCAGACCGAACATGTGAATAGAACCGGCCGTAGGGGTCACGAGTCCCAAGAGCATCTGAATGGTGGTCGTCTTCCCGGCTCCGTTCGGCCCCAAGAGCCCAAGGATTTCTCCCGGCCTGATCTCAAAGGACACTCCATTGACCGCCGTAAAGTCGCCGAACCGCTTGGTCAGATCCGACACTTTCAAGACTGCGGTAGACATCGCAGTTGACGGATTCCGGTCGATTAATTGAACAGCAAGGCGCCGCGGATCTTCTCCGGTATATGGCAAGTCTCGCATTTCCGGTCCAACGTTTTCCCGCCATGCTGCGCCTTCCCATCGTGGCAGCGGAAACAGTCACTCAGTGCTCTTGCGCGGAGGTAGGAACCTTCCGGATGCGGTGGAAACCAAGCGTGGCTGTCGGCCGACACATGTCCGCGTGGAATGACGATAGGGTACCCCTTAATGGGTTCATCATGTACGACGCCGGAATGACAAGTCGTACAGCCTTCATCCTGTCCACGGGACTTGAACGCCTCCATATGTTGGCGATGGCCCATGACCAGCCCCACCTCTTTTACCGGCGACGGAAGATCGCGCGGCGCCGTCTCGGACACGCGAAGGACATGACGATGGCAACTAAGACAGACGCCGGAATCCACCTTTGCCTTGAGATTGTGCGCGTCGGTCGGCGTCCCAAATACATAAATAGCCGCATCTTTGACTCCCGCCACAACCTTGTCGGATAACCAGCCTTGAACCCCTGGCCTCACATGACACGCAACACAGGTGACTTCCTTATGGGAAGACTTGGCCCAGCTCTCATAAGCAGGAGCAATTGTGTGGCATCCTGCGCAGAATGTCGGCTGATTTGTAAAAGGTATTGCAGTTCCAATCAGAGCCATCGCTCCGATCACGAGGGTCAGCCACAGCGTGGCCTTAGACTTCCCGCTCATGCTCCCGACGTCTAAGAGGGAACTGCTTGATCAGGAGGGCGGCAACACCGACCACATCATCGAGGTGGAGCACAGGTACGGGAAGAACGATCGGCTTGTCGGTGACCACCGCCAGAAGGCCGTCGGAAGAGTAGGCGATTTCGCCGAGCTGATCACGAACGACGATGATCTTCGGATACCCTTCGCTTTTCCATCCTTCGGCAATGATGAGGTCGTAGGAGGCATCCAGGAAACGATCACGCACTTCCTCCACTTTCAGCTGTTCGGAAACATCGGCAAACAGCGCGAGGCTTCCCTTCGAGACCACCACAACACTCCCGGCACCGGCACGTTTATGGCGCCAACTATCCTTCCCTTCCGTATCAAGATCAAACCCGTGGCCGGCATGTTTCACCGTCGCCACGCGGTACCCCCCCTTGACCAACTCCGGGATGACGCGTTCGATCAAGGTTGTCTTACCGCTGTTGGACCGGCCGATAAAAGAGACGATGGGAATGGGCATAGAAGTCATCAGTCGCTGATCATTGGCCATCGGACAAGATGATCTTTCCCTCATGACCAATGACGATTGACCATTGACGCCTTTCTAGCAACAGGAGAGTCGGTGTGTGCCGGAGTGCCCATGCTCGGTAGTAGCGGGCCATGCCTCACCGCTCAATAATTGCACTACCACCTCGTCACCGGGATTGAGCCGCTCAACTTCTACCGGCACATCGATGAGGCAATTCGCCTTGACCATGGACGTCAGAATACCGGAGCCCTGGTCTCCGGTCGTTCGAACCTTGAAAACCCCTTCTTCCTTGGTGAGAATGCCGCGCAGGAAATGCCGCCGATCGCCCCGCTTGGAAAATCGTTCCTGAAATATGGCCTGAATCAGCGGACGCCCATAGCTTCGACAGCCGCTCATTTTGAGTAACGCCGGTCGTACCAATTGCTCGAAGGTCACCATCGACGAAACCGGATTGCCCGGGAGACCGAACGCGAGTTTGCCCCGGATCTTCCCGAAAGCCAGCGGCTGACCGGGCCGGATGGCCAGTTTCCAAAAATTCATCTCGGCGCCGAGCTCACGGAACACCACTTTGGTGAAATCATAGTCACCCATCGAGACCCCGCCGGACAACACCAGCATGTCGGCATTCAACCCCTGCGAGATCTTTTCTTTGAGCGCCATCGGCGTATCACGCGCAATGCCGAGCAATAACGGAATGCCCCCCGCTTCTTGTACAGCCGCGGCCATCCCATAGCTGTTCGAATTGATGATCTTCTCCTCGCTGAACCGTTCATCCAAGTCCGCCAACTCGTCACCGGTCGAAAGAATCGCCACCCGGGGCCGCTGATAGACACACACGAACGATTTCGCCAGGATCGCCAACATCCCAACCTCGCCGGGACGGATTCGGGTCCCTTTCGCGATGATGCAGTCCCCTTTTTTGACGTCCTCACCCTGGGCTCTAATGTTGGCGCCTTTGGGTTCCGCCTTAAACACGCGGACCGAATCAGGTGTAGGTTCCGTATCTTCAACCTTCAGAACTGTGTCCGCTCCTTGAGGGATCGGGGCCCCCGTCATGATCCGGATGGCCTGGCCCACCCCGACCGTTTTCGACGGCATCACCCCTGCCGGAACATCCTCAATGACCGAGAGGGTGACCGGTTTTTGAATGGCTTGCTCCTGTTTGATATCCTCCCATCTGACGGCAAACCCATCCATGGCTGAGTTATCCCACGGCGGATTATCGCGCTCAGCGACGATGTCTTCGCTCAGCACTCGGCCCAAGGCGTCCAGAATCGAGATTTTTTCAAAATCCAACACTGGCGCAGCATCGAGTACGACCTTTTGCGCGTCGTAGAGTTGGGTCAATCCGGTCATGGCATCCGCGGCTTTCACTGACTGACCCC
>JACZCY010030182.1_pt1 | contig 15695 bp, 21 predicted proteins | sample 8641821 | NCBI WGS metagenome assembly JACZCY01 (sample SAMN15324609, study PRJNA640507) | soil metagenome | isolation source: intercropping sugarcane | place: China: Luxin town, Laibin City, Guangxi Province | collected 2019-07-25 | depth 10cm m | reverse complement strand
TTGATGCGGCGGGTGGCTTCCATGCCGTTGAGCTTCGGCATGTTGATGTCCATCAGGACGACGTCCGGACGGATGGACGCTGCGAGTTCCACCGCCATTTCGCCGTCCACCGCTTCGGCGGCGATCTCGAATCCCGGTTCGCTTTCAAGCATGCTCCGAAGGCCTTGCCGCATGATTTGATGATCGTCCACCAAGAGAATGCGAATCCGGATGGGATGCCCTTCCGCGCCGCCTGCCATGGCTGCAGCAGTGTTATGGTCATCCCGATGCCCGGCCGGTGCCGCGGCCGCCGATAGGGTCTGCAAGGGCAATAGAATGGTTACCCGGGACCCGCGCCCGGGTACGGACGAAATGCGGATGTGTCCGCCGATCGTTCGCAGTTGTTCGCGCAGGTTGAACAGACCGAATCCGCCCGCCTGGGTGGGCACCTGCTTGCCTTCCATTTGAAAACCGATGCCGCGATCCTTGACTTGAATGGTGAGATAGCCGCCGCTTCGGCGCAGACGCACCGTTGCTTCGGTGGCCTGCGCGTGCTTCAGCACATTGAAGAGCAGCTCGTGGAGTGACTGGTGTGCGATGCGCAGCACGTCGGGATCCAAGAGCTTCCGCCGGCCGTCGTCCGCTATGTGGATGGTCAGTCCATGGCGCTGGAGCTTGGCTGTCACCCACTGGACCGCCGCAGCCAGATCCCCGTCGCCACCGAGTGTCGGCGGCTGCAGATCGCTCATCAATTGCCGGGTGACCGTCAACGCCTCCTTGAGCAGGCCCGTGACCGGGGCGATGCCTGCCGCGATTGATGGCATCGTGGCGCGCGACAGGGCCGCCAGCTTCATCTGGCAGAGCGCAAGCGTCTGCGCCAGGTTGTCGTGCAACTCCGTCGCGAGGCGTTGGCGGACCAGCTCGTCCGCCTTGCGCAGCTGAGTCGCGAGCGATTGTAGACGCCCTTGATACTGCAGCAGCGCCTGGGTCCGCTGCTTACGCTCGGTAATGTCCATAAACGTGAACACGAAGTCGGTCGTGCGGCTGTCTTCAGTGACGGGAAAGACAGAGCATTCGACTTCCAGTACGGTCCCATCCTTGCGACGAAACACCTGCTCGGCGAGCCGCATGGAACATCCGTGAGAGAGAGCCTGCACCAGCGCGCACCGGTCGTCACAGGATACGTTTCCGTCGTGCACGCGGTCGTGGAAGAGACGTCCCAGTAGTTCGTCTGGCGTATAGCCCAGCATCTCGGCCGCTGCCCGGTTGATGAAAGTGCAGCGGCCCTGGAGATCCAATCCGAAGATGCCCTGATCCGTCGTCTGCAACAAAAGATGATACTGCGCCTCTGCCGCCATGGCACGCAGGCGTTCCGTCTGGGCGAGCTGCCATTCCTTCCGCAGCCGTGCTTGCATCCAGATGAGCAGATAGAAGATCGGCGCGACAATGGCGACCCCTACCGCCGCGACCTTGAGATGAAAACTTTGAACGGGCTGCACCAGCGACGCCGTCGGGATGCGCACCAGCACCGTCCACTGGAACGCATCAGGCTGGCCCCACCCTCTGGTGCGGCTGTACCCGGTGATGACCGGAATGTGCCGGCGCAGGTTCGTTTCCTCGATATAACCGGCTGACCCTTGGCGGGCCAGTTCAAGCGACCGCAGTTTCATGGTGAAGAAGTTGGACCGGCCCTTATGAGCCAAGTCACTGTCGACGTAGGCCACCCCGTCCTCGGCGATGATTTGGTACTCGAGGTTGGTCAACGTAGAATTTGTGTTCTGCAAACCGTGGAGCGTTTCCACGGCAATGGCTTCCAAGTCCGGGATGGCGATGCGGCTCGTGACCACGCCAGCAAAGGCTCCGTGCGAATCATAGATAGCCAATGAAATGGCGATTGCGTCCGGCGCGCCTTTCTCGGTCAGGAAGGCATCCACTCCTCCCAGCAGCGGCGCATCCGGCCGGCCCGCTGCCCGTGCGCGGACCTCCCGAAACCAGAGGGTCCTGCTGACATCCGTGCCTGACGGAGATTCAGCGGAAGTCGTCCCCACCAGACGTCCCTCTCTGTCCGCCACCCCAAGCCAATGGTACGTCTCGTAGGTGTCCCGGACCGTATCGAGATAGCGCTGCACGAATACCGGATCGTCTTTCATGCTGTTCGAGAAGACGACTGCCATGGCGTGCAGATCGCCATAGCGCTCGAAGACCATCCGGTCGAATTTCGATGCAATTTCCGCCGCCCCCAAGCTGAGCGCTTCCCCCGCTGTCCGAATCAGCGTCTGTTGGACATACTGCCAAGCCGCCAACCAGGTGACCACGATCACCACAGCGATCGCCGCGATCAGCAAGGGTAATTGGAAGAGAAGGGGTTTGGAAGTCTTCATGGGTAACGCGGAGGGGTCAAGCGGAGGTCATAGTCAAGCGGAGGTCATATATGTGAATTGCGCCACTCCTCCACCTAGGATGATCCCTAGTCACGTCATGAAGCAGCGGGTCCGACCAGGACTCTACGGGCGAAACGTCGCGCGGCGTTTTCAGTCTCCGCCTCTTGCAGTTCGGCTCTGCTCCATATTCCGACTCATGACGAACATTCAGGCTCCGCTGGCGCGAGCGTGGAATTGCATCTGACGCATGAGGCCCCGTTCGGGCCGATCCGCACTCCCGATCAAGCTCAATGCCACCCCCTTCATCACCCCTTGCCAGCGTCATTGCCGCCGCTGAGATACTCGGAGGATCTGTGGCCACGTGGTTTGGCGTCGCATCCCTTTCCTTATCCGACGAAGCACGCCATGACTTCAGACATCAGCGTAACCTCTTGCAAGAGGTGTGGATCAGGCCGAAGGAATCTGGGCTGGTTCCTCCCACGGTATGGCGGCACATGACCCGTCCTTTACCCGAGGATCCCGGGCAGTACTCCTTGCGAGAATCGCTCATCATGCGCTGGCGGCAAGACGGCCGTTTGGGGGAAGCATGTTCGGAACTGGAACAGCGGCGTATCGCGCTCTTCTTCGGCGATGGCGGCTCTTATAGCATTGAAGACCTTCGAGACCGAGCCGCCATGCTGGAACTCCTCAAAACAGATATCAATCTCATGAGTCAAGATCTCAAGCGGCTCATGGAAGAAATTCTTTTACGCGGTCTCGGCGAAGGATAAAACCATTATTCGTTCGTCGTGATGTGCCTTGACCGCCTCATGCGTGCGGCCCGATGGAGGCCGCGCAAATTTGATCATCCGGAATTCGCCATCAATGTGATGAACATCGAACATCGTTTCTTGCCGCTCGTGGGGCTTCTGAGGCCGGACCAGCCGGACGCTCTGGGTGCCCCTAACCTATCGAAAAGTGGTGAGCTATTGGGACTTGAACCCAGGTGAGTGCGGAGTCAATTTAAATTGATGAGATCGAGCCGGAGATCGTCTGGATGATCAGTGTGGTGAAATTTAAATCCACCCGGCTCATGATAATCCATCGTGATCCCGTTCATGCGCGCTGCACTTGCGGCAGGGATCGCCACGGTCAAACTGTCGACTATCTGAGCTTCGTCGTTCGGCTGAACTCGGTCCTCCAACGTAATGCTGAAGGACAGCCGCTGTTCGTCCAGATCCTTCACCTGCACTCGAATGATAGGATCCTCGGGGTGTTCATGAATCAACGCCTTCAAGCGTTCGGCAGCCGATCGTGTGAGCTTCATGATCTATATCTTCACTTTCGACATCACCTACTTATCACTAGAATGATGTGCAGTTTGCATTCAGCCTCTCACCAGTTGCAGCGACACCGACTGATGAATTCAAGATGCCACACGTTATCTGATAGCCGCTTCAGTGGACAATTGCACTCTCTTTCCACTCAGCTGTAGACTGAACACATGCAGCCTCCCCAAATCCCAACGGATAAGTGGTGGCTACGGGGCGTCATCGCGCGATCCGTCGGCATCGTCGCCGTTGCTCTTGGGTTCGTCATCGGCATGTACGGACTGGATCACCCTGCCTCGCATTGGCTTTCTACGGCACTTGGGTTACTCGTGACCGGAATGGCGGCCCAAGGCTACGGGTTGTACTGCTCAATCAAACGGATGCGGCAACCGAACTCCTGATGAGACTTCGTTCGACTCGGTACCTTTTCTGTGAAAAAGATGCGAGGCTGCCCGCAGCACGAGGCGTACGTCGAAAAAGGAGACGTAGGCCATCTTAGCTGGGGCCCGGAGAATCCTCACGATCTTCTCCCGTGAGCACCTCAGCTTCTTGGGCTTCAAGTTCCTGCAGCTCGGTCAGAATACCCTGGAGCGCCTGTCGGCGTTGCTGAAGTCCCTTCTTGGGGATGTCCCGCGTCGAGGGTTCTTGTGCGGATTCCGGCAAATTGAGCAACGCTTCGGCTTCGCCTACGGTGGCATATTTGTATGCTACCACGTACCGATGGCTGGCGCCGTAGATGTTGCTCAAGAAATCTTCCGTCTCGGTATCAAACTGTTCGAAGGCGGGATTCACCACCGTGTGGTGAGCAAGGCCTTCGAGTTTCTCGATCTGCGACTTGAGCGCGTCGCTCCGCGTTTGTGCATGATACATGGAATTGACTTCAGCCATCACGGCATCTCCTTTCCCTGTTGGAAATCATGCGATACAGCTAAGCCGCCAACCGCCTCCAAAACGATGCAATAAGCAGCTGGTATTCGATATGGCCGCACCGCAGACACTCGAAGACGATAGCTTTTTCTTCGTCGGCATTTTCTATCTGTCGGGTAGGGAGTTTTTCAATCATTAGGACATGGCATTGTTGACAAATCATGGCTGCCTTCTTCCCAAAAATGATTTTGACGAATCGAGCATCTTTGCTCCTCGACTGCTTTCGCGTTCAGGACTCTGATCAAAGGTCGATGTTCCATGACAGCTTCCTGACTTTTTATAGTAAACGCTCAGCACTGCATGCACCGCTAGTGCATTCCCTTGTTGCAGAATCGCAGTGTGAGGAGAGCACTGATGTGCGATTCGAGCTAAGGAGGCAGAGAAACTCGTCTTGGCTTTCGTGCCCGTCAGCGTACTGGGATCTGCGCGGTCGCAAGGCGATTTTGAGATAGACTCTAGTAGTTTTCCTAGCTTTCGTTCCTCCTCTTTATAAAATATGGTGTAACCCAATTTCAACGCGGGGAGGACCTTATGATCAGAGTCAAGAGCCCGCTCGTCCAGCAGATGTTGACGGGGATAACGTTTGTCTTCGTTCTCGTTGCTCTATCGATGATCTGGCCCGGCATCATGGCCCTATTTCTCGGGATACTACTGCTGCTCCAGTCTTGCAGTGTCGAACAGGAGATTGCGGTGCTGTCGTGGACCGAGGTCAGTAATTTGCCGGTCGTCTTCACCTCTCTTCGGCGACCTGGTCTTCCGGCGATTCTCTGGTGACAATTTCGAGCGGTGTCTGTTTCAAGATGATGGTTTCGGAGAATTATACCCTTCAACTCGGAACCATCGAAAAGGCGTACCCAGCTTGTAGGAGGTCTCACCGCGGGCTTCGAACTGCGATGGGTCAATTACTCTGGTTTGTGATTGTGACAATAACTGGCGGCCGTGGCCACAATATGGCTAAACTGCCCAGCCCAATAGCCCCAACGGCCAAGACTGGCGAATCGGTCTGCCATCTTGCCTGGTTCTCGTACTTGGCATGATCGGCATCACTCTGATCTAGAGTGCGTTCACAGGGTTCTGTGCGCCGGAAACGAAGCCGGTTTTCAGAAATGCTTGGGACCACTGCACTTCAGCTCATGCGACAGCCGGTTTAAGAGATCTGTGTGAACTGCAGGTTGCCCATGCGTCCTCTTGCAATATCGTGCGTTACGATGTCATGGTAGGAGCAGGCAGTTTAACGTTACGTGGATAAGGAGGATGTCATGAGTCAGAAACACGTATTGACAGCCTTGGCGATCTTCGCAGTAACCGGAGCAGTCAGTGTTCCGAATAGCCATGCTGCGGCTTGGCGGCTGGACGTTAGCGACCGACGTGTAGTTGACCAAGGCGGGTTAGAGTGGAACTCGTTGATCCACCCTGTGGCCGACACAGGTGCCCCCCCCACTCATGACCCTGAGTACCAGACATTGGGGCACCCCCGGCAGGGGCCCCTCCCCATCACACCCCCACTAGGAGGCGATCAATCTCGCCATACAGGGGAGTATAAATCTGGTTCATCCAGCAACGAGAGTCGATACAGCACCAACCCCTCTGACAACTACTTTCAGAAAGAATCGTCTGGAGCCCCCACTGCCCCCTTCAGTGAAACCATTTATGGAGGGGTTCCGACGACGCCGAGTGCTGATCCATTGGTCAGGGAATTGAGCCGCCAATAAAGTAGAGGTGTGACTGCACGAGGGGAGGGGACTTCGCTCCAACCTGACGCCAATGCCATCATTTTCCCTATTACCTCCGCTCAACGAGGTAAATGTGGGAGTCATAGCTCCTCAGAAGCTGCACCTGATGGCGCCCCTATCCTCCTCACGGAGTCTCGTTTCGTTGTGCAGAGCACATGTAGCGTGATGGACTAGATCCCGCCCTGCGTCTTCTATAGTAATAGTAAACTGGCCCCTTGACTGGCCGGGATTTTTGTACCACCCTTCTGGTGGCTCTTCGCGTGCCATCCGGACCGCCATCATAATATTTGTTTTTGAACTCCCGGAAGGATACGTCAAAGCCCTGAGAAAATCGACTTCTCGCCTAGCGACGATGAGAGAGATTTGTGAATACGGTACCTAGGGCAACTAGGAAGGCGGAAAAGTCTGAAGGTCGTTTTCAAAGTTCTGCTTTTTGTCCAATGTGGTGAGCCGGCTGGGACTCGAACCCAGGGCCCTCGCCTTAAAAGCACCGACGTTTCTGAGATAAATCAACAAGATCACTCTTCGGAGTCGTCCGATGAGTGACAAGGATTTACAACGACTTACAGAATGCGTGTCCGATATAGGACAAGCTCCTTCGCGTCATTCTCTTCCTCCTCGTCGCAACCACATCACACAGAAAGTTCGCATTCCCGGACGCACACTCTATATCTCCGTCCACGACGATCCTTCCCCTGCCGAGATATTTCTTCGAGTGAAGGGGGCAGAGTGCACTCCGGAAACCATCGCGCTTTACGACGTAATCGCCCGCCTGATGAGCGTGGCCCTGCAGTACGGTGCATCCCTCGAAAAGCTCGGTGACCTCCTCACCGGCGCTAAATTTACCCCGTGCGGGCCCGTGTCGGGACACGACCGGCTGAAACACTGTTCGAGCCTTCCGGATCTTATCGGCCGGCATCTGTTGGTCGACTACTGCGGCCGTGACGAACTCGCGCATGTGCCAAGTTCCCTACCCGATCCCCCAGAGTACGAAGAGGTCCATCCATGAGCTCGCCTCCCAAGTTCGACGAATTCCTCATCACAGCGACAGGCCTGCCGTGGGAGCAGATCGCGAGGCTCTACAACGCGGGGCATCCGTGGCCGCTGTGGGCGGCTCATGACATTCGCAAGGCAGGACTTCTCGCGCAGGCTAAGGGCTTGTTCTTTCCGGAGGCCCTTTCGGAAATCCAAAGGGAGACCGATGCGCAAGCCAACTCCGTTCTTGCCCAGCTCGAAGCAGATAACCGGCCTTCCGAATCGGTTACGGTAGATCAGCGTATCCAGGCACTCACATCTTTCCCCTGGATGAAAGCGGTCGTGGAGCATATTGACCAGGTAGCAGCCCGCACGACAACCTCTCGGCGTGTGGTCTGGCGCGTATCACTGGCCATTCAACGATATGCGATTTTGAATCCCGGTTGGGAGCTAGTCACCTCTTGGCCCGACACCCTACCAGGAGGGTTGACTGTTCATTGATCCCGGAGTGATGCGAAATGTGTGCAGAGGTTTCGAGGTGTACATGTCGGCAGCAAATGGAACAAGTAGGCGCAAAGTAGGTTCTGGCAGTGGGAAGAATCACCGAAGGCAAATGGCGGCCGCGAAGAATCTTGCAGCTGGGATGAATCCAACGGAGGCTCTCATGGAAGCGGGATACAGTGAGACGACAGCGAAAAAACGAGCGTATCAAGTCGTGCAGCAACCGGTTATTCAATCGATTCTCACGGAATCCTGTCAACGCATCATGTCAAAGCGCCAAATCGACTTCGATGCCATTCTGGAACCGCTGTTCGATTCGCTTGGCGCGAAGATTATCGTGAAGTCGGCTCAATTTGGGACAAAGGAGGTCGATCTGCCGGACCATGAAATCCGCATGGCTGCCTCGGATCGCTTGATCGATCTGTATAGGACAAAGGGCAAACAGAGTGCAGAAGAAGAGAAGCCAGAACGTCCTCCGGTTATCTTTCAGGTTAATTTCATTGATGCGCCAACGGCGCACACTCCCAAACAGGTAACAGGTGGTCCGACGATTCCGTTAAAAACTAGCTCACAATCTGAACAAGTGCCGCCAGTACCACGGGTGACATTTGTGAAGTCAGGCAAACACTAAAACAAGACAACCAGAAAGGAAGGTAACTATGGGCATGTTGCAATTGGCGGGTATCGTGAGCGGCTTAGGGAACGGTCTCCAGCAAGGGTTGGAGACCACGCAGAAGTACATGACCTATAGCATGCTGCAGAAAGAGCGTGAGGAGATGGAGCTGAAGCGATTGAAGCTCACGTATGAACTGGAAGGAGGACTCCTGCAAAAGAAGAACGACTACGCGGTCGCCGCCCAGGCGCAGGAGCAGGAGAACCGACAAGCGAACATCAAGTTACAGGGAGATATTGAAACGGGCCATATTACAAAAAGAGGAGAGGTTGAGTCTGGCCTTATTGGTCGGCGAGGGGACGAGGAGAGAAAAACATACGGGGTGAAGCATGCCGGCGATTTGGAGTTACAGGGTAATCAAATTGCTGCGACTGCAGCAGAAGGCGTGGCGAATCGAGCCAGCAATGAAAGGATGCAAAGCCAGGACTTAAAGAGCAAGCTGGCCATGCAGCAGGTCGAAGTTGGCAGCGCCCTCGTTCAACTTCGGATGAAACTCGATCGACCTGAGACAGAGGCCAAGCTTTCGCCTCGTGTGGCGGCGAAGATGGACTACTTCAAGACCAGGCTGGAGGGCCTCAACAAGTTCATCGCGTCGTCGCTCGATGAAGAAAGCATCAAGGAGGCCAAGAAAGAGGTGGGCGATATCGGTCGGCAAGTCGACCAGCTGCTCGACTTTTCGAAGGAGCGTCAACCGTTTGTTGATCCGATGGAGCGCATTGCCAAGCACGACCAATGGCGCGGGTCTGGTCCGCTCGAAGGCTCCCTGTTAAAGGATGACGGCTCCCCACAGGCTACCAATCTTCGACCATCCAACCCGAACCTCCCGCGTTTCGGCAATGTCGAACCGACACTCGCCGACCTTATGGAATTCCAAGGGCAATATGATGCAGCGCAGAAGTCAGGAGGGAATGTCTCAGCTGTGGTGGAAGCGTTTAAAGATCGATTTGGCCGCATCCCAACGCAGGCGGATTATGATCGCGTCCGCAACGCTGGGCGATGAGTCCGCTCCTGCCCCCAGGGGGAAGGAGTTCACTGGGGGTGGGCCGATGGTTCAAGTGGAGGGTTACTAATGAAGTCTGAGAACAGACACAAAACAGGTAGAAAACCCCCTCGATCTGCCTTTAAGCCGGGCACGAGCGGGAATCCTGGCGGTCGGCCGAAGCGGACGCCTGAAGAGAAAGCTGAAGAGCTCGCGCTGGAAGCCGCATGTCGTGCCAAGACGAAAGATGCGCTCACGGTGATTCTCTCGCTCATGAAGGTGGCCGACAAGGATTCGGTCAGACTCTCGGCGGCGCAGTTTATTATTGAACGTGGCTGGGGGAAGGCCGTGCAACCGAACGTGCATGGTGGGTCCAACGGAGGACCGATCGAGCATCGCATCGTGGCTGAAATCGTCAGAGGGGTGGCTCCGAGGTACCAGTGAGGGCAGAGTCTGCGATGTCGTCGGACGAGGAAACAGACTGAGCGGCCAGGTGAGCCGTCATGAGGAAAAAGGGAAGAGGTTGTCTGCATTGAAACGAGAATACATTGATGGTTTATTCCTTCAGTTTTGCATGCTCTCTCACTTTCGCCAACTCAGCTTCCCATTGTTTCAGGGCTCCTTCCTGTAAACCCAATTTTATACAGACCAGGCATTGAGCGATTACCAATGACATACACCCATCCTTTGCGTAATTGATCAGCTTCCATCTCTACTCGCAATGTTGGCACTCCGGCCTGATTGGCAACACTCGGATGTCCTGGCAGGATCTAGCGCCATTTGTCACGATTCAATGTGGAGCTACGGGCACCAATTCGTCTAACACCTGTTCGACAAAGGAGCCAATGCCAGGAGCAGTTGAATCCCGCGGGCCCGCCACGTTCAAGATGTGGATCTGGTGCTGATTCAAAAACTCGGTCAGTTTACTTTTCCAGTCCTCACTTGGACAGACGTGCAACCACGGCCGTCCCCGCTTCATGGCCTGATGAGCCGTCAACAAACTGCCACCCGTGAGTTTCCTCCCCAGTGTGACAATCAGCGTGGCATCGCTATCTCGCACGTTCCACTTTGTGCGTTGCCGATAATTCCGTTGGGGCGTCTCTTTGAGGTTGTAGCAGTCTGAGATCACGCCGTCCTCTGCCCGGCGACCTTTTGGGCACCAACCCTCATGGGAAATGTGATGTCTAATCGCCCAGTCCAGGGCAGCCCGATCGGCGCCGGTCTGTCCACCGGAGATAATTTTATCAATCTGCCATCCCATTCGTTTATCGACCTTGGTTGGGCTGTGTCTTTCCGGTAACGGCTCTTCATTTTGTTCCATCAGTACCGCCATGGCCTCTGGGGTAGGAAAATGGGGGCGCCGGGTGTGCCATTCCCGGTAGATAGAATTGTAGAGATCCTGCCAATTGAATCCATGTTTGGCCACTTCACGAAGGGTATCCCTTAACGCAGTCACTTGGGCCTTCGGATACCCATTCACCACAAAGGAGGCACTGCCTGCGATGGTCCCGCATCGCATGACCCAGTACATGTGTGTCTCCGGATTCCAGAAGTCTCGCATGTCCAAGCCTCATCCAAATCATTTGATCATGGCCATAGCAAAAATACTCCCACTAGGTTTCGATGGGGGCTAGTTCGATACAGCAGCAGCTCGAAGCAGCACGATCGGCCCGGTGAAGATCGAGACTATCGTCGGTCTTCAATAGCGGTTGGTAAATGTACTCAATCTCACCCGATTGCTCGTGCACGTCTTCCCATTGCTGAAATTGTGGAAGGTCGTTCCACCAATGGACTGATGCGTGCTCGTCGTCCCATCTTGCCAGGTGCCGAAGGTGGTGTTTCCAATTTGATTGGTGGAACCACTCAAGCTCGGAGTGGAGCCGAAATAGATGTCGGTACTCTCTATTCGGCTTCGAGTCGTGCTAGACCCATCGCTGAAGGTGTAGAAGTCGATGTTGCCGACCGATTGCCGTGACCCGCTGAACGTGTCGAAGTTGTAGAACGAAGAGTTGCCGAGGTCAGTACTGGAACCCGACTGTGCCAAGACGACACCGAGGATAAACAAGAGGAGGAGGAGAAGGGAGCGGAGCATGGAATACCCCCGTGAGCCCACGAGAGACTAATCCTCGGCCGCTTCGATCGTCAACCCGGACAGTGCTCCCCGATTCGTCAATTCGGAAGTTCGTGCTTGGGACTCCCGTTTCAGTCAAAGGGTTTCACCTGTCGCAGGCTGATCATGCCGCACACACCGGTCTACCCCCTCTTTCGTATTACCCCCTCCGGGTCTATCTCATCCTCAGGTTTTTGATATCTTTCTCACAGCCAAGCACGAGCCACACATCTGGAACAAGGAGAGAACTCATGAAGTGTTTCACACTGTGATGGGCTGATGGTGGAGGAGCACATCTTGGATTTCGTCGGGGTGACCTCGACGAGCAAGCACTATTCGAGATGATGGATGCGGCCTGATGTATGTTGTTGATCTGTCGCGAACGTAACTGCGGGAGGAGACATCGCATGAAAAACCGAATGAGTCCTATGCGGCGCCATAGTCGGTTTCCCGTGAGTTGGCGTGTGGTGTACGGAACTACGGAGTTCGTCGCGGAAGGGACCGTGTTAGATCTTACCACTCGCGGCTGGCGAATTGCGGGAACGATGCCGGTCGCACCCGGTATGCAGTTGAGGCTGCAGGTCTGCGTACCTGAACGGCCAGAACCACTTCACGTCCTCCGAGCCACCGTGTTGTGGGCGAACGATCATGAATTTGCTATCGAAGCCGACGAAATGGCGCGTCGTGATGAGACCTGGGTGACCGAGTTCCTACGGCAAAAGCTGGGGCTTATGTGGATGCTACAGGAAGCCCCTCCTGAGACCTCTCATCAGGTTGGAGACGAGGCCACATGTAGGGAGGCCCGCCAGCAGCCTTCCCGTCCAATCATGGACGACATCCTGAAACGATTCCTAGCCCTGAATACGGTTTTAGCTGACAGACCTAATGAAGCGCGATGGAATAGTGACTCGGACGTTCAGGAAGGTGAAACCGATGCACAGTGCGACCCTATGACCGAGAAGACCTGGCACGAAGCGCATCGCATCCTTCGCGGAATGCTCGCCATTAAAGCCGCTCATGTCGAGATGGGCCGGGACTTGATTGCCGACAATTAAGCCCGTCGCCTGTGATGCGCCATTCTCGCTAGGGCAGCTGGACCACCGTAACAGTCCAGGGTGCGTTACTTGAGATCCTGAGACTGTAGGTCCCGCCTTTCGCGTGATAGGTGACGCCGCCGTATTATCCATCGAATGTCCGAGCGCCTCTAACGCTTGTCCCCTGCGTATCGCATAGAAAGAGCGAGGGCTCATTCGTGCTGGTCCATTGCACGGACCACCCGTCATTTACGGTGACAGGCCGTATTGTCCGTGAGGCGTTGGCTGGATGATCTGTTCGTCCTCGCCAAACTGACCGGATTGTGGCTTTGACTTGTACTTCCTCACCGGTCGAAATTTAATGATGCGCTGTTCCGTCTGCCAACCCTTGCGAGTGCACGTTTCACATCTAGTCAGCTCTCAGCTACGAGCATTACCTTCGCATACACAAATTCCACGTCAACTGAAACTAGGTGAAGAATCATTGGATGCTGATGCGATCAAGATCTCCCGTCATGAAAAGCTCATAAATTGTAATTTCCTGTCTCTATAGTCCATTCCGTCCACTCCCTCGTCCAGACGCCGTGCTATAACCGAAGCCTGACGCAGTCTTCCCTGATCTGAGGGAGGTGTGATGGGGCCACAGGCTACAGCCGAACTCGACGAGACGGCTACCCAAGAGCAGGCGGATGCGCAATTCGACGCCGACATGCTCTCGGCCTTCGCTGACGGTGACACAGCCAGCCAGCCGACGACTCCGCCGGCTGAGCGAGCTGACACACCTGCGAAACCTGACGCTACCGAAACCTCCACGACGGACACGCCCGAGACGCCTGAGCCGATCGAGCCGAGGTAAACGATTCGCATCGGCGGTTCGACGGATTGACGAGCTCGAGACGAAAGGGAAGCCATCGGTAGATAGCTTAGCCGGACGCATGGGCTCGATTGAGCACACCTGAAGGGTGTGCACTCGGCCACCGGCGGATAACCGACTGTTCATGGAACCCGGTTATCATAGGAGTGGAACCTTGGTTAAGAGCTAGGGGCCAGTACCTGTCTTGCGGGTGACCATGCTCTCTAGGGTGTACGGCGGGATACGGCTTGTATCGAGGATCGGCTTAGAAGTGGACTTTGATCGGGACTGTAGCTATTGCCTTACGGTTATACCAGACAGAGGCTTTAATATGTGATTGTCTATTACCATGAAGCGAGAGCCGGATCTCCAGGAGACCTACGAGCATCTGCTGACCCTCTGGACATCCGGAGTCCGGGACTATCAGTCTGCTCTCCGATTACTTGACCGCCAATTCTATCTTTGTGACAGTGATCGGCCTCATGGTCTCGCGGGATTCGCTCGCGCTACTCTCCCCATCCTGATTCTCGTGCTCTCCATTTTTGGGGTGTTGCTCTGTATACAAATGGCAATAGTGCTGGGCCCCTCTACGCTGGGCGATCACACAATTGTTTCGGCAAGTGGTGGCTGGATGATGAGGCTGTAGGCTGATGGCTTTAGCAAACTAGTGCTGCAACTCATCCTGTACGGCGTGGAGTAAGGTGGGGAGATCCAGGGGTTTCACAAAAGTCTGTCGAGCTCCCAGGAGCCGCGCCTTCTGAAGTTCGTCGACCGTGCGTCCACTCATGGCAATGACCTTTACGTTCAGGAACGCTCGGGTCAATTCCAAGATCAACTCCAAGCCATTCATCTCGGGCATTTCAAGATCGGTAATCACAAGGTCCATCGGCTGGACCTGGAATTGTTCGAGTCCCTGCCGACCATTGGCAGCTTCATAGACTTCATAGCCGACATCTTCAAGCACCCGTGCCAGCAATGTACGCACGGACGTGTGATCCTCAATGATCAGGATAGTCGCCGGCCTCATCAGGCTGCCCCTTTCCATACCGACATTCCCCGGCCTGCCCGGTTCGTTACGCTGCCAACGGTTCAACTGACTCCGATTCCCACGGCAGCTCGACCGGCTCTGGAACCGACACAGTCTGAGGGATGACGGCCATCGACCTGGCTTGTACCTCACGATGGTGCTTGATGACGGCGTCATTCCTATGGCCACAGTTGAAACAGCGCCAGCTACGGCTCCACATCTCGCCATAATCAGCTTCCATATCGATCATGTGCTCTTCCAGCATCAATCCCTGGCAGCGTGTACAGCTCATCATCATCGTCCTCCTGGTGATTGCATCGTGCTTGAGTTAACCGTATCAGGTCTGTCGATTGAAGCCAGATGCGAAGGAGGTACGTCGAAAGGGGGGAAGAAGCAGGTAGCCGAGGTGACCAGACCGCCCGCGCCTGCCTAAGGTTTCAGCTAGTCGTCGAGTATGGATTGTCCCGATACACTAGCCACATATGAGGAAAAGCCCGAGGAATGCCAACCCCGATTTGATTCAAGCCTGCCAACTTCTGGCGGAGAAGGCAGAAGACTTTGCCAATCGGGCGCCTCGGCAAAAGCGCCTGGAGGCGGAACGCTCGGCCCTCTTTGATGCCTTGTCTCATGCGCAACTGGTTCTGTCGGTCACTCGCTTGCCACAAGAAACCGACAAAAAGTCCTCGACGCGGGGAAAGCCGCAACGGGAGACCAGAGGATTGGAAGATCAGCTGAAGCTATCACAGGCCGAGTTGGCAAAGTCTCAGCACGCACTTGAACAGCTGGATTGGCTCATCCAACCCGTAACGACCACACTGGACGAGTTACAGGACAAGGCTAAACACGCGCATACCATCGTAAAAACTGCCTTGCAGTCCCCTGCGCGGGTGCTGCCTTTCAGGAAATCAAAGTAGAACGCTCCTTACGGTATTTGTTGGCGAATACTCCCTCTAGGCAGGACTGCGTCGAAGACGATCTAACCCTTGATGAAGATCTTCCAGACCTAAGGCCAGACCAGGTACTGCTGAGTTCAAGAGAGCCCGATCACCACGATGCTCAAGATCAGGCCATTTCAGATCTCACGCGAAGGGATCGAACGGATTGATGTGTGTGCCGTTACACAATGAGATACCTTTCAAGGAAGCTGGACCACCATGACGGTCCAGTGCGCATTGCTGGAGATCCTCAGAGAATATGTTCCTCCTTTGGCATG
>JACZCY010229140.1_pt1 | contig 15811 bp, 14 predicted proteins | sample 8641821 | NCBI WGS metagenome assembly JACZCY01 (sample SAMN15324609, study PRJNA640507) | soil metagenome | isolation source: intercropping sugarcane | place: China: Luxin town, Laibin City, Guangxi Province | collected 2019-07-25 | depth 10cm m | reverse complement strand
GCCCTTATTCAGTCAAATGGCGCCGCGACATTCGGCGCAATTGCGAATGCCTTTGAACGTAACGAATTATCCAATGGACAAATTGACGCACTAATTTGTGAAGCTTTTGGCAGTCCCCGCGCCAAGGAAGTGCCGGAACGCATGCTGGACATTTTTCGGGAGATCAGCGGCGCCTGTCTTCATTACAGCCAAGAAGGCGAAGATATACTAATCAACCGCCTCCTGTCTCCCGATAAGGTCGGATTTTTCGTCGACGTTGGAGCGCACCATCCGATACGGTTCTCGAACACCTACACTCTCTATCGAAAGGGATGGCGTGGCATTAATGTGGATGCCACGCCTGGTAGCATGGAAATGTTTAAGAAACTGAGGCCAGAGGATATAAACATCGAATGCGCCGTCTCCATTGTCGACGCTCCGATGACGTTTTACATGTTCAATGAAAGCGCTCTGAATACTTTCGATTCCTCGCTTGCGCAGGAATACATCCACAGCGGCCAGGCTTTAGAACGTACCGTCGAAATCAAGCCGCGCAGCCTTTCCTCGATTCTGGAGGAACATCTGCCCAGGGGGAAGCATATAAACCTATTGAGTATTGACGTGGAGGGTAAGGAATTGGAGGTGTTGCGTTCAAACGACTGGGATTCATACTGTCCGGACTTGATTGTCTTGGAGGTGCTGTCGACTCCATTCGCCTCTCTCCACTCGCACCCCACTATCTTATTTCTTGCCGACAAAGACTATAAGCCGGTATCCCGCCTGGCGAATTCCGTGATTCTTCAAGGCAGGAGATAGGCTGGTCATGTGCGGCATTCTCGGGCGGTTCCATCGACAACCGGCTCATCCATCGCCGTTTACAAGAAAAGACTTAGCCACATTGGCCCATCGTGGTCCCGATGGATCCGGTACATACACCGATCCTCACATCCAGTTTGGACATACGCGGCTCGCCATCATTGATCTGACCGAAAGCGGGCATCAGCCGATGACTTACAGGGACGGCCGCTATGTCATGACCTACAATGGAGAAGTCTACAACTATCTCGAGCTTCGAACAGAACTCGAAGCCAAAGGTGAACGGTTTGTCAGCCGTTCCGATACTGAGGTGCTCCTGGCCGCTTACAAGGTTTGGGGGCGGGAGTGTGTGTCACATTTCCGGGGGATGTTTGCATTCGCATTGTGGGATGCGAGAGAGAAAAGCCTGCTCTTGGCGCGCGATCGGTGCGGAGAAAAACCTCTTTTCTACTACAGAGATGATCAGTGTCTCGCATTTGCCTCGGAACTAAAAGGACTCCTGCTGCTTCTGGCGTCCCGTCCGGCGCTTGATTTATCGGGTGTGGATATGTACCTCCACTATCAGTATGTCCCCGAACCGTTTACCCTGCTTAAGGGTGTACAAAAACTTCCGGCAGGTCATACGCTGATGTTGTCGCTCGACAACTGGTATGCCGAACCAATGCGTTATTGGAATGTTGAAGAACCGGCAAAAATTTCCGGCTTGCCGACGGATACTCCTGATATTCTCCGTTGTATTCGTGAGGGCTTGGAAGAGTCCGTAAAGTTGACTCTACGCTCAGATGTCCCCGTAGGGGTGGCGCTGTCCGGGGGGATCGATTCTGGAGCCATTGCAGCTCTGGCGCAAAAGAATTCCTCGGAACCGGTGCATGCGTTTTCCATAGGGTATCCTGGTCGGCCTTCTTATGATGAGCGCGACCAAGCGCAGCATTTGGCCAAGCAACTCGGGATGATCGTCCACGAGGTGGAGCTACCCGTCGGGAGCTTTGTGGATTTTTTTCCACAGCTTGTGCGTGTCATGGATGAACCGATAGCAGACCCCGCGGCCTTTGGACATTACTCAGTACCCAAGGCAGCAGCCGACCATGGTATCAAGGTGCTGCTGACCGGTTTGGGTGGGGACGAATTGTTCTGGGGCTATCCGTGGGTCACAGAGACTGTGACCACTAACCAGATCTTTGCAACATCTCGGCTTATGAAAGCTCTCGTCCCGTTGACGGTGTCGCCTGGCATACAGCGAGTTCTTAGTACCATGACACGCCATCCCGCTGTCCCTTCCTCATGCCGTCGCTGGGCTTCGCTGTTGTGTGGAGTGGGAGCTTCGACGAAGCCAAGCCAGCAACTGCACTTCTATGCTGCCGAGCCGAATTTCAAGGAGACGTTTCATCTTAAGCACATGGTCTATGGTCCTGCCATGCGCGTGGTCAGCGAAGAGAATCCCTTTAGACCGACTGATATTGGCTCACGTAAAGTGGAGCAAATGCCGGCTGCTGTCATCCGCATGCTGTTCGATACGTGGCTTGTATCTAATTGTCTCTCGCTGGGAGATCGTGTAAGCATGGGTGTGGGCGTGGAAACACGCTTACCTTTTCTTGATGTGGAACTTATTGAACTTGTGATGGCGTTACGCAGCAAACAACCAGATCACACTCTGGGGCAGAAGGCTTGGTTACGTGCGGCTCTGAAAGGCGTTCTTCCCGAAGAGGTGCTTATGCGGCCCAAAGCTGGGTTTCAACCTCCTGTCAGGGAGTGGCTCTTGGGTGTTATCACCCGCTATGGGAGTGTCTTATGTAATGGAAGTCTTATCAAGGCAGGAGTGCTGAATGAGAAGAAAGTGAATTCCTTGTTGCAGGACATGTCCCAACAAGGATGGCCGTGGCTGTTCTTTATGTACAAGCTGGTACTCTTGGAAGCGTGGCAGTGTGAGGTCGTAGAAACGTGAAGGGCTTGCGGCCCTGCATCCTGGTTTACAATCCAATCTCAGGACATGGACATTTGGATTCATGGAATGCGTTGTTTGTGAGTCTCTTATTGGAACGAGGATACCGGGTTCTTGCGCTTACTCCTGATCGCAAGATCCTTGAATCGTGGTTGGCTCAGAGGAAATTGGCAGATCATCCCATGCTCCATGTCTTAGATTGGGATGCGCCACGATTTCAGTTCCCAAAGCGCCACCGTATACAGAAGTTGTGGCAGTGGTGGCTTTCATACGGGAAAAGCTATGCTGACCAGTATCCGGAAAGTCGTATTACTCCAGAAATGTCTGGGTACACTCGTATTAAGAAACGCATTTTCCAGATCATCGTTCCTCTGTTATACAGGCTATCATATGCGGTTCATTCTCTGTTTTCTCGAAAGGTTTCTCAACGGGCTGAGGGTTCAGAGAATCCGTCCGAAATACATTATCTAGGACCAGTTGAGATGGCTGACCGTATTAATGCAGCTCTTAAGGAGTCTCCATGGCGTCCGGGTTGCCTCTTCAATATGTATATGGATATGTACAAAACTGACGTGGAATCATGGCGGCAATTTGCGTCAGTCTGTCGGCTTCCATGGGGAGGGATCCGTTTTGTTCCATCCGAGCTGCCTCCAAGGGAAGGGTATTACAGGCTGCCGTCGTTGGGTGGAATGTGTTTTCTCGATGAATCCACTTGCCAAACCTATCGGTCCAGCCTATCTGGTAAATATTTTCAGTATCTTCCTGATATCACCTACGCAGAATTGCCCGCGTCGGCATGCCTGCTGGCTGAAGAGATCCGAAGTCGCGCAGGTGATCGCAGCATCATATTTCTTGGCGGCTCAATCAGTGGTCAGAAAAACATTGCCCGCTGGAGTGAGCTGATTGCTCTGGCCGATCCAAAGCAATGGTTTTTTGTTCAAGTAGGCGAGATACATGCCAATACCTTCAGCCTTGAAGATACTGTCGCCCTTGAGCGCCTTGTTGCTAATCCCCCAGAAAATCTATTGCTGCATACCCACTATGTGTCGGATGAAAGGGAATTCAATGCCATTATCCAAGTCACCGATATTCTCTTTGCCGTATATAGGAACTTCCGTCACAGCAGTAATATGCTCGGTAAAGCGGCCTATTTTGAGAAGCCTATCCTGGTCAGTGAGGGATACCTCATGGGAGATATGGTGCGTCGTTATGGGATTGGGCTTTCAGTGCAGCAAGACGATGTGCAAGCCATGATCCTTGCTCTGGAAAGGTTACGTAAAGGTCGGGTGTCACATGAAAATTTCTCTGCGTACCGGAAAGCCTGTAACGAGAACGTTGCAGGAGACAGCGTGGAAAAATTTATCGGACACCTCTTGTCTCATTGATGTAAAGAAGGTGACGAGATCGTGAATATGAATGCCGGGAGCGAGAGGATGTGTAGTATCAGCTTGCCTATCCATGTTGAAGAGACGACGTATGAATTGCCGACTCAATGGCGCATGGTGGGTGCAGAGGGGAAGGCTGGACATGTCATAGATCTGTGTGCGCGCAACGGGCTGGTTCCTGCAAATCTGCTTGACGTGGGGGCTGGAGACGGCGCGATTTTGATGTGGCTAGGGAAGAAATCATTCTGCAAGACGATGCATGCTGTCGAAATATCACAGTCCGGAGTGCGTGTTATTCTAGATCAGCGAATACCCGGGCTGGTTTCCTGTCAGGCTTTCGACGGCTACACCCTCCCGTTTAGGAATGATTCTTTCGATCTCGCCATACTTTCCCATGTGCTTGAACATGTGGAGTACGAGCGTGCTTTAGTGAGGGAAGTATCTCGAGTTTCAAAATATCAGGTTATAGAAATTCCTATGGATTTTGGGGCCCTGGAAAACGATCACTTTCATATGTTGGGCCCTAGCTATGGCCACATCAATGCTCATTCGCCAGCATCGCTGCGCTTTTTATTGTCGACTGAGGGTCTTGTCGTATTGGACGGCCTGCTAGGCCAATATACGCTGGCGCATCAGGAGTATGACTACTTTGTAAACAACTGTCGAGACAAAACACCGGATGCGGTACGAACATTTCGTGCTCGGTTCGAGCAGGAGAAGAAGGCATTTGAGGCGCTTCCAGTAGGACAACAGGAACGGCGAGCCTCTTTCTACGCTGTGCTCACGAGGAAGCAAACCGTACAGGAAAGAATGGTGCGCGCACTAGATACTGCAAAGTCATACATCACGTCGGGGCAGATTCAAGCAGCTCGGCTCGTTTTTAAACACTATATACCAAAAGAAAATGAGTTGGAGGCAAGTTTGGACATCGCACGATTCTGTCTTCAAGCCAGACAGTGGAAGGGAGCTCAGGAATTTGTGGATCGGGTGATGAAGATCGAAGAATCCAATCACGACGCGCTCGAAATAAGAGCAGCACTCCAGAAAACAGCTGCTCAACATGCACAAGAGCCGCGGTCGGCTGTCAGCCTCTCCGATGGTTCAATATGGAATGTTCTGAAGCGATGGCTCAAGATATATTTCCCGCATCTAGTGAGCGTCGCTTATAAGTTGCGTAAATAAATAATCGAGAAGCATCAACATTGCCTACGCCCCTCAAGCTCCTTTACCAAAGAATGATTAAGAGGTTGCTCGGTTCAAGAAGCAGTGGCGCAACGAGTGACTCGCCCTTGTTCTCATATGTGAACCATGCGGCGTTGCTCGCCCCTGAAAAACTCCTACGTCTGGGAACAATGTATGGTGGATGGATAATCCCAGCCGATTCTGGGCTGTCCGCTAGGAGTACTTGTTATTCAGCCGGAGCGGGGGAAGATATTAGTTTCGACTGTGCCTTGGCTCAACGTTTCCATTGCCAAGTGCGCGTCATCGACCCTACGCCACGGGCGATTCAGCACTTCAACAATCTAGAAACAGCTGTGAAGGCTGGAGAGCGGTTTCCTATCAACAACAGCAGGGAAGATTTCTATACGATCGGTTCCGAAGATTTTAGAAGACTCCGGTTTCTACCAATCGGACTAGCTGACCGCGACGCTGAGCTCAAATTTTATCTGCCCCAAAATCCGACGTATGTTTCATGTTCAACTGCAAATTTACAGAAGACGGAAAATTACTTCACTGCGAAATGCTTCCGATTATTGAGCATCATGCAGCAACTAGGCGATGATTCTATCGAGATGCTTAAAATGGATATCGAAGGTGCAGAGTATGGGGTGATCCAGGACATAGTGGCAACGAAGCTTTTGCCACAGTTGCTGCTTGTCGAGTTTGATGAGGCTCATACGCCACTGGATGCTAATGCCGGGACGAGGGTCAAGCGGCACATTGAAATGCTCACGCGAGCTGGAATGCGGTGCATTGCTGTAGACGGCAGTAACGCAACCTTCTTGAAGGAGACATGCCTCCCTGCCACCGTTGCTCGCTGTCACCTGGAGGAATGAATGATGGGATTCCCCCAAAATAGCTATGCGCAGCATGCCAGACATTTTGAGAGAGATCTTGTCGATGAGGAACGCATTAAGATTTCAGCTACGTGGTTCGACGAGAGCACTGCGGACTATTGGCGTCATGCCCGTGCCTACGAATGTGCAGAGTGTTTGATCCGACATCCGAATGCCAATTGGCTCACCGTAGGGGATGGGCGATGGGGATTAGATTCGATACGAATCCGAAAAAAGGGGTTTGCGTCTGCGCTACCAACCGACATAAGTGGGGCGTTGTTGCAGGCTGCGAAGCAACGTGGATATATCCAAGAATACTCAGTGGAGAATGCCGAACACTTAGGATTTAAGGATCAACAATTTGATTATGTTTTTTGTAAGGAGTCGTTTCACCATTTCCCACGTCCCTATATGGCACTTTATGAAATGCTTCGGGTTAGCAAGCGAGCCGTGTTTCTTATAGAGCCAAATGATACATACGCTATAAATGTCAAGCCAACAACCTTTTCAAGCTTATTGAAATCTCTGATCAGGTTCATGCTGAGACAACCACTGGAAATACCACAACCGGTCTTTAATCCGTCTTCCTGGGAGGAAAGCGGCAACTATGCGTATGCGATTTCAAGGCGAGAAGCTGAGAAGGTAGCTTACGGTCTTAACTTGCCACAGTTAGCATTGAAAGGTCTTAACGATCATTATGTGAAGGGATGCGAATTCGAGCCGGCGGATCCTGAACGGTCCCCAGTCTTTCGTGAGCTTGTAAGCACGATTCAGGAAAAAGATAGGCTGTGCCGTGAGGGCTTGGGTGACTATAACATGCTCATGATAGGGTTGTTTGTTTGTCCCCTGGATGCCGAAGACAGAGAAATCTTCACTCAACGTGGGTGGGAGATCACCGATCTGCCACGCAATCCGCATACCCAAGAGCCAAAGTAGCACGTGTATACCCCCGTTGCGTTGTTCGCCTACAAACGCCCTGAGCATACAAAAGCGACTCTTGACACTTTGCGTCAAAACACGTTAGCCAGTTCGACCGATCTTGTCATCTACTGCGATGGCCCCAAGAAGGAGGAGGATCGTCAGCCGGTCAAAGCCGTGAGAGAATTAGTGAGACAAGTCTCAGGCTTTGCTTCAGTGCGCATGATTGAGCGGGAGCATAACGTTGGTCTTGCCAATTCGATCACTGCTGGTGTGACGGATATTCTCAAAACACGCGAAACCATTATCGTGATTGAAGACGACTTGGTCACTTCACGGCATTTTCTTGAGTACATGAACTCGGCTCTCAGTTATTACAAAAACGATTCCAAGGCGTTTTCTATCGGTGGTTACAATTTTCCGGCCAAGACAATGCCTATTCCCAGCGACTATCGTTGGGACACATATGCTTCTTTCCGATGCTGTTCTTGGGGATGGGCTACGTGGGCTGACCGCTGGAAGCGAGTTGATTGGAATATGGGTTATTACGATGTCTTCATGCGGGACCGGACGGCACAGGAAGCGTTTAATAGAGGTGGTCCCGATATGACAGAGCTTCTTAAGTTGCAGCATGAGGGCCGCATTGATTCCTGGGCGATACGTTTCTGTTATGCACATCACGCGAACAAAATGCACTGCATCTATCCAGTCAAGACTCTTGTGCGGAATATCGGACTCGACAATTCCGGCAGCCATTGCGGTGTTGACCCACGCCGTGAGCATGAAAAGCTTGATGGAAAATGGGTGCCTCGCTCGTTCTGTCGTGCCGACTACATCGATCCTAGGCTAGTTAGAAATTTTTATAAGGCTTTCTCACCGCCGGAACCACCTTTCCCTAAGGTTGCCGTCCGGAAAGTGCGAAGCGTAGCGGGGATGCTCTACCATAAGACAAGACGCCTTGCTGCCAGAATAAAGAATCGCATCAATCCTCCAGTCCGGGAGGTCGACATTCTTGTGGTCAATACCTCCCAGAAAAATGGTGGAGCGGCACGAGCCGCCTTTCGTATTTTTAGCGGAATCCGCAATCATTACCCTGCAGCACACTATTTGACATTGACCAAAGAGGACCGCGATCCCACCATTACAGGACACTTGCCTACATCTATCAAGGGGGTGTTGGTACAACGGTTTGCTCGACTCGACAGGATCCCATTGCTATTCTATCCAAATCGCCAGCCCGTTACGTTTTCGCCGGCTTTTTGGCCGAATCCATTGCGTATACCTCTCAAACGTTTCCGCGCGAAGCTCGTGCATTTGCATTGGGTCGGTGCCGGTATGCTGCGGGTAGAGGAACTCGCCGGATTGCGCTGTCCGATCGTTTGGACGCTCCACGATACGTGGGCTTTTACCGGCGGGTGCCATTACATGCGCGACTGCGAGGGATACAAAAAGCACTGCGGATATTGCCCGCAGCTGAACAGCCAAAGTAAGCGAGACTATTCCTACAGCCTGATGCACCGAAAGGCCAAGATATTCAGGAACCTCGATATTACTGTAGTCACACCGAGTCGATGGTTAGGTGAGATGGCCAAACAAAGCAGCCTATTTGTTGGCCAGCGCGTCGAAGTCATTCCTAATGGAATCGATACGGATGTATTTAAACCGATTGACCATCAGGTCGCTCGCGAATATTTAAATTTGCGGCGGGATAAGGCAGTCATACTTTTCGGGGCACAATGGTTGACAGATCCACGTAAGGGCGGAGATTTGCTGTGCGACGCACTTAAAAAGCTGGACCAACCATGTACTTTGCTGTTATTCGGTGAAGGAAGATTCCCTCTTGAAGATTTTCCACATATCAGTGTGCGACGATTAGGCAGCTTGGCCGACGATATGAGCCTGGCGATGGTGTATTCCGCCGCAGAGGTATTTGTATGTCCGTCTAGAGAAGACAATCTGCCCAACACCGTTGCGGAGGCCCTTGCCTGCGGGACACCATGCGCTGCTTTTGCAATCAATGGCATACCAGACATGATCGAACACAAAAGGAATGGTTGGCTGGCTCAACCGTTTGATCCCATTGATTTGGCCAAAGGGATACAGTGGTTAATAGGGCATCCCCAACAAGATCAATTGCGGCGAGCCGCAAGAGAAAAGGCGGTGTCGGAATACAGCATGGCTGTGACGGCTAATCGGTATGTAGCATTGTATGAAGACTTACTGAAGGCGCGATAGGATAGATAGGTGATCGGTCAGCGCAAGACTCAAATTAGCTGGCAGAGAAAGTGCCGAGTGTAACGCTCTTGATTTTTACATTGCAACATCTCGAAAGTCCGGCAACATCAGTCTAGGCCTACGATGGGCTTGTGAGATTGTCCAGACGAGAGGTTTGGTTGTAGATGCCTTCATTGCCGGATCATTCATAGGAATGGATTGTCCTGCCAAGCACTCAACTGATAGGTAAAGACGACCATGGCGAATTCTCCCACACATCCATTCTGGCTCCGTTATCTGTCTGCATCGCTTCGTAAGAAGATTGAACACCGTCCGCACTTACCGAAGATTCTGAGTAATACGGCCTGGCTTTTTAGCGATAAGCTTTTGCGCATGGGTGTTGGGCTATTTGTTAGTGTATGGGTAGCTCGATACCTCGGGCCTGAAGACTTCGGGCTGTTCAGCTTTGCGCTCGCGTTCGTTTCGATGTTTGGTGCGCTTTCCACCCTTGGTCTGCAAGGCATCGTTGTTCGGGATATTGTCACTGACCCCAAGAGCAGTTTGGAGACTCTTGGTAGTAGTTTCGCGCTTCAGGTTGTAGGTGGAGTAATAGCGTTTTCGTTGGCGCTAATACTGATTTCTGTCCTTCGCCCACAGGACCGATTCACAATTAGTGTAGTCGCCATTATTGGTCTCACGTTGCTTTTGAAAGGAAGTGAAAGCATAAAGTACTGGTTCGAATCGCAAGTGCAGTCCAAGTACGCTGTCTTGGCGGAAAACGCAGTATTTGTCGTGATGGCAGTGATAAAGATTGGCCTCATACTGGTCGGCGCGTCCCTTCTTTCGTTTGTATGGCTCACGTTTCTCGAAGGTTTAATCACTGCCATCTCGCTTTTCGCCATGTACGAGTGGGTAGGAGGGAGGATCAAGGGATGGCGATGCCGTTTCTCTCGCGCCAAAACCTTGTTGACGCATAGTTGGCCGCTTATTCTTTCTGGGCTCGCTGTCATAATCTATATGCGTATCGATCAGATTATGCTCGGCCAAATACTCAACGACAAAGCCGTCGGTATTTACACGGCCGCCGTTCGTCTCAGCGAGGCATGGTATTTCATCCCTATTGGGATTTCGGGTTCGGTGTTTCCGGCATTACTTGATGCGAAAAAAACGAGCGAAGCTCTGTACCTAGATAAATTCCAAAAACTCTACGATATCCTCGTCATGCTTGCGCTTGGGGTCGCGATTCCGATGACATTTTTTGCGAGTCAGATAGTGGAGAGCCTTTTTGGGCAGGAATATCTGGCGGCTGGGACAATTCTGTCTATCCATATATGGACAGCGCTGTTTGTGTTTCTTGGAGTTGCAGGCGGGAATTGGTTTCTGGCTGAAAATCGTCAGTTGCTCGCGTTTCAGGGGGTGTTTTCAGGAATGTTGATCAACGTCGCGCTTAACTTGGTGTTGATCCCAAAATATGGAGGGGTTGGCGCAGCAGTAGCTACGCTTATTTCGCAAGCAGTGGCGACCCTACTGATTGATGCAATCCATAAGGAGACAAGGTTGATGTTTCGAATGAAACTAAAAGCTTGCCTGCTAAGCAGAGTTTTCCGTGTGCAGTACTGTGCTTAGATTGTGCCAGCTCGCTCCCAATGGTTCGCCTCTTGGAATATCGTTGCAATTTCGTGCGAGGATGATGGCTATTAGCTCAGCATAGGCTGGCTGGATGATAATTATGGGAGGAGTGGTATTTGAATAATAATAGCCGGTTTGATCTTGCTCACACTTCTCGTCTCAATGCCAGGACAGAAGTAGTAATGCTTATTGAGATAGGGCTGTCTGCACGGACATGGCGAATGAGGAAGCACATCAAAGTGTTGAACCAGGCACGCAGCTGAGCGCTCCGGGTATTTCTACCACCCTGTAGCTTCTATGGTAGGGCGAACAGACAATGTATGCGCACAGGTTGTTTCTCCTTTGATATCGATTGTCATCGCAACTTGCAACAGCAAGGCCACCTTGCAGCAGTGCATCGACAGCGTTGTGCAGCAAGCCTATCCTTATAAGGAGCTGATCATTATTGATGGAGGCTCGAAAGATGGGACAGTCGAGCTGTTAGAAACCAATAATCACAAAATCAGATATTGGATTTCGGAGCCCGACAGCGGAATCTATCACGCGTGGAATAAGGCTTTGTCTCGGGCACGTGGCGAGTGGATCTGCTTCCTTGGAGCTGATGATTTCTTGTGGAACGCAACCGTCTTAATTCGGATCGACGAGCAACTGAAAGCCCTGTCGCCCAGCATTCGGGTCGTATACGGGCAGAACATGTTGGTCAATAGGAATGGGGAAAGTCTCTATCCGATGGGCGAGTCGTGGGACACGGTGAAAGCACAATTTTGGGCCAGTATGTGCCTTCCACATCCCGGCATGATGCATCATCGGAGTTTGTTTGAGGAGCACGGTCCATTCAACGAATCGTTTCGCATAGCAGGAGATTATGAAATGCTGCTGCGCGAACTGAAACACGCCGATGCGATGTTCATCCCGAATCTCATAATTGCCGGGGTCCGACAAGGAGGGCTCAGCAGCCGTCCGGATGCTGCCTTGAATGTCTTGTCTGAATCCAGGCGAGCCCAGCGAATGCATGGAATGCGCTATCCTTCCCTGCTTTGGGTATGGGCCATAATAAAGGTCCGTCTGAGACTGCTGTTGTGGTATGCGCTTGGAGAAGAGTTTGCCCGACATACCCTTGACTTAGCGAGACGTATGGTCGGCCAACCGGGACATTGGACGAAAACGTAAATGGGCGACCGTATAAGCGCACCGGTCAGTGTAGTGATTCCTTGTTTTCGCTGTGCCAAAACAGTCGAGCGAGCCGTTTTCTCGATCGTGCAACAGACGGTTCTTCCGGAGGAGGTGCTCCTCATCGAGGACTGCAGCAATGATGAAGGAGAGACGTTGGATGGTCTCTATCGTGTACAGACGCTGTATCACCGTCGACTGAATATGAGGATTCTTTGCCTCGATAGGAATGGCGGGCCGGGCGTTGCTCGAAATGTGGGGTGGGAGGCCGCTAAGTCGCCCTATATTGCGTTCCTGGATGCCGATGATGCCTGGCATCCTAAAAAGCTTGAAATTCAAGTGGCCTGGATGGAAGCCCATCCGGAGGTCGCTATAACAGGAACAGAAACATCGGTCATCGAACGGCTACAAGAGGCCCCGGTTGCATTGCCTCCGCTCGTTGTAAGGAAGTTATCGTTTAATCGCATGTTATTCGTTAACTCTTTGCCTACCCGTTCAGTAGTGATTCGATCGAATGTGCCAAACCGGTTTTCCTGTGGTAAACGATATAGCGAGGATTACCTACTCTGGCTTTCTGCTATTGCAGATGGGTATCCGGCATTTTTTCTGGAGGTTCCGCTTGCCTATTCATTTAAGCGAGACTTCGGTGCTGGGGGATTGAGTGCACATTTATGGAGATTTCATTGTGAGGTGTTAGACACGTACAAGCGCTTATATCAGGCAGGCCATATCAACAGGCTCACCCGAAAGTTCCTTGAAGGATACTCGTTCTTGAAGTTCGTCCGTCGGTGGCTTCTCAGTGCGAACTAGAACTTATCTCAAAATTGTCTGAGGAGCATCGTGATGCAGGCGAGCTGCACAAGGTCGAGGAAATTGGTGGCGTAGTATTCCCAGCGTATCAGGAGCCGTCGTTTCCACTGGAGCCACGCAAAGAACCGTTCGACAAGCCAACGGCGTTGATAGCGGCGGAGGTGCCAGCCATCTTGGGTCTTGAGGTTGCGCGCCCTTTCGCGGCGACGCTGACACCGCTGGATGTGATCCCGGGGGTGAGCCAGCGGACGATTGAAGGGATCGTGGGGGAACTCGGCCTGGACCTGAGCCCTTTTCCGTCGGATCGGCATCTGGTGAGTTGGACCGCCCTCTGCCCAGGCCACCACGAGAGCGCGGGCAAACAGACGAGTGGGAAACCACGTAAGTGAAACAGCTGGCTGCGCGCCACGTTGGTGGAAGCGGCGCTGGCCGCGATTCGAGCCAAAGACAGTCGGCTTGCTGCCCGCTACCGGCGTATCATGCGTCAGCGAGGGCACAAGAAGGCCGTGGTGGCCGTGGCCCACACTATCCTCGTGATTGTCTATCACATGCTCAAGCATGAGCTCCCGTACCACGAGCTTGGCGCGGCCTATCTTGATCAGCGCGAGCGAGAACAGGCCACGCGTCGGCACGTCAGGCAACTGGAGCGGCTGGGACATCACGTGATCTTCGAACCGGTGGCTTAAGTGCGGCAGCATTTTCGAAGCAGGTTCTAATTATAGCATCGCGTTCGGTAGGCAATACCGACGATGTGTGGCATTGCTGGTGTTTTGAAGTATCAGGAGCCAGATCTCGGTCATGGCGTGTCCGAGATGATCGCGGCGATTCGTTATCGCGGTCCCGACGATTCAGGACTGTGGTGCGATGCCGACTATGGGCTTGCCCTTGGTCATGCCCGGCTGTCGGTTCTGGATCTGTCTCCCGCCGGCCATCAACCCATGCATCGTATTCAACGGTGAAATCTACAATCATCTGGAACTCCTAGGTAAACTCACGGGCCTACCGTGGCGCGGGCATTCGGACACTGAGACGCTGCTGGCGGCCTTCGAAACCTGGGGCGTGGAAAAAACGCTTCAGGCCACCATCTGGATGTTCGCTTTGGCGCTATGGGATCGCGTTGAGCGGCGCCTGATCCTGGCTCGTAACCGGATCGGAGAGAAGCTGCTCTACTATGGGGTGGCCCAACGAGACGTTTCTCTTTAGCTCGGAGCTGAAAGCGTTGGGAGGTTACCCAGGCCGGCGCCCTGAAATCGATCGGGGGCTCTGGCCTTGTTCTTGTTCATGCGCTATGCCTATGTGCCGTTACCATACTCGATCTACACCGGGATTCGAAAGCTCTTACCTGGAACGTATGCGACGATATCTTCCACCTCGCAACCGGATACTGGCCGGAACCCCAACCCTATTGGTCTGCAGCGGCGGATGCGAGACAGGTCCGCCGATGCGATTGGACCGATAGTATGCGGATGATAAGGTGAACCGGTCATTGAGTGACGTCGTCAAGGGACAAATGGTTGCCGACGTGTCTCTCGGCGCGGTTCTATCGGGCGGAATCGATTCTTCGACCGTGGTGGCCTTCACGCAGGCACACTCATCTCGTCGGATCAAGACCTTCTCAATAGGTTTCCGTGAAAATGACCACAATGAAACGCCTGGAGCGAAGGCCGTCGTCGAACACCTGGGAACGGACCATACCGAATTCTATGTGAGTCGCCTCGAACGCCAGGTTCAGTTTCTTGAAGCCCATCGAGACATTGATTTGCTCGGAACTGGTGCCGTGATCTTTAAAGATGAGGGAGAGATCATTGGCCGTTACCCAACGGCATGCTCGCACGAGGCCATTTGCCGGCGACCGTGGTGGGGCTTTCCGCTTGCTCACCCGACGTGGATGGGCAAGCGGACGTGGTTCATCGCTCATCCCTACGCTGAGCAAGATCGACGACGCGAAGACCAAGTGCTCCTTCTTCAAAGCTATTCACATAGTCGCTTTGCGGCTTTAGAAGAGGTGTTGTTGGGCTACCGTATGGAAAAGATTTCCGCCCAAACATTCGGGCGAGGCCGGTTTGAACTATTGCCGCCCGTCTTTTGGGGCGAGTCAACGATATGCCTTCCGCTGTGGCGTTCATGCAAGGAATTACAGTCCATAGTCTGGCGTTCGGACGGGATGTTCTGTTCGATTGAGCAGGAACGCTGAACCGAGGGTCGCGACGATCATTTCAAGTGGCGAACGATCGGGTGCGGAATGAATGGCGGGCGGTGTGGCGGCGTATCTCAGGCTGATAGGAGATGATGGTGGCAAAGGATAATCATGGGATCGGATTCATCATTTTGGTGAACTTTTTAGTTTTTCTATTTTTGCTCATAGCCCTGGAAGGTCGGCCCGCCTCTATATTGCGTGGACACGGAATAGCCATTCGGCCGGCCTGACTGAGAGAACCATGTATCTATCCTATAAACCGTTCGTCATGTATGGGCCTGACTGGGATCAAGAACTTTCCAATAAGGAGGACGTTGTAGAATCCAATATCTGTCGTGTCCTATTAGTCGGAGGATCTGTAGCGCAAGGATTCCAGACAGAAGTGCTCGAAGAGGAGTTCAACAATCGTTTACCGGAAAAAAAATTTCAAGTTCTCAATGCTGGAGTCGGCGGATTTGAAGCCAGGCAAGAAGTTATCGTCGCTTCTCTTTGGGGTCCAAGAGCTCGACCTCATGTTGTCCTCTCACTAGATGGGGCTAATGACCTCATCCATCGCTTAAGAGTCGTGAAACCCGGAGCATTTTACCTCAATGATGCATACGAACTTTTTCTGACTCAGCCATTCTTCGCGCCCATTTACTATATTCTAGGCTCAGGACTCATTAATTTTTAAGATTCCCTCAGCAGCCGGGATGTG
>JACZCY010133630.1_pt1 | contig 15840 bp, 14 predicted proteins | sample 8641821 | NCBI WGS metagenome assembly JACZCY01 (sample SAMN15324609, study PRJNA640507) | soil metagenome | isolation source: intercropping sugarcane | place: China: Luxin town, Laibin City, Guangxi Province | collected 2019-07-25 | depth 10cm m | reverse complement strand
TTGTGCCAGAAAGTTCTCCTTCTGACTGTCTCGATCTAGGGGAAGCTTACACAGGCAGGACACCCGTATGACCCTGTCCCTTGGTCGCTTTGATGATCGGGGCACGATCATGATAGGCGATGTTGTGGAGCCGAAACGGAATACGATGGCGTGTCAGGATATGCCTGATCGTGATGCAGAAGGGGACCAAGGAAGCTGGATAAGGGTGAGCATGGGGGTCTATATGAAGGAAGCGAGGAGAAACCGCAAGCGCCTATGGGTGCGTTAATAGCTGCTGGTGCTCAGGAAGACCATACGAGCAAGGCCAGTAGGATCACTTGAATCCGCCAGCGATCCGAATCAGCCATTGCATAGGGGTTTGTGTTGCGCTTTGGCGAAGAGGGCATCAATGCGAGTACTACCCTTGACTGGTTGCATCGCCCCACTTGGCGGCGGAATGTGGAGATCATCACAAAAGAACATCACTTCTTGTCCTGTTCGCGTTTCCCTTGCGCTATAGCCAACCCTGTACGCGAGATAACGATAGTTTGAATACATTCGGCGTATTGGCTTTGCATCGTCGTACGATATCATCCACTTTTGCCGACGGATTTTCTTGGAAATAATGCTCGCTACTTGTTCGTGGTCTTTGTGTGAATAGTAGTCGAGGTAGAGGTCCTTCCCTTTCCGGTAGTATGGCGGGTCAAGATATATCAAGGTGCTAGCGGGCCATTTGCTTCTGTTACAGCTTAGAAAAGCCAGCGCATCCATACTTGACAAATGAATTCTCCTCCGAAGTTTTGCGATTGATTCAATTCGAAAACTCAGTTCTCTTTTATTATAGCGAGCGTCAATCTTCCAGGGTCCGGTCTGGTCCCGCCCTCCAATGATTCCTCCATTCAAGATGCCCGAACGATTTGTGCGATTGAGGAAGAACATTGCGAATCCAAGAGAAAGGTCGTCATGTTCGGATGGGTGAGTTAGAACTCGCTTCTGCCTATCCCAAGCTCGGACAGTGAGGGGAGTATCCTGGATTAACCGGAGGAGGTTTTCGGTGTGGTCGAGCGTGCTTTTCCAAAACGCATAAACGGGACGGCTAATATCATTGATGTATACTTCTGAAACGTATTCATGAAAGAGTAGCTCCAGCGCAATTGCTGCCCCACCAGCATAGGGCTCGACATAAACCCCATCAGATAATTCATTCGTCTCAATTATGCTCTTGGCAAAACTAGCGAGCTTTGCTTTCCCGCCAGGATAGCGGAGTGGTGTGTAATGGATAAGCCGACTAGGAGCAGCCTCTGTAACTGAGGAGCGACTCATGGCCAGACCTGTTCAAAAAACGGCTGGGCGTCATTCCAGGCCTCAATCAGAGATTTTGCCTGAGGAGTTACAAAGCGGTTGTGCACGTAGTCGTGGAGAAGGTCAATATTGAAAGGACTACTTGTAACGCTGAGACCTCGAGAGACACTCTTGAAGTCTTTTCTCTCGCAACCTTTCACATTCACCAGGTGATCGATAACTTCTTTCACCTTTACGTGTAATGTTTTATCGCGATGCTGGCCACCGTTATCCTTGAATTTCTGTGGCAGCCTGTTCGCTTCCATGTAGGCATCAACTGAAAGCTCTAGGAAGACACGGAGCAGAACTGCGCAAGCATTACGAAACTCCTCAACCCTAAGCCCCTTGAGCTCCTTGAAGATCGTTGTTACTTTTGGGTCTAGTATGTTCAGTCTTAACCTTGAGGGAATTACTGTTTTCCGTTCCGAAGGATCTATGGACTTTCGTTTGGGCCGTTGTGTCTTACCTGGCTTTTGTTTGAAATCTCCTTCTCGTATGTCCTCAATTGGTATCGATGCTCCTTTCTTGGAGAGGTCTGGCTTATCAGAGCTGCCGAACCCTTGAATATATGCGGTCTGTGCAGCTTTGTTCTTGAGCTGACTGACATTAATTTTCTTTTCGACCAGATCCAATACCATTCGCCTTAGAGGTTTAATGATCTCGTCAGCTGGCAGGCTTGTAGACAATTTCCTGCTGACAACCTCTAGGCCAATCAGTTCTCTGACCTCACGCGTGGAAAGTAAACGTTCCAGCGTTGTAATCGGGAAGGAATTTATCAGGAGGTGTTTTTGGTTATCGGAGAGGTTTCCATAGGTTCTTACAAATTCAAGAGCCTGTAATGCTGGATCTCCTCCTCGAAAGCGAGAGGCCGCAAGTCCAGACCATCCAACTACTCCGCGGCCTTCATTCTCACCTGTATGCCTAAGTAAGATCCACCGATTGCCTTCTTCACGGTCCATTACCTCAAAACAAGCAATCGGCTCAATCTCTTCGCGAATGAATCGTTTGCTTAATGTCTCAAATCTTTTTTGGAGCGGTGATTTTACGTGCAGACTTGTTAACACACTTGGATTTGAGAGAATCCTTAGAGCAGCAACTCGTCGGTTACCCTCCAACACAATGAACCTCTCAGAATCTTTCTTCTCGCGAAGAACCAACATGCGATCCATTGGGCTCAAACCTGCTTCAACTATGTCCTCTGCGAGTACAAAAAGTTTCTCCTCTTGATCGTCCAAAACCTTTTGGAGTGCGTCCCTTTGGGTAGTGGCACTTTCATTTCGAGGGTTTTCTGAATCAAGCAGCAGTTGGTCAATGGTGCAATCGATAGCGCCCATATTAGCTCCCTAAGGGGAAAAAGCAGTTGTTAAAATCGCGAGAGACTACTGTGGCTAGGCAACTCTGTCAATATTTGAATCTCTCGTGAAGCTAAAGGACAGGGCCAATTGTTATGGTGTGAACATTTACTGTAGGACTGCGAGGACGGCAGCAAGGGTTCCGGGTGTGACGCGGCCAAGCCGCTTAACGAGGCATTCGTTATCAACGGTGCGTAACTGGTCTATGGCCACGAATCCGGAACGGTCTCGAAAGCGACATCTCACTCGCCAAGGGTAGGATTGGCCTCCGGTGGTCATGGGCGAGACGATTACGGTCCGCAGATGCTGATTCAATTCATCGGGAGAGACGACTAGCAAGGCCTCGTTTTTTTGATTTCACTACCTCGGGTGGGGTCAAGCTCGATCAGGTAGACTTCACCGCGTGTCGGAACCGGTAATCGCTACCGCCACTTCCACTCTTCCTTGTCGAATCGTGTCGGGGGAGTCGGATCAAGAAGGCGATCTTCATTACCGGCACGCATGCGCTTAGCGGCTTCGGCTCAACCAGCTCTCGGTTTCGCTGTCTTCGAAATCAGGATTCTACCGGGTTCTGCTTGGAGCTCGACTTCATCCTCAAGCTGGGCTTCCTGAAGCAAGGTCTTGGGGAGCCGGATTCCCTTTGAGTTGCCGATGCGAACTATGTGCGCTTTCATGGCACTCTCCAGCTATGAGGCTACATTGTAATCACATCGTAATCACATCTTGTACCGAAGGTAAACCACTGACGATCTCTCGATTTACAAGCGCCTGGCGGATTGTTAGGATGCCGCGCATGAAAGTGGCGGTGAACTTGCTCTGGGTGTTGCTTTCACTCCTCGGTGCGCTTGCTCTGGCCTATGTTACGGGCGCCGTTAATCCCCACGAAAAAGTAAATGGTCTTTGGCTGGTCGTGGCGGCCGCTTGCATCTATGTGTTGGCCTATCGGTTCTATGGAAAATGGCTGGCTAAGCGTGTTGTCGAACTGAACAATCAGCACGTGACACCGGCAGTGCGGTTGAATGACGGCGTCAATTTTCATCCTACGAATAAGGTTGTGCTCTTCGGCCACCATTTTGCGGCGATTGCAGGGGCGGGGCCGTTGCTCGGTCCAGTGCTGGCCGCACAATTCGGATTCATGCCGGGGTTTCTTTGGCTCGTGATTGGCGCGGTGTTGGCCGGGGCGGTGCAGGATTTTATCATCCTGGTGGCTTCCATGAGGCGCAATGGGCGCTCGCTCCCTGAGATTGCGCATGATGAACTGGGCTCGATCACCGGCACGGCAACAGCGGTGGCGGTGCTCTTTATTGTGGTAGTGGCATTGGCGGGATTGGGTTTCGCCGTCGTGAATGCGCTCTACCACAATGCCTGGGGCACGTTTACGATCGCAATGACGATTCCGATCGGCTTCATCATGGGCTTTTATCTCCAGAAAATTCGCCCTGGCGCGGTGATGGAAGTGTCGGTACTTGGTGTTGTCCTCTTGATTGCAGCGGTACTGTTCGGGCGGGTGGTGGCGCAGTCGTCTTACGCGTGGCTCTTCGAGTTCGACAAGCCGGCGCTGGTCTGGCTGTTGGCCGGCTATGGTTTTCTAGCCTCGGTCTTGCCGGGGTGGATGTTGCTAGTGCCGCGCGGCTATCTCTCGACCTTCATGAAACTTGGGGTTGTGTTTCTACTCGGGTTCGGCGTGATCCTGATGGCGCCGACGATTGAGATGCCGCGCGTGACGATCTTCGCCGATGGCGGCGGTCCGATTATCCCCGGCACGCTCTTCCCTTTTCTCTTCATTACGATTGCCTGCGGAGCGATCTCGGGCTTCCACTCGCTGGTCTCTTCGGGCACGACACCCAAGATGATCGAGCAGGAGTCGCAAGCGGTGGTAGGGTATGCGGCCATGCTGCTGGAAAGTTTCGTCGGCGTGATGGCGTTGATTGCGGCCTCGGTGCTGATTCCGGGAGACTATCTGGCGATTAATACGACATTGAGTTCGGATGCGCTGGCCGCCATGGGTTTTGTACCGTCGCGAATTGCCGAGCTGTCGCAATTGGTCGAGGTGGATGTGGCGGGGCGTCCAGGCGGTGCCGTGTCCCTGGCGGTCGGGATGGCGTCGATCTTTTCGGCGTTGCCCGGTATGTCTGGCTTGATGGCCTATTGGTATCAATTCGCGCTGGTGTTCGAAGCGTTGTTTATTCTCACGACGATTGATACCGGAACGCGCGTGGCACGGTATCTCATTCAAGAAATGGCCGGGCGGGTCTATGCGCCGTTTCGCCGAATGAACTGGGTGCCGGGTGTGATGTTGAGCAGCGGTCTGGTCGTGGGATCCTGGGCTTATTTGATCGGGACGGGGAGCATTTCGACGATTTGGCCGATGTTCGGTGCCGCGAATCAGCTGCTGGGTATGTTGGCGCTCTGTATTGGGACAACGGTATTGATCAAGATGTGGAAGTCGCCGTATCTCTGGGTGACGGCGCTGCCGATGCTTTTCGTGGGTATGATCACATTGACCGGATCTTATGAAATGTTTTGGATATTCTTGAAGAAAGCCGGGACATTGACGGCGGGGCAGGCCTTTGTTCTCTATCTTGACGCCGTGTTAGTGGCACTGGTCGCGGTGCTGGGCTTGATCGTCTTGAGCGACAGTATCAGACAGTGGTATGGCTACGTGGTCTTGAAGAAGCCGTTTACGTCGAGTGAAGTCGTCGTGACGGCAGGTGGAGGGTCAGCAGGGCGGATGCAGACGGCGATTCGTTATGATGAAGAGAAGGGGTTTAAGTTGCCGTGTGGGACAGGGTGCTGTTAGAGCGTCCTGGTCAATCTGCCGTGCTCGCTCACCCTGCACGCAAGGTTTATCATACTTCAAGGGAGGTGCTCTCGGTGCATGCGTGCAGTAGGAGACCGACCAGGACGCTCTTTGGAATAGAGAGTAAGGGAAGGAGGGGATCGTGGCTGATCAGTTTTCATTCGACGTGGTGTCGGAAGTGAATATGCAGGAGCTGAAGAATGCACTGGATCAGGCGACGAAGGAGATCAAGCAGCGTTTTGACTTCAAGGACTCGAAGACGGAGATCACGCTGAAGGAGAAGGAAAAAGAATTGGTCGTCGTCTCGGATGATGAGTACAAGCTCAAGGCGGTGCAGGAGATTATCAAAGCGAAATGCGTGAAACGGGGTGTATCGCTGAAAGCGTTCACGCAGGGCGCGATCGAGCCGGCGTTGAGCGGGACTGTGCGACAGGTGGCGAAGATTCAAAGTGGCTTGGCATCGGACAAGGCCAAGGAAATCACGAAGGCAGTCAAGGATTCAAAATTGAAAGTGCAAGCACAAATTCAGGGAGAGCAAGTGCGGGTGTTGGGCAAGAGCAAGGATGAACTGCAGTCCGCGATCGCATTCTTGAAGAGTAAGGATTTTGGAGTCGACTTGCAGTTTGCGAATTACCGATGAGGGAGCGGCCTGGCCGTTCTCCTACTCGCGGAACGCGCAAGTCTGCTTGTCGGAGGAACTGGTGAGGGACACATGTTCGTTTCATGCGCGCATGTGAGGATTAACCAGGCCGTTCTCACGCAACCGATCTTTTATCGCTCATCACGCTTGTCTTATGAATAAACTCATCGGTTTTCTGCTCCTACTAGTTGGGTTTCCTCTTTTTGGCTGCAATCGCAGTGATCCGATCGTCGTCATTCAACTCCATCCGAACAATCCGGATATCATATATGTGGCGACGAATGACTATGTCTATAAGACCCGTGATGGTGGGAAGACATGGACGAATCTATCCAAAGGAATGAGTTACTCCCGTGTGATTGCTATGGCAATTGATCCTGTTTATCCGGCGACGGTCTATGCAGGGACGAAGGGCGATGCCGTCTACAAGAGCCATGATGGTGGGCAACGCTGGGTCTCGATGCGTTCCGGGCTTGATGATGCGACAATAACCTCCGTGGTGAATCAATTTCTCTTCGATCCTGCCGACGCGCAGCACATCTTTCTTGCCACGACGATGGGTGTGTTCGAAACTAAAAACGGCGGCGAACAATGGGCGAAGAAAATGGAGGGCATGAAAGAAGTGTTGATGGTCGTGACGCTGGGTATGGATCCTGCCCGGCCATCCATTCTGTACGCCGGAACCAGCGGCGGTGTCTACAAGTCGATCGATCAGGCCAATCATTGGGAAAAAGTGAACAACGGACTGGTTCCTCCGGACATGCTGAAAACGTCGCGAGCGCTGAACGTCACCTCGATACTGGTCGATCCCTACGAGCCCGATACTGTCTATGCTGCCACGCTTGCGGGGCTGTACAAATCAACGGATGGGGGCAGCGCTTGGAAGCGAATCGGAGCGTCGCTTGCCGATCAGATGATTGTTGCCATGGTGCTCGACAGAACGCGTCGAGGTGTGATCTATGTCACGGGGCGGGATGGAGTGCATCGAAGCGAAGATGCAGGCGCAACATGGAAGCTGGTCAACAGCGGGTTTATGACCACCAACATCAGAGCAATCGCACAAAGCGCAACGGATCCGAAAGTCTTCTATGCGGGCACGAACGGCAGTGGTCTGTATCGCAGCAAAGATGCGGGGGAAACTTGGGAGCCGATGACGGCGGTCAGAGAGATGTCGTAAGGTTATCGTCTTCGGCTGTTCAGGTCGGAATCTCCAATAGAAGCACCGACTCCGCGTTGTGGAAGCGTTGAAGTTCCTTCACGATTTTGCGCGCTGTCGATTTCGAACCCAGTGCTGCTGGACATGGAGGTGTCCTGTATATCCGTCCCTGGCCGATGCGGGAGTAGGCTATCATGAACATCATCCCCTCTCCGCGGGCGAAGTGACTCACTCACATTGCTATAGGGAGATACCGCGGCTCCGATGTCCGCACCAAAGTGGGAGTTTAGCTTGGTATCCTCAATATCTCCTCCAATTCGCGAGCGCAAGGTCGTGTCTTGAATCTCCATCCCGGTCGGTGCTGATGATGGCGGCCTTTTGGCTTTGAACTCTTTCTTGATCGCCTCTTCATCTTCTAGGATCTGAGCTTTAGCCCGGCCGCTGGTTTCGTAGTCGACTTCGCTGAGACGTTGCCGTGTCTCGTTCAATTCATCCAAGCGTCCCTTAAGTCGAAACAGGTCTGTACGTGCATGTGCGACGGTTCCGACAATTTCGCTGAGCGTAAATTGTCGAGCAAACGTGCCGAGTTTCGGGCCTCGTGCAGGGCCGCCGCCTAAACCACCTGGTCCAGACCCAACACCGAATCCAGCGGAGTTGAAAATGCCTTTTTGTTGTACGGTTTTGAGTATGTGGTTGGCTTCATCGATCAAATCGATGATTTCTGCGGGTGCGCTGTGGTCGGTCAAGCAGCATGAGACGAACGTCCGATAGCGATCCGAAAATTTGGAGGCTGCATTCTGCAATTCCACGATCTTTATCGGATCGCGGTCGGGGAGATCGAACCCCTGTTGGCGTGCACTCTCCTTAAAAGATTCTGCCGCCTGTTGGTCGTAGAGTGGCTCGCAACCCGAACTCTTTTTCGTTGAAATCTGCTGGTCGGGTGTCTTGCTCGAACACCAATAGACCGGTGCCGGTTGGTTAAGAGGATTATCAGGATTGAAATCCTTCGCACCGGCCTGTTCTAAATAGAGGAGCGGAACGATGAGGGACAGGAGAAGTGTTGTGTATGAACGAACCGAACGGTACGTACACATGAAAACATTCTCTAATTAAAATCCCTTGAAGTCAATGAAACTCTATGAGTTTGATCGGCTAGAAATGTGTCGGTATTGGTCATAGGACCAAGTGGCGTAGCCTATTGTAATTGAAAGGCAAATTGTTCGGACGGGGCCTGTTCCGCGTGGCAATGTATATCTTTTTCTGCCCTGTTCGGCAGCTTGCGTAAGTTACCCAAAAGTCAGTTGACAACCAAAAATGCGGGAGTATACTTCGTCTGGCGTGGGGAAAAGTGGAAATGAGTGGGTAGTAATATTATTCGCGAAAATTTGCATGTCCCAGTGCTTGGCCAGGAAGTATGTTTTTGGCTTATTTCTGAGCGGTCAACCACTATTTTGGATTGTACGGTGGGACACGGTGGACATGCAGAAATGCTTCTTACATCCAGCTCAACTGGAACAACGATCATAGGACTCGACAAAGACTTTCAAGCCATTGATTTCTGTCGGCGGCGTTTGAATCGATTTGGAGACCGTATTGTGTTGAGACAAGGAAATTATCGAGACTTGAAGTCTCGTCTTACTGAAACTGGTATCGCGACGGTCGATGGTGTGCTTTTCGATTTTGGGATTTCATCTCCGCAGTTGGATGATCCGTCGAGAGGTTTCAGCTTTCAGCGAGAAGGTCCACTTGATATGCGCATGGACCAAACGACCGGGGAAACTGCGGCCGATTTGGTGAACCGCAGCCCTGAACACGAGCTCGCAGACATAATCTTTCAGTATGGAGAGGAACGATATGCCAGGCGAATTGCTAGAGCAATCGTGCGGGAAAGGCAATGCCGCCCAGTCGAGACCACAGGAGCGCTCGTTTCCATCATCACTCGATCCGTGCCGGCGTCATATCGCCACGGACGAATTCATTGTGCAACGCGTACATTTCAGGCCCTTCGCATTACGGTGAATCATGAACTGGATTTTTTGGAGTCGTCGCTTCGAGATGCAACCGAAGTGCTGGTGTCGGGGGGAAGGATCTGCGCGATCTCTTTTCATTCTCTCGAAGATCGTATCGTCAAGCATACATTCCGGTCCCTCTCACAAGGGCCGGAAGCGACCCTTTCGATTCTTACTAAGAAACCGGTCGTTCCTTCTAAGGCAGAGTGTGAAGCGAATCCTCGATCGCGAAGCGCTAAATTGCGGGTCGCTGAGCGTCAACCGAAGACGGGGCTTTTATGAAGAAGACCTTCACCGTTTTTCTAGGACTCTGTCTCGTGTTCGTGTTTGTGTGGGAACGCGTAGACGTGGTCCGGATCGGTTATCAAATCGAGCGGTTGAAGCGTGACAAGACGGTGTTGGAACGTCAACGGGATGAGCTCCGTGTCAAGTTTTCCGCACTGAGTGCCTCTGATCGGGTCGCGAAATTGGCTACCGAAAAACTCGGTATGAGTCTGCCTCAACAAGGGCAGATCATTATGGTGCAGTCTAGGCCAAATGACTTCCATCCCTCCGATGTTGTGCCGGTTGAGCTGAAAATCGCCAAGAATTATCTTCCCAGCAGGAGGTTCTAAGTGGCCGGCTCTTTTTCTCGCGGTCGTCGGTATGCCCTATTGCTGATGTTGCTCTGTTGTTTTGGAGTGGTTCTGTTCCGATTGTTCACATTGCAAGTATTACAAGCGGCTGAACTCTCAGTCAAAGCGGATCGGCAGCATCAAAAGACGGTATCGCTGGAAGGGGCGCGCGGCACGATTACCGACCGACACGGCAAGATTCTGGCCATGAATGTAGAAGTGCCATCCGTATTCGGAGTCCCAAACGCTTTAGATAATCCTCTCAAGACCGCTCGGCAGTTGTCGCCGATTCTACAAGTGAAGACCGATGAGTTGGAACGGAAACTTCGACAGGACCGGAGTTTCGTGTGGTTGGTTCGAAAGTTGGATCCTGAGCAAGGACGGCGGCTCGATCGTTTGTCGCTTGATGGAATTGGAGTTGTGATGGAAGGGAGACGGTTCTACCCCAAAGGGGCGCTCCTGGCTCATGTGTTGGGTTTTTCGGGAATGGACGGTGAAGGTTTGGAAGGCGTAGAGCATCGATACGAATCGTACTTGCGTGGTGAGAAGCGGATGATGGTGCTGCAGCGTGATGCCTTGGGGCGTACGGTGTTTCCCAAGGGAATGACGGAACGAAGTCCGACACCCGGTCAAAGCCTCACGCTTACGATCGATGAGGTGATCCAGTATATCGCTGAGAGAGAGCTTGAGGACGCAGTTGGCCGTGCGCAGGCAAAGTCAGGAACAATGATTGTGCTTGATCCAAAGACCGGCGCGGTGTTGGCTATGGCGGTTAGTCCGCGATTTGATCCCAATACCGTGTCGGCTCTCAGCCCTGATCGCTGGCGAAACAGAGCGCTTACGGATGCCTATGAACCTGGGTCCACCATGAAGGCGATGATGGCTGCGGCAGCCATTGAGGAACAGGTGGTAAGGCCGAATACGATGGTATTCGGTGAGCATGGTCATATGACGGTCGCAAACACCGTGATTCATGATCATGAGCGACTGGGATGGGTGTCCTTTGCTCAGGTGATTCAGAAGTCCAGCAACATCGGAGCCGCGAAAACCGGTATGGCGCTGGGAGAGCAACGGCTCTATCGATATCTCCAGGCATTCGGTTTCGGACAGCGAACGGAGATTGACCTTCCTGGGGAGGGGGCCGGATTGGTGAGAAATCCAAGAGACTGGGGGCGTCGTTCGGTCGCGTCTATTTCCATTGGGCAAGAGATCGGTGTGACGCCGCTTCAAATGGTGTCTGCGATTGCGGCCATCGCAAACGGAGGTGTGTTGATGAAACCCTACGTGGTTTCAGAAATACGTGATTCTGATGGCCACATCCTTAGACAGATACTGCCTCAAGTCAAGCGACGGGTTATTTCGCCGGAAACGGCCCGAAGTGTGACGAAGATTCTTGAAGGTGTCATCACGGACGGCACCGGGACCAAGGCGGCTATCCGGGGATTCCGAGTGGCTGGGAAAACCGGTACGGCCCAAAAGATCGACCCACGAACAGGTACCTATTCGATCTCTCGATTTATTGCGTCTTTCACTGGGTACGTTCCTGCAGATAACCCTCAGCTCGCGATGATCGTGGTTATCGATGAACCTCAAGGTGATACGTGGGGTGGGGCTGTTGCCGCACCCGTGTTCAATCGTGTCGGGGAACAGGTGTTAAGCTACTTAGGCGTGCCATCGAATGAGCCTGTCACCTTGGTGATGGCTTCGCGGAAATCGTGATCGTACTTGGAAATGTCGATGACCTTGGCGACTCTGCTTCAAGCGCTGGAAGGACAGGTAAGGGTTCTTGATCGTCATGGAAATTTGGACGTGTCCCTAAATGCAATCACCGATGATTCTCGAGCCGTCTCGACCAACAGCCTCTTTGTAGCCGTAAAAGGCGAGCGGGCCGATGGACATGAATTTATTCCAGCGGCAATGAGAGGAGGAATGGTCGCGTTGGTATCGCAACAGCCGGTGAGTGGGGTATCTCTTCCATTCATCCGTGTTGACGACTCCAGAAAGGCACTCGGTCTGCTGGGCAGCCGATTTTATGGAAACCCCTCATCTCATATGCGGATGATCGGCGTGACTGGGACGAACGGTAAAACTACCACGACCTATGTCTGCAAAGCGCTTCTGGAAGCCCTGGGTCACCCGGTAGGGTTGATTGGAACGGTCGTCTATCAGATCGGTGAACGTACGATGCCGGCCACGCACACGACACCCGGTTCTCTTCAACTGCAACAACTGCTTGCCACGATGGTCGCCGGCGGGTGCACGACTGCAGTGATGGAAGTGTCTTCTCACGCCCTGGCACAGGATCGCACGAGCGGATGTGAATATGACGTGGCAGTCTTTTCAAATTTGACTCAGGATCATCTCGATTTTCACAAGACCATGGAAGAGTATTTTCAGGCAAAACTGAGACTTTTTACAGGATTGAAGAGAGGGCTCAAGAAGAATAAACGGGCGATCGTCAATATCGATGACCCCTATGGAAGTCGTATTGTCGAACGGAACCCGACCCCGGTTTGGACCTATGCATTAAAGACCAAAGCGGATCTGTGTGCTGAAGCGGTGCGGTTGTCGCTTCAGGGAACCACCTTTATCGCCGCAACTCCGGTCGGAAGTTTCCCGATCGAGAGTCACCTTGTGGGGGAGCACAATGTCTACAACTTACTAGCTGCCATCGGGGTAGCGCTTCACGAAGGGGCCACACCCGCACAAATTCGTGAGGCTGTGGCGAAGGTCATTAACGTGCCGGGACGGTTCGAACGCGTGATGGCGGGCCAGCCGTTTACGGTGGCCGTGGATTACGCCCATACCGAAGACGCGCTAGTTCGATTGCTGATGGCGGCACAGGCGTTGAAAACCGGACGTATCATCACCGTTTTTGGCTGCGGTGGAGACCGAGACCGAGGAAAGAGGCCGAAGATGGGAGAATCGGCCGTTCGCTACAGCGACGTCGTGATATTGACCTCGGACAATCCCAGAACCGAGGACCCCCTTTCAATTCTGGAACAAGTCGAAGTCGGGGTGATCGAAGCGCTGCGGCAGCGGCCACAAGTACAGTACCGAAAAGTGCCTGATCGGCGGGAAGCCATCGAGGAGGCGGTACGGGAGGCCCGTAGCGGAGATATCGTTTTGATCGTCGGCAAAGGGCACGAAGACTACCAGATCATCGGCACAAAGAAGATTCATTTTGACGATCGCGAGGTGGCGCGCAATGCCATCGAACGACTCGGAACCCGCATCTAGCCCACGGGTGCAAGGGGCCGATCGGTGTACGGAAGAACTCCAGATGACTCTGTTTACCGTCGAAGAACTGCGGGAAATAGTCAGTGCGAGGGTCTTGGCGGGTGAAGGGATCGGTTGGACCAAGCTTCGTATCCGGCGAATCAGCCTGGACACTCGGTCTCTTCGATCTGGAGATCTCTTTATCGCACTGCGAGGAGACCGATTCGACGGCCACGACTTTGTGGCCACCGCGTTGTCGCGCGGGGCGGCGGGAGCGATCGTGCTTGATTCTTACGATGTGTCTGGACTTGCCTTCAAGCATGGCTCGAAGCGAACCCAACCGTTTATCCTCGGCGTCAACGATCCACTCGATGCCTACCAGCAACTGGCCGCATATCACCGAAGCCGATTTCAAATTCCCGTCGTTGCGGTCACGGGAAGCAACGGCAAGACGACAACGAAGGAAATGGTCGCCAATGTTATGGCCCATCGCTGGAAGATCCTCAAGACCGAAGGCAACCTGAACAATCGGGTGGGCGTTCCTCAGACAGTACTCCACCTCAACGATCGACACAAGGGAGCGGTCATCGAGATGGGAGTCGATAATCTCGGTCAGACCACGAGGCTGTGTGAAATAGCCCGACCCACGATCGGGATCATTACGAACATCGGCCCCGACCACTTGGAGTTTTTCGGGACGATGGAGGTATCAGCTCAAGCAAAGGCGGAGTTGCTCGATTTTCTTCCTCGTGATGGGACCGCAATCCTGAACGCAGATGATCCCTATTATGACTATCTTGCCGCGCGGGCTCGATGTCGTGTGGTGTCGTTCGGCCTTTCGTCAAAGGCCGATGTTCGTGCGATGGATGTGAAATCCGATGGCCGCAATGGGACGATCTTTCGTCTTCTGCTACCCGGAACAGTACGCCACACTTTTGTTCATATTCGAGTTCAGGGTGATCACAATGTTACCAATGCCTTGGCAGCTGGAGCGGTCGGTTCTATTCTGGGCTTACCCTGTGGGGTGATCGCTCAGGGGTTGTCCCGTTTCCGGCCCGCTGCGATGCGATCACAGGTATTGGTCACCCAGGGCGTGAAGTTGATTATCGACTGTTACAATGCCAATCCTGCCTCCATGAAAGCGGCGGTGCAATTACTCGTACAAACGGGGGCGAAACGAAAGAAAATCGCCGTTCTTGGAGACATGCTGGAACTCGGCCCGAATACCGATCAGATGCATGAGGAAGTCGGCGGATTCTTGGCACGCCAAGGCGTCGATCTGCTGGTGGCTTGTGGAGTATTAGGGCGAAGCCTCGCCAAAGGAGCGAAATTGGCAGGACTGGATCCATCCCATATTTTCGAAGCGCCGGATGCGCGAGCCGCCGCAGCCGCCGTGAAAACGGTCGTAAAACCGGGTGATGCCGTGCTGATCAAAGCCTCGCGCGGCATGAAATTAGAGCTGGTCGCAGACGCACTCCGAGGAGCAACACGTCCGACGAAAAAGGCTTCGTAACGGTCGCCCTGGCTATGCTGTATATCTGGCTCTATCCGCTCCATACAGAGTTTTCATTTCTCAATGTTTTTCGTTATCAGAGCTTTCGCATTATTTATGCCGCTGTCACGGCGTTCCTGATCGCATTCGTGCTCGCGCCGTGGGTAATCCGCAAGCTTCAAGAAATCAAGCTGGGGCAACAGATACGTGACGACGGCCCTAAGCGACATCTGGCCAAAAGTGGAACACCCACGATGGGAGGCATCCTCATTATCTTTGCAGTCACGCTGTCGACGCTGCTCTGGGCCGACATCTCACGCCCCCATATCTGGCTGGTTCTCGCCGCGACGCTGGGGTTTTGCGCTATTGGGTTTGTGGACGACTATCTCAAATTCATCAAGGCTCGGTCGAAAGGGCTTTCGGCATCGCAAAAGTTCACGGGACAAATAGTCATTGCGCTCATCGTTGCGATGATTTTGTACTCGTTGCCCGGCTACAATACGAAGTTGAGTGTGCCGTTTTTTAAGAATTTCATGCCCGACTTAGGATGGTTTTATGTTGTCTTTGCCGTGCTGGTGATCGTCGGAAGTTCCAACGCCGTCAACCTCACGGATGGTCTCGATGGACTGGCGATCGGCCCGGTGATGATTGCGGCGTTGGCGTACACCGTGGTCGCCTACGTCACCGGTCACCGATTGATGTCGGAATATCTCCTGATCCCGCACATTGACGGAGCCGGGGAGTTGGCGGTCTTTACAGCAGCCATCCTCGGTTCAAGTCTTGGATTCCTGTGGTTCAATACCTATCCAGCCTCCGTCTTTATGGGAGACGTCGGTTCGCTCCCGCTTGGAGCGGCCCTTGGGACGGTTGCGGTCATCAGCAAGCATGAGTTGTTGTTGCTGATGGTCGGCGGTGTCTTCGTGATCGAGGCAGTCTCGGTCATTTTTCAAGTCGCTTCGTACAAATCCCGAGGAAAGCGGATCTTCCTCATGGCTCCGATTCACCACCATTTTGAGATGAAAGGCTGGGAAGAGCCGAAAGTCGTGGTGCGTTTATGGATCATCGCCATTTTGCTGGCGCTATTGAGCTTGAGCACGCTCAAGTTGAGGTAATGAGGGGATGGTGGGGGTGGACATCACGCAGTTGGCAGGAGCTCGCGTCACAGTCGTTGGGCTGGCCCGCAGCGGCGGAGGCGCTGCGGGGCTACCGGAGGAAGGCCGCGCCCTGGTGGCGGGGGG
>JACZCY010045676.1_pt1 | contig 15907 bp, 10 predicted proteins | sample 8641821 | NCBI WGS metagenome assembly JACZCY01 (sample SAMN15324609, study PRJNA640507) | soil metagenome | isolation source: intercropping sugarcane | place: China: Luxin town, Laibin City, Guangxi Province | collected 2019-07-25 | depth 10cm m | reverse complement strand
CTCGTTATTAAGGCGCGCGCCAGTGCGGCGGTTGGAAGTTCTCCGCGTGGCCGATCTCGAAATCGATCTGCTGCGCCATCGGGCGATTCGGGATGGGCAGCGCATTGAACTGACTGCCAAGGAGTTTCAGCTCCTCTCGTTATTCGCTCGCCGTCCCGGAGAAATTCTTTCGCGCACGGCCATCGCCGAAGCCGTTTGGGATATGAATTTCGATAGCGACACGAATGTTGTCGACGTACACATCCGGCGCCTGCGAGCCAAAATGGACGACCCGTTTGAGCACAAGCTGATTCGAACCGTACGTGGCGTGGGGTACGTGTTGGAGGCCGACAGCTAATGATGGGTTCAAAGCACTCCTCTTTATCGGCTTGGCTTACCGCATGGTACACGGCGGCCTGCCTAGCTGTTCTGGTTATCGCAACCGGGAGCTTGTATTGGGCTTTGGCCTCCGAATTGGACGGGGACACCGATTTGTTCATGGCCGACAAAGTCAATGTCGTGCGTAGCATTCTGCGCGAAAGGCCAGATGATTGGTCCGGGTTGCGCGAGGAAATTGATCTGGAACCGGCAGCGCGCCGTTACGAACGGTTCTATATCCGCCTTCTGGATGAGAGCGGAAGGCCGGTGATGAGCACGCCGGGCATGGATCGGTTGCTGGCAAGCCGTGTCTTTCCGCAAGAACAAACAGACGATCGCATGCGAGGCGTTGACATTGTTTCGACCAGCGGTGGCCGATTCCGGGCTGTTACCACGAGTGCTTCCGTGGGCTCTGATACAGGCAAGATATGGCGAATGCAAGTCGCAATCGATCGAGCCCAGGACGCAAAACTGCTTTCACATTACCGGCATTGGCTATGGTCGATTTTGGCGGTCGCATTCGTGCTTTGCCCATTTGTTGGCTACCGAATTGCTCGGCGCGGTATTCGCCCCGTGGAGCGAATTGCGGAAACCGCCCGGCGTATCAGCTCCAGCACCTTGAGCGAGCGCATCCACCCCGCCGGGTATCCAGTGGAATTGGCCGCACTGGCCGACACGTTTAACGCCATGCTGGACCGGCTGGAGGATTCTTTCGCGCGACTATCCGATTTTTCGGCGGATATCGCGCATGAGCTCCGCACGCCAGTCAATAACATTCGCGGTGAAGCGGAGGTTGCACTAGCTCGCGCCCGATCAGTCGAAGAGTACCGGGAGGTTCTCGGCTCCTGTCTCGAAGAAGCGGTGCGGCTATCGGAACTGATCAGCGATTTGCTATTTCTGGCCCGCACGGAGACTCCGGGAGAGCATTTGAAGCGGGAGCCCACCGAGATTAGCCAGGTGCTCGAAGCGGTTCATGATTATTTTGAACCAGCGGCTACTGAGGCCGGCATTCGCCTCACGGTTGAATGTGCCGAAGACGCCATAATTTGGGTCGATCGGATGCTGGTCCAGCGAGCGCTAGCGAACCTTGTTTCGAACGCTCTTGCGTACACGCAAGCAGGCGGTAGCGTGTCGCTTTGCACTAGAAAAGAAGCTGGCAATCTACGATTCGAAGTGAGGGATACCGGCGTCGGGATTCCTTCTGAAGCGGTGCCGCGCATTTTCGACCGGTTCTATCGGGTGGACCGCGCGCGCTCCTCACGCTCGGGCGGTACCGGCCTAGGACTGGCCATTGTAAAAAGCATCGCGGTGATGCACGGCGGAGGTGTCGAAATCCGCAGTGAAGTCGGCGCTGGCACAACGGTCGCCTTCCTGATCCCTACAAAGCCGAACGCTGCAGAGTCGGCTTTGGTCCGCTCCATTCCTCAAGCGACCACTGCATAACCTTGACACACTGGGATATTTACGGAAACGAAGTAGCGCATCCGGCTTTCTGTCGTCCCAAGATGACAAAAATGTAATCCTGGCGTCATGTTGGTGTGCGGCAGCGATTTCTACGCTGGAAATAGCGCACATGAAGAACGGATTTGTTTGTGTGCTCGCTCTGCTGCTGGCGGGATGCGCCGTGCAGAGATACAGGCCTGTTCCACTCACCCCGGCGCAAACGGCCGCGAAACTCGAATCACGGACGCTTCAGGACGACGGCCTGCGGCAGTTCATGGAAACAGTGCTCGGCCATCCGGTGGCGTGGCCGCCGAAAGATTGCGATCTTCGGTTTCTCACGTTGGCGGCCTTCTATTTCAATCCCGATTTGGCCCTAGCGCGCGCTCAGCTGGAAACTGTAAAGGCGGGAATCCAAATGGCCCAGATGCGTCCCAATCCGGTTCTGGATTTTTCGCCCGGAATACCCAGCCCTTACCTGATGGGCGTTGGCCTGGCGTTCCCGATTATTACCGCCGGCAAGCGAAACTATGAAATTCAGTATGCGAACAACATCAGCGCTCAGGCGGAGTTCACTCTCGCGGAGCTCGCCTGGAAAATACGCAGCCAGGTTCGCTCGGCACTGCTCAACTATCTCCTAGACGAGCGCAACGCCGCTTTGGCCCAAGCCGCGGAGCAGCTCCAACAAATGCGGGTAAGGCGCGCTACAGAGCAGCTCGAATTAGGCGAGATTTCACGGCCCGAAGTGGAGACAACCCGTGCCGCGTTCCTCGATGCGCAAATGACTTCGCGTGCGGTAGAAGGCCGTTTGGCTCCCGACAGGGCCACGTTGGCGGCTGCCATCGGGACACCGCCAACCGCGCTTGAGGGATTGCAATTGGTCTGGCACAACCTCGAAGATGTGCCATCGCTCAGCGTTTTGACAAAAACTGAAGTGCGCCGTGAGGCCGTTTTGAACCGGCTGGATGTTCGGCGCGCGCTGGCGGATTATCAAGCCGCGCAGTCGAACTTACAGCTAGAGATTGCGCGGCAAATCCCGAATTTCCAGCTCGGGCCGGGGTATCAATACGAAGAACGGCAGAGCTATTTCACCACATCGCTATCGATTGAGCTTCCCCTCTTCAATCACAATGAAGGTCCCATTGCCCAGGCCAAGGCGCAGCGTAAGCAAGCGGCTGCCAATCTTATGGCTACGCAGGCAAACGTGATTTCGCAATGCGAGCAAGCGTTCGGGCAATACAGAGCAGATTACGAAGTGTTGCAGGCAGCTCAAGCAGTACGCACCAATTTTCAGCGTGTGCAGGTGCCCACGGCACACCGCACTCTGCAGGCAGGCGAGTCTGACTGGTTCTCGCTGAACTCCGCGCAACTACAAAGCTCGGCCGCCGACAAGACGTGGATCGATTCTGTCTTTCAAACGCAGGCTGCGGTAGGGCAACTGGAGGACGCCATCCAGAAACCACTCGAACGAGAAGATTCAACCCCAATGGTTCTTCCGAAGTGACATATGACGCACCCTAGAAAACTGTTATTCACATTGGTCGCGGTATTCCTCTTGAGTATTACCATCGCGCGCATTTACGGCTGGAATGCAGACGACGATGAGGAGGACAAGAAAGCGGCGGTTACGGTGCCCTCCCATGTTTCGGTAAAGAATGGCCAGACTGTGATTACGCTCGATGCAGCCACTCAGCAGCGGATGGGATTAGCAACTGCGGTCTTGGTGTCCGCCAAAGCTCGCGCGGAGGAAATGGCGTCGGCGACGATCCTTCCGGCGCAAGAACTGCTTACTTTGCGGAATACCTATGTTGCGGCGCAATCGCAACTGGAGAAGGCTCAGGCGAGCATTAGCGTCTCGGAGCAGGAATACCAGCGGCTGAAGAACCTGTACGAAAAGAATCAGGACGCTTCCCAAAAGTCGGTTCAAGCAGCACAAGGCGTGTTTCGCACCGACGTCGCCAGCCTCTCTGCCGCGCAGCATGATCTCGCGCTGCAAAAATTTGCCGTGCAGCAAAACTGGGGTCCGGCCATGGCAGGTTGGATTGCGGACGGAAGCAAGGAGCTGGATCAGGTCCTCAGCCAAAGCTTGTTGCTCGTGCAAGTAACACTCCCGCCGGAGAAGGCATTCGATGCTCCCCAACACATTTTGCTTTCGACGGAAGCGGGAGAATTCCTCGAGGCCCGCTATATTTCTCCGCTGCCGCGAACCAGTCCTCTGATTCAAGGAGCCAGTCTGCTTTATACAACACGTTTTCGGCCAAGCCTTGCACCCGGCATGAATCTGGTGGCGCGATTACCGCAGGGATCGACGCGGCACGGAGTGATCGTCCCTTATTCGGCCGTCGTATGGCAGCAAGGCCAAGCCTGGGCGTATCTGCAGGTGAGTGCAACCATGTTCACACGGAAGCCGGTGAGCACGGACACGCCGCTTTCGAATGGATACTTCATCACGAGCGAGTTTAAGCCTGGCGACCGCATACTGATCCGCGGCGCGCAGTTCCTGCTTTCCGAAGAGTTCCGCTCGCAGATCCAGCCCGAAGGGTAAAGCCGAACCAAGCATGTTGCGATCCATTGTCCGGTTTTCGCTTCGCCGGCACATGGTAGTTCTCGCGCTGGCCTGCGCAATGCTCGGCTACGGAATCTATTCCTTGAGCATCGCGCGGTACGATGTGTTCCCGGAATTCGCGCCGGCAGAAGTCACCATTCAAACCGAGTCGCCAGGGCTTTCGCCCGAGCAAGTAGAACAGCTTGTGACGACGCCGCTCGAAAGTGAAATCGTCGGCGTCACAGGTGTGCAAACGGTGCGATCCGGATCCATTCAGGGACTTTCGGTCATCACGGTGATCTTTAGCACGGGAACAAACATTTATCTCGACCGACAATTGGTGGCGGAACGGCTTCCTACCGTAACGCTCCCGGCCGGCGTCAAGCCCATAATCACGCCGCTCACATCCTCGACCAGCACGGTACTCGAGATCGGACTCAGCTCAAAAAGACTTTCCTTGATGGATTTGACCACCGTCGCGGATTGGGTGGTGAAACGGCGTCTGCTGGCGGTTCCCGGGGTTGCCAAGGTCGCTGTCTTTGGAGAGCAGCCCCGTCAAATACAGATCCAGTACGACCCCGAGCGACTGATCCGCCACGAGGTAACTGTCAACGAGGTAATTGCAGCTGCGCAGCGCTCCACCGCTGTTCGCGGCGCCGGGTTCCTCAGCACCGGGAATCAACGGATCATCCTGCAGAGTTTTGGTCAATCTCTTACAGGCGCCGAAATCGCGCGCACCGTCGTGGTGCGGCAGAACGGGGCAAATCTGACACTGGGCGATATTGCAAACGTGGTCTCCGCGCCTGCTCCGCGGATCGGCGGCGGCTCCATTTCTGGAAACCCAGCATTGATCCTGATGATTTCCTCGCAGTACGGAACCAATACCCTCGAAGTGACACATGCTCTGGACACAGCCTTGTCGGAACTCGAGCCCACGCTGAGAAATCAAGGCATCGAGATGAATACCAACGTTTTCCGGCCCGCGAGCTTTATCGAAACCGCGTTACGCAATATTCGCACCTCGCTGATCGTCGGCGCAATTCTCGTCATCATCGTGCTGTTTCTGTTTCTGTTCAATTTCCGGACCGCGGCCATTTCTTGCGCCGCGATTCCACTCTCACTCCTCGGCGCGACCATCGCGTTGGAACGGTTTGGGCTGAGCCTCAACACCATGACACTGGGCGGGCTGGCGATTGCGGTGGGCGAGGTGGTGGACGATGCCGTTATCGATGTTGAGAACATCTATCGGCGTTTGCGTGAAAATCGAACACAGCCGAAGCCGCGCGCTGCCTGGCGCGTTGTGTTTGATGCATCGATCGAGGTCCGAAGTGCGGTCATTTATGCCACCTTTGCGGTGATTCTCGTGTTTTTCCCCGTACTCACAATGTCTGGAGTTGCGGGACGAATGTTTTCGCCGCTGGCGATCGCCTATATTGCGGCCATTCTGGTTTCGCTGCTGGTCGCGTTAACCGTAACTCCCGCACTTTGTCTCGTCCTGGTTGCGCATCGAGATCTTCCCGCACCGGATGCACCCTTCGTGCGCTTCCTGAAACCCGTTTATCGGAGATTGCTGCTCGGCATCGATCGCGCTCCCCGACTCGTCATCGGTGCTGTTGCAGTAAGCGTGGTGCTGGTTGCCGTCCTGATCGCGCCGACCCTGGAGGCATCCTTTATACCACCGCTGCGGGAAGGAAACCTGACGCTCCACATGACCGTGGTTCCGGGGACGTCCGTGCAGCAGTCACTGGAGCTTGGCAACCGCGTGACGGAGGCTTTAGAACGTCTTCCCTATCTTTCCCTCGTGGCGCAGCGAGCGGGAAGAGCCGAGCTTGCCGACGATACAAACGGCACACACTCGAGTGAATTCGAGCTCGCACTGAAGCTGTTAAATGCCTCTCAGTACGATGCTGCTCAAGCAGCCATCCGCAACACACTTTCCGGATATGTGGGAGCTGTCTTCTCCGTGAACAGCTTTCTCGTGGAGAGGATTAATGAAATTCTCACCGGATACACCTCCGGCGTGGCGGTGAATGTCTTCGGAAACGATCTGAATGTTTTGGACGAAAAGGTGAAAGAAGTGGCGCGCTCGCTGAGTGGAATACGCGGAGTTAGTGATGTGGCGCTCCAATCGCCTCCCGGGATGCCGCAGGTCAACGTTCATCTTCGACCCGATGAGCTTACACGTTGGGGTTTCGATTCGGTCGATGTACTGGACGCGGTACGGACCGCATTTGGCGGCGATGTCGTCGGCGAGACCTACCAGGGAGATCGTGTCTTTGGCGTATCGGTGATCCTAACTCCGTCTAAGCGACAGTTCGTGACCGATATCGGCGATCTGCCGATGCGCGGGCCCGATGGCAATTACGTCCGACTCCGGGAACTCGCGCACATCTATGAGAGCTCAGGACGCTATATCATCCAACACGAAGGGGCGCGGCGCCTGGAAACCGTGACCTGCGATCTAACAGGCATCGGCATGAGCGATTTTATGAGACAAGCGCACCGCCGCCTCGGGCAGATTCGCTTGCCAGCAGGCACCTACATCGCGTTTGCGGGGCAGGCGCAGGAGCAGGCGCGCACGACAAATCAATTGCTCGTACATGCATTATTGGCAGGCATCGGAATTGTGCTTTTGCTCCTCATCGTTATGGGCAACTTCCGGAATCTTCTGCTTGTGATGGCAAACCTTCCGTTTGCATTGCTGGGAGGCATCCTTGCGACCTGGATCACGGGCGGGAATCTCTCATTAGGAGCGCTGGTCGGCTTCGTCACGTTATTTGGCATCACCTTGCGTAATTCGATCATGCTGATCTCGCACTATGAGCACTTCGTGACCGTAGAAGGCATCGAATGGAGCTTGGATACAGCTTTGCGGGGCGCGGCCGAGCGTCTCAGCCCCATCCTGATGACCGCGCTGGTCACCGGTCTCGGCTTGCTGCCTCTGGCCTTGGGCAGCGGCGATCCGGGACGGGAAATTGAAGGTCCGATGGCGATCGTTATTCTCGGCGGGCTCTTTACTTCGACGGCTCTGAACCTCCTGGTTCTGCCAACCCTTGCCTTGCGCTACGGCCGGTTTTACCCACAGCCGTCCGAAACCTGAAACTCTGGGTCGCACACACCTATTGTTTCTTGGCTATTACGACTACTGGGCCGTGTTTGTGGACATTCGCCTTGAGATCGCCGGGTTCCTTCGCCCACCGAATCGTTCTTATTTTTGCTAACGTTTTCGGCAGAACCCAGCGTAAACTCAGCATTGCGACGTGGCGATCCGTTATCGGAAACAGACGATCCCTCGTGTTCTTTTGGAGATTTACCGCGTGTAGTCGGGAAGTATAGGGTAATTGTCAGAGTCGGAGTACAGCACCTATTAGCAAATCCTTGGCCGTTACCGACGATCTGTCCTCTGGATGGGCCAGTTTCCGGATCGCCCGTGATCCAGGAGCTATCCATATCGCACGCTCCTGAGCGGTACAATCGTTCGTCACTCCATGCCCCTGACTGCCGGGACCCGGTTGGGTCCCTACGAGATCCTCGCGCCCATTGGAGCGGGTGGCATGGGCGAAGTTTATCGTGCTCGCGATTCGCGATTGAAACGTGACGTCGCCTTGAAGGTCTTGCCTCAGCATTTGGCGAGTGACCCGCAGCGCATGGCGCGATTTGAGCGCGAGGCTCAGCTCCTCGCGTGCGTTAACCACCCCAACATTGCTTCCATCTATGGTCTTGAAGAGTCCAGTGACATTCGAGCGTTGGTTATGGAACTCGTCGAAGGCCTGACCTTGGCAGAGCGGGTCGCAAGAGGCCCCCTTCCGCTGAACGAAGCACTGGCGATTGGGCGGCAGATTACCGAGGCTCTCGAATACGCACATGAGCACGGGATTGTTCATCGGGATTTAAAGCCCGCAAACGTGAAGCTGACCGCAGACGATTTGGTGAAGGTCCTAGACTTTGGCCTCGCCAAGGCACTTTCGGATGAGCTCCCGCTGGCCGATAGCTCGACATCGCCGACGCTGACGGCTGTCGCGACTCGTTCAGGAATCATTCTTGGCACCGCCGGTTACATGTCCCCCGAACAGGCGCGCGGCCGAGCAGTTGATCGACGCACGGATGTTTGGGCGTTTGGATGTGTTCTGTTTGAAATGCTGACTGGGAAGCTGGCGTTTCCTGGTGAAACGGCAACCGACACACTAGCCGCCGTATTGACGAAGGAGCCGGAATTGGAGCACCTGCCGGCTTCGACTCCGGCCAGCATTCGCACCCTTATCGGCAGATGTCTGCAGAAGCAGATTAGGAGGCGCGTCCAGGCAATCGGAGACGCGCGAATTGACATTGAGGATTGCCTAATCCGGGAAGAGTTCGGGAGAAGTTGCACAGCCTGGGCGAGACAGTATTCAAGGCCCGGCAACGAAAAGGCAGGTAAGGCGATGGCGAGCTTTCGCGATCTCTGCCGGCGTTTTCGTCACGATTACGGTGGGTTTCCTTGCGTGGCGGCTCAAACAGGAACCAGCAAAGAGCCGGGACTGGACGGCCGACATGATTGCCGGTCCAAGCATCTCGATGGGGCCACGCATTTCTCCAGACGGCCGCACTCTCGCCTTCCAGGCCATGATCGATAACCTAACGCAAGTCGCTGTTTCCAGCCCGGACACGGGTAACTGGACGCTGCTGACGCATGACGGGCAGCACGGTTTTGTCAACGAGATCTCATGGGCGCCCGATGGCTCAAAGCTGTATTACGACCGAACTGTCGGAGTCCCCGCCGGAATCTACAGCATACCCGCACTCGGGGGCACGGAACGCCTCCTCTTAGAGCGTGCAGGCAGTCCTGAAGCCTTGCCTGATGGGAGCCTGCTGATCATTCGTGAAGACAACAACGCACGCTGGCGGATCTATCACTTCTGGCCCGATTCACAGCGTCTAGAACCACTACCCGGATGGGTGTCAATAGGCACCACAACTCCGTTGCGAGTCTTTCCCGATGGGAAAGAAGCGGTGTTCAACGGAAGTGCAAGCCAGAGTGATCCGTTGGTCCATCTGTACGTGATGGACATTGCAACAGGCAAAACGCGTCGACTTGCTCCGGGTTTATCTGACCGGCGGAATAACGAAAGCTATCCAATCGCGACCAGCGCAAATAATGCGGGAGTTCTAGTGGACGTTCCTGCAGGCGACTTACACCGGATAGTATTACTACCGCGTGATGGCAAAGGCGCCATTCAAACCATCATGACCCTCACCAAACCGCCTTGGTATTTGGACTGCGCAAAAGACGGCACATTGTATTTGGATCAAGTTGACCGCCCGCACGAAATTCTGCGTTTTCCAGTGAGCGGAGGGCATCCAGAGGTTCTGGGTTCTTCCGATACCTATGTGCCAGCCGGTCAGTATCTGGACCCTGTGGAGACGACCGACGGACGATTTTTACTGGATACTGAGTTCTCCGGGAGGGGACGACTCCTCATCGGAAGACCTGGGGAAGACTTCGTTCCCCTGTTGGACACGAACGATGAGACATCATCGCCTGCGACATCGTTGGAGAATAACGAGGTCGCATTTGTGTTAGGAAGCGGAAGGACCGCAATGGTCGTGATTGCGTCCACAACGGAAGGACGAATTGTTCGTTGGTTGCAGGGCACAAAAGGACGTCATATCACGGCACTGGCGGCATCTCCTGATTCAAGCACCATCTATTTTGGAGCGGACGGATACATATGGTCTATTCCTACCGCAGATGGATCGGTGGAGAAAATCGTGGTTGGTGAGAATGTAAGCGCGGATCCGAATGGAAAGGATTTGGTCACAACTAAGAATGTGTTTTCCAATCCGATTCTCAGTCGAGTCGTCATTGACGGCGGCAAGATAGAAGAGGTTCACCTCGCGAAAGGACAGGAGATGGCGCCAGTGCCGACGGGCGCCCGTTCAATCAACCGGCAGGGCAAAATGCTCGTCAATACCTCTCCATCAAATTCCTGGTTTTATCGAGTGGCCGTATTGGACCTGGGGACGGGACAGATCACTCCTATTAAGGTCAGTTTTGCTGGAGACACATTGTCCGGCAACTGGACATCGGACGGGCGCGTAATCTCGGTGGGCTTGCCTCTCAAGAGTCGCGTATGGCGCTTTCGACCTGCCTCTAAATAATAATGCGTTGTGCAGCCCGCCTTGTTGTGGTCAGACTCTCCTGTACGCGATGAAGTGCTTGTCGCGAGTGGTCGGCCACTCGGAAAGTGGACACCGGAATTTTAGGTCCGCTGTGGTCCGGAACTATAGATCAATCGTCCGCTAGAAAACCGTGAGACGAAGCGGCTTACAAACCGGGAGCATTAGCTGATGCTTATGGCTTCCCGTTTGCAAACACGGGAACATTGGTCGTGAGTTTTCTTGAAAGAAACTCGCGTAACACATTCGTCACCGCGTTACCGCCCAGGATAATGAGGCCGTTCCGGAAAGTCAGGCCGACTTGCCGGTCTTGCTGGGCTCGATACAGGTTCGAGAGACCTGCTGCCGCGAAACTCCCGGCCATCCGAGAGTAATTCGGTTCGAGCCGGCCGTTGTCTCCCCTGCAAACGACTGTTGCTAGCAGCGCGTGAAGTACTCGCGAGCGAACTGAGCCCGAACCCTGATAGAAATAGCGAGGATCTTGATGCAGTAGCGCCGGAAAAATTGCGCTACCGAGCATCCTCGAAGTTAACGTGTCAGCGTAGGTCCCTCCATACCGCTTGGCATACCCTTCAGAGCCTTGCCCATATCCCGGAAACGTGTTATGCGCCTGCTCAACTGCGGCGATAGCGCCCGTCACAAAAAACGTTACCGGGTCCGTGAGCGTTCGAAGGGCCAAAGTAAGCTTCAGCTTTTTATTCATCGGGGCTGCGTCCCAGAGATAGCTCGTGTAGTAGTTCGGGAAAAAACCCAGTACGCGCTGCTGTTCTTGCTCTTTCACTTGCGCCTGAGCTATTTGCTGCAGGGTGGCGGTGACGTGTACGGTTGTTTTCTGCGCAGCGGCTTGCATCGCAAAAACATTTAGCTGACGTCGCTGGCTTCGACCGAGTACGACCTGCGCCGCACCCGATAAGCCCAACGCCGGGGCATCGACCTTGACCTGGTATATACCGGGCGCTAAGTCATCAAACGTGAAACCGCCCTGCGGATCTGATTTCACAGTCGAGTGCACTCCGTTGCTCACTCCCGTGAGCGTTACATCAGCTCCGGGAAGCACATTTCCGGCAACGTCTCGTACTTTTCCGACGAGCGTTGCGAATGCTCGGGCCTGACTTGCTGGAGCGTCAGGACTCTGCATGCCATCACGGGTAGCCGGAACAACTTGCGAGAGCAAGTTGGGCGAGTGTGGCATTGCAATCGATTGGCCTCTCACGCATGTTGTAAACCCGCCGACTGAGAGTGCAATGAAAACTCCTGTGCGGGCTACGGCAAGCGTGTAGCTAAGTAAGAACTTTGACATATCTTGCAGCCGGTCGACGATCACTCGTACTGGGTAGCTCCGACTGCGCATTCTTGATGTGAAACGTTGTCACCTGTCTGGAATCCTGATTGCTGAGCCCCAAAAGCCTGGCCGTTCATAAATGTTCGACGCCAGCTCCATAGTTTCTGTTCCAAAACAGGGGTAACTACGATTAGGGCTAATCACTTTCAGAATATTGCCGGTTGATAGCCTCACTCACGCATTTGCTGCCTCGGCATTTGTCAACTTTGAGGCGTAAACACTTGGCCGTCAGCACTAAGCCGCTGGCGCGGCGGACGCTACGCGTGAGGTTACTTCGATGCTCGTCTACGAACGAGGTTGCGTGCTATCGCGATTCGTCCTACCATCTAATCGCAGTGTGCCCAACGGCTTCACCCCTTGAGACGCAGCCGCAAGATCTGAGTGCGTCGTTATCAAGAAAAACGCTATTGAAATTCCAATAAGCACGCAAGTGGCCGCGTCCGCCGCAAAACGCCAGCGCCTCACTGCAAACGACTCAATTTAAACTGATCCGTCGCTGTGTCGTACATCGTCCACAAACCTCTCGCGCCGGATCACTCCAGATTGATTGCTAACGTCACCGGCGATCTATCGACGTTCGCAACGTTCAACTTCCGGCTTGCGCGTAATCCTGGAGCGACTTCGGCTGGGGATGGCGCCAGCAACTAAGTGAACGATTCTTCCCCTTGACATTCGACCCGGAAGTCCCCTAATATCTAGGTCGAATGCCGACCAGAAACCCGGGCGCCCGGACGGATCTCTTACAGGGCACGCTGGACCTGTTGATTCTGCAAACCCTCGCTCTCGGACGGGCGCATGGACATGCCATCGCGCAATCCATTGAACGGCGGTCGGATGATGTTTTGCAAGTCGGGCATGGCTCGTTATATCCGGCCTTGCAGCGGCTGCTGAAACAAGGGCTGATCATGGCGGAAGACGGAATCTCGGAAAAGAACCGGAAGGCCCGATTCTACAGGCTCACCGCCAAGGGACGCAAAGAATTGTTTGCCGAGACCTCGAATTGGGAGCGAGTCTCGCGAGCCATTGGACAGATTCTCGCTCCTCCCGCGGACGGACACGTATAGCGAAAGGAAATAGCATGGCCTGGTGGAAGCGCCGCGGCGATCGGTTGCGCCACGAGATGGAGCAACACATTGAGTTCGAGACTCAAGCCAATATGGAGGCTGGCCTATCTGCCGAGGAGGCGCGCTACGCCGCGCTCCGAAAGTTCGGAAGCGTTTCGCTGGCGAGAGAGGAGGCGCGCGATATTTGGGGCTGGTTGTGGGTAGAGCGATTCTTGCAAGACCTGGGTTACGGCGCGCGAGGCTTGCGTAAAAGCCCGGTCTTCACAGGAGTCGCGGTCCTCTCCCTGCTGCTCGGAATCGGCGCGAGCACGGCGCTCTTCAGCGTCGTTTATGGTGTTTTGATCGCGCCATATCCGTACGCGAAACCGAATGAGATCTGGGCGCCCGCGGTCGTGCCGACGAACGAAAAGCCGAAGGGATGGCACTCGTATACCGCGCGAGAATTTCTGGAAATCGAGAAGCTGCCGGCGGTCGCCGATGCTATGGCTACTCTGCCGGAACGGGTGCTGCTAGAAGGCGAGAACGGCCCTGAAAACTTCTTCGGAGTGCAAGTAACGGGAGGCGCATTCAACTTTCTCGGAGTGAAACCGGTGATCGGCCGGACCATCCAGCCGTTTGATCTCAGCCCGGCGGGCGATCCACAACCCGTCGTGGTGCTCAGCTACCGGTTCTGGCAGCGCGAATTCAACGGAAGCGCCGACGCTCTCGGAAAGAAGCTCATTCTGAACGATGTTCCGCACACGGTGATTGGCGTCATGCCGCCCAGGTTCGGATGGTGGACCGACGATGCCTTTTGGCTGCCGCTTGGGCTGAAACCGGCGGATGCGCAGTTCATCAACGCGATTTTTCGGCTGCGTCCGGGAGTTACAAAAGAAATCGCTGAGCAGCATCTCCAGCGTTTGAATGTGCAGCTAGCGGCCGAGAACCCGGAGCATTTCCCGCGCAATGGGTTTCGCACCGAGCTTCTGAATTACATGGACATTACGAGCGCGAGCGGCGAAATGAGCTCCAGCTTGCATCTGCTACTGGCCGCTGTGGGCGTTTTGTTATTGATCGCGTGCGTGAATGTTGCCAATCTGCAGCTTGTACGGACAACCACAAGGGCTCGCGAAATTGCGGTCCGGTTGTCGCTCGGCGCGACCCGGGTGCGCTTGATCCGCCAATTATTGACGGAGAGCGTTCTGCTATCCATCACGGGTGGAGCGCTTGGTTTGCTCTTCGCCATAGCAGCGACCCGGGCGATCGCGGCGCTGATGCCACCCGATAACATTCCGAATGAAGCGCGCATCACGGTGAACGTTTACGTTCTGCTGTTTTCGGCAGCGGTTTCGGTTTCGACGGGTATTCTGTTCGGTCTGACACCGGCGATTCGCTGCTCACGGCCTAATCTGACGGACGCTTTGAAAGAGGGCGGGCGCGGCTCGGTGGGGAGTTTCCGAGGACAATCGACACGCCGCTGGCTGGTAATCGCTGAAATCGCCTTGTCAGTTATCCTTCTTGCCGGAGCAAGTCTCGCGATTCGCAGTTTTGCGCGTGTGTTGTTTACCGATCCTGGTTTTCAACCGGAAAAGGCATTGCTTGTGCAGGTGCCGCTTCCCCCGAAGCGCTACCCCAGTCTCGAACAGCGCAACAACTTCGATCGCAAGCTGCTGGAGCAGGTGAGGACGATTCCCGGTGTGCAGGCTGTCGCGGTCGCAAACGGCGGGATGCCGTTCGGCGGGCCGCTTTCTTCTTATTCGATCCCGGGCCAGCCGCCCACACCTGATCGCACTATCATGGTGCAACTTATCAGCAGCGATTATCTCCAGGCTCTCGGTATTCCCTTGAAGCGCGGCCGCAGGCTAACGAGGCAGGAGGTCGAGAGCGGAGCCCACCTGGCCGTGATTAATGAATCGGCAGCAAAGCTCTGGGGCCCGCGCGCTGATCCTATTGGGAAGGCGCTAATCGTCGACAGGTTAGCGGGACACCCCTGGGGATCGGTGCTTTTGCCGCCCGGAAGCACTCCCAATTTCATCGTGATCGGGATTACCGGCGATACGAAGAATGAGGGTCTGCGCGATGCGACCCAGCCTGCCGTGCTCGTTCCCTACACCCTCGCATCGCCGCCTTCGTGCATGCTGGCGGTGCGTACGTTTGGCGAGCCCGCCGCGGTCTTGAATTCGGTGCGCCGGCGCGTTCGCGCGCTAGATAGCCAGATCGCGATCGGCCGCTCCCTGACGCTCAAAGAGGTCCTAGGGATTGAAACCATGCAGCCGCGCTTCACCATGGCCCTGTTTGCGTGCTTCGCCGGGCTCGGCCTTTCGCTCGCTGCGATCGGAATCTACAGCATCGTCTCCTACGATGTGACGCAGAGAATGCACGAATTTAGCGTACGAATGGCCTTGGGCGCCAACAGAGCCGATATCGTGAAGCTGGTGCTGCGCACGGCGGCAACAGTCACCGTGATTGGTCTGCTGATTGGCCTCTGTGGCAGCATCGCACTGGAACGAACCGTGCGGTTCCAGTTCTTTGCGGCGATATCCTTTGACGCTCTGTCGGTGCTTGAAGTCGTCGCGGTGCTTTCCTCAATCGCTTTGCTGGCGGCGTGGTGGCCGGCACGGCGGGCGGGTGATTTGAAACCGATCTCCGCCCTACGGTACGAGGCGTAAAGTCCTTTTGATGACCGCGTTCAGCGCAACCTCGGTGACCAGGAATACTGCGCGATGAGTGGATTGTCGGCAAACAAGAAACTGACAATGGGATGGACGACTTCCGTCCGACCCGTTATCTCGAGTTAAGTGGCTCGTGAGCAGGCGGTCGTCTAAAATGTCGCTCTTGCCCGGGGGGTCAATACGAAGGGCGAGACTGGTTTCGACAGAACGAAGCCCACTGAAACATGGCGGCAATCACTTCTTGAATGGATTGGAGAAAATACATCAACATACCGTAGCATTGGTTTGCGTACGGTTCCGCTGAAGCTTGCTCCATTTTCCAAAAAAACGAATTCACGTTGCCGCGCTTATG
>JACZCY010007553.1_pt1 | contig 16098 bp, 17 predicted proteins | sample 8641821 | NCBI WGS metagenome assembly JACZCY01 (sample SAMN15324609, study PRJNA640507) | soil metagenome | isolation source: intercropping sugarcane | place: China: Luxin town, Laibin City, Guangxi Province | collected 2019-07-25 | depth 10cm m | reverse complement strand
TCCTGGATCCGTTCCCCAGCCAGGTGAACCCCAACGCCAAGGCCGGGTATTAAAGACCATAAAATCTGTAGCTCTACTCCCAGGAGCTGCAGTTAGGGGGTTGGTTCGGGTATCCGGACCAACCCCCTACTTTTTTTGTGCGACCGGTTTTGAATGAACATACACATTGGTTCAGTACCAGAGGCTTGTGTCTTGGGGGATGTCTGATTACTGCAGAGTTACCCTGAGCACTCTGTTCACGGGCGGATACCCGAACGCATCCATATCGGCGGGCGGCCCATTCGGACAGAGCACGTTGGCGAGGCGACTGACAATAGGCGCCGTCGAACCGCAGACGAATGTGCCACCCCGCCGCTGATCTCCAACCAGGAGTCTTCTTCTTCACCAGTCCGCGGGACCGGACGTTGACTCATCCCCAATGAGTCGCGTGATCACCACGAACACCGGTTCGCCTTAGCATAGCGGCCTGAGCGAATACAGCAGAGATTTTTTATCTAAGTCAGAGAATCTTTCCTTCCGATTGGTCGTTCTGACAAATATGTGAATTTATTAGCCATCCTGTCATTCATCAGCTAGCCTCTTGGTAAAGCATCCCTCTTCAACAGCAGTGCTATATTTGTTTGGAAAGGGAACCAACGAGCATCGCAGACTATCGGCCATGCACAATTGAGTCGGTGGATCGGAACGTTACTCGGAACGTTACATGGAGGGAAAGGGGCATGAATAGAGTGATTGTGAAGTCCGGAGCTGTGGTGGTGATGGGACTAATCTTGTTGTCGAACCAAGGCTGTAACACAAAATGGCTCCAATCTGACGGTGAAGGAAAAGCCGCGAGCGGAAGTTCGAAGCTCCCCAATATGTCAGAAGAAGGAGGCTCAAGTGGTGAATTGAGCGGTTTCTCTCGTAATCCGTCAGAGGAACGGCTTGCGCAAAGCGGATATTCGACGGCGCTGAACCCATCAGGTTTCAGCGCACGTCAGCGTGCCGAACTGACAAAAGAAGAAAAGGCTGCAGTAGAGGCTGGTTTGCAAGATGTTTTCTTTGGTTATGATCAGTGGACCCTGTCGGATGTCGGCACGGAAGCACTCAATCAAGACGCTGCTTATCTCAAAGACCATCCAGGCGCTCTGTTGAAAATTGAAGGACACTGTGACGAGCGAGGCACCGCCGACTACAACATGGTTTTGGGCGACAAACGCGCCAAGGCTGCTCGGAACTACCTTGCGGAAGTCGGGGTGAATCCCAAGCAGGTAGCGATCGTGTCGTATGGCAAAGAGCGTCCCTTTTGCTTTGATCGAGATGAGACTTGCTATCAGCAGAATCGCCGCGGCCACATGCTTCTGACTAACAAGAAGTAGGACGTTTCTATGGTGACGCCTCATCGTGACGCCTCATCCGAAGCGACGACGGATTCTTCCGAGCGGTTGAAAAGATCTGTCGCATTATCTCAGATCATAAACAGTGTATGAGGAATTCTTCGTTGAAAAAGCTCGGTTCATTCTTCAAAACAGAAACCATCGATCGAACTCCGTCAAAACCTCGGCCACAAGACCGACGCGTCCAACCAAGATTCACTGCGCAATTTCGCAGCACCTTTTTGGGGCAGAGACAGGAAGGACAGGGTCGAACTCTGGATGTGTCCGCCGGCGGCTGTAAAATCGAAAGCGATATGAAGGTGGAGCAAGATGCAAAGTTCGAATGCCGACTCCACATTCCGGGCCTTGATTGGCCCTTGCGGATCGACGAAGCCACTGTGCGTTGGGTTGATGGCAAGAGTTTTGGGATCGCGTTTTCGCGTATCACTCCGGAAGAGTTTGCGAAGCTCAGGACAGTGCTCTCTGAACTTGAACAGGACGAATAGATTCCTTCCCTAGTCGCTACAACGCATACACTTCCACTTCGTAAGGATTTCTCGACGACTTGCTCGTCGGGATCGTTTCGACCTCGCGTTCCATCTGTGTGGCCATGCGCTTTTTCCAGATGCTATCCTGAACACGGTTGACATGACTACCGTAACTGTCAGAAAGTACGGGATAGTTGATGTCTAAATCAAAAAATGTCGGCATGAGGATAGAGAAAGGAGTCGGGAGTGGAACAGAGGTATGCAATCACCGTGAAGTTCTTGGTCGATGCCGATTCAGCGGAAGATGCTGAAGAAATGGTCGAAACCGCCTGTGAAAAGGCATCGGCCTCGTTCCCGGAAATGAGTTACGAAGGGATTGAAGATATCGAGGAAGAAGAAGAGGAATAGTCGATCCGCGTCTGATCAAAGCATCCTGCAATTCACTCGACCAATCACACAATGGGCGATGAATCACGATCGATTTTACCTGAGAAGGGAGTCGCCATCCTTGCAGGCGGCTGTTTTTGGTGCCTTGAGGCAGTGTATGACCAGGTTGAAGGCGTGAGTTCGGTCGAGTCCGGTTACATGGGCGGTACCCTGGACAATCCGACATACGAAGCCGTGTGTGGTGGACAAACCGGCCATGCCGAAGCCGTACGGATCACCTTTGATTCTCGGGTCATCACTTATAAAGAGCTGCTTGAGATTTTTTTCGTCATTCACGATCCGACGACCCTCAATCGACAAGGAAACGATAAGGGAACCCAATACCGTTCGGCGATTTTCTTCTGTGACCCAACACAGCTCCATACAGCCGAGACCTTGATCAAAACTCTAACTGAAGCGAAGCTGTATGATGCTCCGATCGTCACCCAAGTCGTACCGGCTGGGCAATGGTATGAAGCGGAGCCCTATCATCAGGAATATTTTGTTCGAAATCCCTTCCAAGGTTACTGTCAGTTTGTGGTGAGTCCAAAAGTCGCCAAGTTTAGAAAGCGGTTTGCTCACCGCCTGAAAGCGTAGGCAGCGGCACTCGCTCATCGATTGAACAATCCAATCAAGATCTCTCGTACCGTCCCAAAGACCGCAGGCTTTTGGAATACTTGATCCGTTTTCAGCAGCACCTCGGTATGCACGGGGCAAAAAGGCCATTCACCGGCTGGGTTGCCTTGGACGTGGGCAATGATGGAGCCGTCTGTGTCGGTATTGAGTGAGTGAACGACTATGAGAGGACTGTTCGGATCAAGCAAACAGGAGGTATTGCCCTTGGTCTCCTGGCCTGTCGCTGTACGGCGAATCTGAACATGCTGTTGCCCTTCTGAGAACACAGTATCCCCCTCCCGTATAGGTCCGGTTGGCGCCCAGGAATACAGAACCAACGGAGCAAGCAAAATGATGACTACGGCAATGCCGATCGACCAGAGTGGAGGCTCAGTTCTATTATTCTCATCGTTTGTAGAGGCTGTAGTCATTTTCTGATCGACTCTTCTAATTTAATGAGGACCGAGTGTGGCCGGTGCTCTGGATTTTGTGAGACGTGACGACCACTCTCTCGTCCTTGCCGCATCAGTTACTAAGGAAAAGTTAACAGTCTTGTAATACTGTGGTTACCCTCTCGCAATCCTGCGCGATTACAACGAAGCCGACAGCAACGGTTACCTTAACCAGGGAGGAACCCAATGATACGGCCATTTTGGAAAACGATCGCGCTTGGATTTGTTGTGCAGTCCGCTCTTCATCTTGTCTGCTTTGCTGAACCATCATCGGCTGAACTGAGTGGTCCGCTGGCCGCCGTGACCGTTGATCCGACCCTGCCCCACTACGCGGCGCGAACACAGGTGTCCGGCGCGTTCAAAATTCATGGATCAGACACGATGTCTCTGCTTCTCGCTCGCCTCAGCATAGAGTTTCAGCGACTCCAACCCAAGGCCGCCATTGAAGTGCGCGGAGGAGGCTCAGTCAAAGCCATTGCAGAACTTCTGCAGCCCCCTCTCAGTAAAATGGGCAAGGTGATGTTGTTCGAAGAACGCGCGGCCCATGTTCAACTCATCGCCACATCGCGTGAACTTCGCGATGCCGAAGTGAAAGCATTCGTCGCTCAACACGGGTACGAACCGACGGCCATTCCTGTGGCGGTCGATGCAGTGGCGTTGTATGTGCACAAGGACAACCCCTTGCCGGGCCTGACCCTGGACCAAGCCGATGCCATATTCTCGACGACGCGCAAACGTGGAGGCAAGATCGAGATCGCGCAGTGGGGGCATCTTGGATTGGGTGATGGATGGGGGCAGGCCCCAATTCGGCTCTATGGTCGTGATCGGAGATCCGGCACGAAAGAGTTCTTTCAAGAACATTGTCTCGAGGGCGGGGATTTCAAGCCCGGTATTCACGAGGCTCCGGGAGCTGCATCAGTCGTCCTCGATCTAAGCCGCGATCCTCTCGGAATCGGCTATAGCGGCCTTGCGCTGCAGTCATCCGCAGTGCGGGTGGTTCCGATTGCGGATGCTCCTGGTAGGCCGCTCGTGACACCGTCCTTGGAGACCGTAGCGGATCATACTTATCCCCTGCGGCGGGTGCTGTATTTGTACTTGGATCAACCGCCGAAGACACCTGTTCCTGCTGCGGTGCAGGAGTTCTTGACCTTCATCCTAAGTCAAGAAGGGCAGCAGGCAGTGACGAAGGCGGGGTTCTTTCCCCTCCCCTCGACCCACGTGACGAGAGGCGCAATCGTCCTCGGGTTCTCGACAAATTCAACAATGACCGAGATTCGCTCGGACAGCCATTGAGGATGAGGGCGAATCCGTCCCGAATCCAGTCGCAATTCTTACACAGCAGAAGGGGGGGTGCCGAAATGGGAGGACTTCAGAGCGCGGTGTGTGCCGGGGGGATCATCGCGCTGGTCGCGCTCAGCCTAGAGCTCTCGACCGCAGGTGCGGCCGAGGGTGTATCAAGTCAGAACTCGAACCCGCCTTCGAGCACAAGCACCCAACGAGCAGACTCGGCGTCACCGGAGACACAAGGTCCACTATCGTCCGAGGAAACTTCATCGGGGCCGGTTTCCATCGAAGATCTGTTGCTCGAGAAGGGTACCATCACCAAGGATGAATGGCTCCGGATTCGCACGGAGCAGGAATATAAGGCCACAGACCAAACAAGACGCCTGGACAGCTTGGAGGATTGGAAGTACAAAACCGAAGTGCTCCCGATCTTGCGGGATAAGATCAATTTCGGCCTGAATGCGCTGCAATTTCGGTATGGGCATGTCAATGCAAATGTTCGGGAAGGACAAAGCCAAGACAGTCTCTCTATCCGTCGGGCAGAGGTGGTTTTCTGGGGAAAGCTGAGCGACTACCTTCCCCGCTGGCACATGCTGATGGAGTTCCAAAGTTCCGGTCTCTCGAACAACACCCCCTTGTCCGGTGCATCAACCCCGAGCGTCGCAACTATCTTTCGAGAAGCCTATATCGATGTTCGTCCAGTCCAAGCATGGGCGCCCATTCTCAACATCATCAGGATGGGGACCTTCCGTATGCCCTTCGGCATCTTCACTGAGACGTCCGGAGGTCTTCGGGACATCATCAATTCTCCCTATTTGACTGCGGTGGGAGGCGGTGGTGGACCAGGGCAGAATAGGAACGGCACGGGTGGATCCATCGAATTTCTTCAAGAACGTGATTTATTCGTCGACGTTCGTGGGAAGGTCATGAACCGCCTCGAATACGTGGTCGGTATCATGAATAACAATAACTTTCTAGCAAATGGGATCGGCAGCACCACGTCGGGAATCGGGGGAGCCAATCAGCCTAAGGCGGTGTACACCCGCATCAGGCTGTTCGGAGACGATGTCTCGTTTATTAGCTTCAACATGATTCAGGGGACCTCGAACAACGCCGGCACGCTCATTAACGGCCGAGGGAAAGGACATTTTGACCGCTATGGCGTGGATTTTCGTTACAACCCAAAGTTTCTACCTGGTTTCATGGTCTATGGAGAATATTGGCAAGGACATGACGGCTCGAATGCGACGACGGTTGGGACAGCGGCCAACGGCGCCTGTCTTGATACTTGCGGCGGCTCCGGTGCGCCAGGGGTGCAGCGACGCACATGGTATGTCCTGGCAAAGTATCTCTTTACGGAAGGACCGCTCGAAAACTTTGAGCCGGTCTATATGTATGAGGAGTTCGATCCTAATACCAGACTATCGAACGATCTCTATACCAGACATATCGCCGGCCTGAATTATTATTTTGAAAATTTCCCGCCAAAAATGCAGTCTAAAATCCAGTTTAACTATGAGTTTCGACACCATTCAGGATTGGGACCTGGTGTGGCGCTCAATGCTGAGACGGACCCATTTGCACAAAACGCATTCTTCATACAGTGGCAGTTGCGATACATGTAATGAGTGTGCATGATGATTCGTTAGCTTTATTATCGGTTTGACGCTCCATACTGGACAGTGTAAGGAGGTGAATGTGAGAATTGTCGCTGGTCTTCTCGTCCTTTTATGGGCGGGGGTGAGCGCCTGTGCTTCCACAGGCAAGGTATTTCCCTCCAAAGTTATGGAGGGTGTCGACCGCAATTTTGATTTTTCCCGCTGGCGTATGATGACCGATGGGGCTGAATCGAAAAAGGTTCAGCTCGGTGGGCGGATTGTGCAGTCGCAGGTATCCGGCGACACGGTAACAATCGTCGTCGGTCAGTTGCCCATCGTCGACCACCCGGCTTACGGACCAAAGGATAACGGGAAGCATAATGGAGATTTTGTCATTAAATATCAGGGACAAATCGAGACGCCGGATCTCCAGCCTGGCAATCGAGTGATGGTTGTAGGGACGACTCATCCGTGGAAAATCGTGACCGTCAACGATCTCTCCCGAAGCTTCCCGGTCGTAGCAGCCCAATGTCTCCATTTCTGGAACACGCAAGGGCGAGACATTGCAGATTTTCCATTCTATGAAGCAGGATACATGACCCTTAGGCAAGAGACGGTTTGTACGAAGAATCCATAGTTGTGGTCTTCAATATAAGACTCATGAATATTGCCAATGGTAGTAAAGGTCCACAGTTTGTCAGGTTTCATTCAATCATTATGTGGACCATTTTCTGCTTCTTGTCTCTAATCCTCACAATCGGAAATCTATCTGGCTGTGCCATCTTTGACCATGGACGATCGGTGTATGACCGAGATGACATCAGGATCGGTATTGAAACTGACCCCTCGGTTCGCCCATCCAGCCAGACGGTTTTGAACAATCACCCGATGGATCTCACTCCCACAGAACTCGAATCGCTGCTTCAGGTCATTCAGGTCAGTGGCTATAGTGGGACCATGGTTGGACTGATCACAAAGCCGGAACCGGTACCACTCTTCACGCCCAAGGAGTTATCGGTAATTTCGGGACCTCTCGTCACGGCCTTCCGGGAGGCGAAGCCCACGGAGCGAGTGTCTTTCTCGTTGCCGAAGCCGGACGTGACTTATAGTGAAGATCGAACGGTCGGCTTCTTGTTTTTTCGTGGGCGCTATCTCCATGTGGTCCTGACCGACCATTCTTCCTTTATTCGTACCGATACCAGCGGCGGGAAAGATATCCGAGATACAAAAGGTATGAGACTCTGGGTGGCCGGCCCGGCTCATGCTGCTCTGGTGCCGGATCTTGAGGAACCACGATGGGCGCATTTCGAGAAGGTTCATATTTCTCTAGTTGTCAAAGAGATTCTGGCTCAGACGGAGAAGATTCCAGCTGCGCGCATGAATCAAGGGGGAAGGGAGGCACCGGCCTCCCTTCCTGACACAACGTTACCGGAAAGCCGTCAGGAGAAAGCCGCGCCTGAGGACCTGGAACTCCAAATTCAAGAGCTTTCCAGTGCCAATCAAGAGCTCCGTGGTCGACTTGACGAACAGAACAAGCGCATGCAGCTGTTACAGGATCAGGTGGAGCGGTTACGCCGCGAACTTCCCCCGTCAGCGCCGTAGCGCGCATTATTCACGAACACTTCTGCTGTAATCGCGGCTTCGCCTCTACGACAAGCCAAGGACGCTCTTTCACTTGTCATGTTGAATGAGGAAGGCAAGGAAAGAGTTAACCCAGAGTTAACACTGCGGTGATGTCACCGGAATAGCGATGCGATAGGTTCATGATCTCTGAAAGGGACATTAACGTATTCCTTAAGGAGAGGAGGATCTATGCGTGTTGTTCGGTCCGTGCAGTACGTCGTGGCGGCCGGTCTAGTAGTGACATGTGGTCTCGGGAGTTATCCGGCATGGGCCGATCAATCGGCCATGATCAAGGTTGATGGCTCCAGTACCGTGTATCCCTTAACTGAAGCGGTGGCGGAAGAATTTCAGAATGCCAATCGCGGGAAGATTCGAGTGACCGTCGGTATTGCGGGGACAGGCGGCGGGTTCAAGAAGTTTTGTCGAGGCGAGATCGATATCGCCGATGCGTCCCGTCCGATTTTGAAGGAAGAAATGGCGCTTTGTCAGAAGGGTGGGATCACCTACTATGAATTGCCCATTGCTTTCGATGCCCTGACGGTGGCCGTAAGCCCGATGAACAACTGGGTGATGTCGATGACGATTGAGGAGTTGAAGAAAATCTGGGAACCGGCGGCACAAGGCAAAATCACCAAATGGAACCAGGTCCGCTCGGATTGGCCTGATGCGCCACTCGTCCTCTTCGGGGCCGGGTCAGACTCCGGAACCTTTGATTACTTTACCGATGCGGTTGTAGGGAAGGCCAAGTCCAGCCGCGGTGATTACACCGCCAGCGAGGACGACAACGTGTTGGTCCAAGGGATTGAAAGGAACAAGAATGCATTAGGGTATATCCCGTTTGCCTATTATGCCGCGCAGATGAAAAAGCTCAAGGCGGTCGCCGTGACAGGCAAGAATGAAGCGATATTGCCTAGTGCTGAAAGTGTGGTGGACGGCAGGTATCAGCCGCTTTCACGTCCTCTCTTCATCTATGTCAGTGAGAGTTCGGCTAAACGTCCGGAAGTGAAACAATTCGTCGAGTACTATCTCTCCGAAGGTCCCAAGCTGATCGCAGAAGTCCGATATATTCCATTGGCTGACAAGGCGTATGGGATGGCCCGTGAGCGATTTCAAAAAGGTATTGTAGGAACCGGCTTTGGCGGTGAACCCGAAGTCGGACTGCCGGTTGAAGAGATTATGAAGCGCCCCCCCAAGCAATAGAATGGTTCTCCTATGTTTGACTTGCGTTCGACGGACGGCAACTGAGGTAGTATTATGAGCAAGTCTATCGCGGCGGTGCAGGAGAGGATTCGTATTAGTAAACCGATCAGGGTGGAAGCGTCTGCGCGGCGTCGTGCACGTCGGCGACGCGAACTGCTGATCGAAAGCGGGCTGTTCGTTGCCGCGATGATGTCGGTAGCTGCCACGGTTGCGATTCTCACTGTGCTCTTGTGGGAATCGCTCGGGTTCTTCCAGGCCGTGTCGCTCACGGACTTTTTGACCGATACATTGTGGACACCGCTCTTTGATGACGCCCACTATGGAATCCTGCCCCTGCTCGCAGGGACGGTAGTCACCAGCCTGGTCGGTCTGCTCGTGGCGATTCCCGTGGGGACGGTGTCGGCGATCTATCTCTCGGAATTTGCCTCGTCTCGCTTGCGAGAACTCCTCAAGCCGGTGTTGGAACTGCTCGGAGCCGTACCGACGGTCGTGTATGGGTATTTTGCACTTCTTGTGGTCACGCCCGCTCTGCAGAAGCTTTGGCCGGACCTCCCTGGCTTCAATATGCTGGGCCCTGGAATCGTCATCGGCATCATGATATTGCCTCTCGTTATTTCTCTGAGTGAGGATGCGATGCGGGCTGTGCCCATGGTGTTGCGGGAAGGATCCTATGCGACGGGAGCGACACGTCTTCAGACAGCTTGGCGTGTGGTAGTCCCGGCAGCCGCTTCCGGCCTTGTGGCGGCCTATGTGCTCGGAGTCTCGCGTGCCGTCGGTGAAACGATGGTGGTCGCGATCGCAGCCGGGCAAAATCCAAATCTCACGTGGAATCCCATGGAGGCTGCGGCCACCATTACTGCCTATATCGTGCAAGTGGCCCTCGGTGATCTGCCTCACGGCAGCATCGGCTACCAGAGCATTTTCGCTGCGGGGCTTACCCTTGCGGTGATGACTTTTACCTTCAACATGCTGGGCCATGTCATGCGGAAACGGTTCCGGGAGGTCTATTGATGTTGAGACGCCGTAAGCTTGCCGAAACGCTGTTCAAGGCCGTGGGGCTCTGTTCCCTCGCCCTCGGGATCGGAACGCTGGCGCTGTTGTTTGGCGCACTCGTTGTTGAAGGGGCCGGCCGAATCGACTGGCAATTTCTTACATCCTTTCCGTCTCGTCGCGCCACACAGGCTGGCATTCTTCCTGCGTTGGTCGGCTCGGGTTTGATCATGCTGGTCACGGCCGTGGTGGGTATCCCCTTGGGGGTCGCTGCGGCGGTTTACTTGGAGGAATATGCCCGCCGAACGTGGCTGACGGAGTTGATCGAGGTGACGGTTACGAATCTGGCCGGCGTGCCGTCGATTATATTCGGCTTACTGGCGCTAGGGTTTTTCGTCTATATTCTAGGTCTTGGGGCGAGCATTCTGACGGCTGGTCTCACCTTGGCTCTGCTCATTCTTCCCGTCGTGATCGTGACGACACGAGAGGCCATTCGCGCGATTCCGGTGCAGATCCGCGAAGCGGCCTTTGCTTTGGGTGCGACCAAATGGCAGACGGTCTCCGATCATGTGTTGCCCTATTCCTCGGCTGGGATCCTGACCGGGATCATCTTGGCCTTGAGCCGGGCGATCGGAGAGACGGCACCCATCGTGACGATCGGCGCCCTCACCTTTATCGCCTTTCTACCCCCGGCCCCTTTCACGACGGAACCTCCGTTTCTTTCGTTCGAGTGGTTGATGTCTCCCTTCACGGTCATGCCCATTCAGATGTTCGCATGGGTGTCAAGACCGGGCGAAGACTTCGCGAGCAATGCGGCGGCTGCAGGATTGTTGCTGGTCTGCATGACCATCGGAATGAACGGCCTGGCCATTTACGTACGTTATCGCATGCGCAAGCGTATCGCTTGGTAATATGGATCTAATGGAGTTACCACGTATCGAATCACCCGAGGATCGGGTTTTGCCTAAGCCTCTCAAGGCTGAGGCCCGCAGCTTGAGTTTTTCCTATGGGAGTCGACTGGCATTGAAGAATTTGTCCATCCCCGTCGCAGAATACAAAATCACGGCATTGATTGGACCGTCTGGTTGCGGGAAATCCACCTTCCTCCGTTGTTTTAACCGGATGCACGATCTCTACCCTGGGACCTGTTACGAGGGAGAAATCTTGCTTTACCCCGATGGCCGCAACATCCTGGCTCGCGAGGTGGACCCAATTGAGGTGCGCATGCGGTTGGCCATGGTATTTCAAAAACCCAATCCTTTCCCCAAATCCGTCTATGAAAATGTTGCGTATGGGCTAAAGGTTCGCGGAGTTATGGATCGGCGAATCTTGGATGAGAAGGTCGAACAGGCGTTGCGAAGTGCCGCATTATGGGAAGAGGTCAAGGATCGAATGTCGGCACAGGCAACATCCCTGTCCGGCGGCCAACAGCAACGTCTCTGTATGGCCCGCGCCCTGGCGACCGACCCGGAACTGCTGCTTCTGGATGAGCCGACGTCGGCGCTCGACCCGATTGCCACGGCCAACATCGAAGAGCTGTTGCTCGATCTCAAGCGACGCGTGACCATTCTGATCGTGACGCATAACATGCAGCAAGCAGCGCGGGTGTCGGATTGGACGGCTTTCATGTATCTTGGTGAACTCGTCGAGTTCGGCCTCACGAAGCAGCTGTTCACGAATCCATCAAGGAAACAGACCGAAGACTATATCACCGGACGATTCGGTTAGGCGTATGACTCAACGACACTTCGACGAAGAACTTGCCGAATTAAAAACCAAGCTCGCACGAATGGCGGGTCTAGCGGAGGACCAAATCGATAAGGCATTGGCTGCCTTGGTTACCCGCGATTCGGCCCTCGCCTGTCGCGTCATCGAACGAGACCACAAGGTGAACGCACTCGACGTGGAGATCGACGAGGCGTGTATCGAGTTATTGGCACTCCACCAACCGGCCGCGCGCGATTTACGGCTCGTCACGACGGCCATGAAAGTTTCCACCGAGCTCGAGCGGATCAGTGATCTCTCGGAGAATATCTCGGAGCGCGCGATCGAGCTGAATGAAGAACCGCAGCTCAAGCCGTACATCGATATTCCGAGGATGGGAAACCTCGCAAGAGTGATGGTGAAGGAAAGCATCGACGCCTTCGTCAAAGAGGATTCCAAGCTCGCTCGGAAAGTGCTCGTGGATGACGATCTGGTCGATGATCTGATGGAGCAGTTATTTCGCGAGCTGCTGTCCTTTATGATGGAAAACCCGCATACCATTTCACGCGCGATTCGTTTGAGCTTCGTCGCCAAGTATCTTGAGCGGATGGCTGATCATGCGACCAACATCGCCGAGTTGGTCGTCTATCTGGTGGAAGGCAAGATCATCCGACACACAACACCCCCGATTCCGTTGTAACGCCACGATTCATTCTTTTCAGGGCGTGCACACGGCCAGCAGCATGATGCCCGTTTGTTTGAAATGACCTTCCCCCTGTGCTAGCATCCACTGCATGGGCGCTACCACCTCGGGTAAGCGGAGAGAAACCCGCCGTGCCCCACCTCCTTCTTCGCATATTCAGCGTGAAGTGATCGGCGTGATCTTGATCGCGCTGAGCTTACTCATGCTCTTGAGCCTTGTGTCGTTTGTGCCTGGGGAGGCGAGAATTGTAGCGGACGGTGCATCGGATACCAACCCGCCTCGAAATCTCATCGGTTCATTCGGAGCTCTGTTGGCCGGTGCGTTTTTTTACGGTATCGGCGGAGCGGCCTATCTTGTTCCCTTGCTGCTGGGGCGGTTGGGATTTCGCTGTTTCTCCCAGGCGCCGGTGAGTCTCAGGCTGCGGACGGCCGCCAGTTCTCTAGCCGCTGTTTTCTTCTTGAGCGCATTTCTGCATCTTGAAACGACGGGGGTTCCGACGCTGACCAGCGGGATGATTTCTCGAGGGATGGCCGGTGGTGTCGTCGGCCAGACAATCGCCGATGGGCTCCGTGCCGTCTTTGCCGGAACGGGGGCTCATATTCTGATCATTACGGGATTTCTTGTGTCTCTCCTTCTGACAACACCTCTGTCGTTGGCTGAAGCCGTGCGTCGGATACCGGAACGTTGGACCACTCTCCGCGAGGGCGTGTCCGCGGTGATGCCTGAGCGATCGATTGAGGTCCAGAAGGAGGCCGGCAATCGACGGTCACGGGTTAAGTCTTCCAGGCCAACCATCATCCCCGTGGAAGATGAGTCGACCGCTGAAAGGATCGAGGAGTCAGAACTGACTCCAATTCCCGCTCCTCCAACTCCGATCATCCAGCCGTTCCCCGTCACAACCCCGACACTGGAAGTGCAGACGACTGAGTCGGATGTGATTGTTCCGACGGCTGAGTCCGGAGACTATCAGCTGCCTGACCCTGAGATGCTGTTAAGCGATCCCTCCGGACCCGTGGATCGGATGTCGGATGAAGAGTTGAAAGCGCAGTCCGAGGTCTTGTCACGGGCACTGATGAGTTTCGGCATCGAAGGCATCGTGACGGAAGTGAGGCCCGGCCCCGTCGTCACGATGTACGAATTTGAGCCGGCGCCCGGCACGAAAGTAGCCCGCATTGTGAATCTGGCCGATGATCTTGCGTTGGCTCTCAAGGCGATGAGTCTGCGAATCGTTGCGCCGTTGCCTGGGAAATCGGTGGTCGGGATCGAGGTGCCGAACCGGTCTCGAGAGACAGTGTCGCTGAAGGAAGTCGTCATGAGCGATGCCTTTCGTCGGGCAAGATCCAGACTGACACTGGCGTTGGGCAAGGATATCTTCGGCGCCCCGATGACCGCCGATCTGAAGACGATGCCGCATCTCTTGGTAGCCGGTGCGACCGGTGCCGGAAAGAGCGTCAGCTTGAATACGATGTTGCTCAGTATCCTCTTTTCCGCCAAGCCCAGTGAAGTGAAGCTCCTGCTCATTGACCCGAAGATGCTTGAGTTTCAATCGTACGAGGGCATTCCCCACCTGTTGCGACCGGTGATTACGGAGCCCAAATCAGCCGCGAGAGGGCTGGGGTGGGTCGTCGCTGAAATGGAACGGCGGTACAAACTGCTGGCCGAGGCCGGTGTCCGGAATATCGACGCGTACAATCGAAAGGTTGCCGGTTTGCAGGAAGTATTGACGGAAAACAATCCAGCGGGCGTCGAACAGCTTCCGAGGCGGTTTCTCTCTGAAGAAGAGCGCCTCTCTGCCGGTGAAACATCGATCGCCGAGGGTGAACGGGGTTGCATGCAGCCAAAACCGACGCCGCCGGAACCGCTGCCTTTTATCGTCGTCATGATCGACGAATTGGCGGATCTGATGATGGTGGCTCCCAAAGATGTGGAAGACAAGATCGCCCGACTCGCGCAGATGGCCAGGGCTTCCGGCATTCATCTGGTGTTGGCCACTCAGCGCCCATCTGTCGATGTGCTGACCGGTTTGATTAAAGCGAATTTCCCGGCACGGATCGCGTTTCAAGTCTCTTCGAAGACCGACTCACGGACCATTCTCGATGCAAACGGAGCGGAAGCCCTACTCGGCCGAGGCGATATGCTGTATCTGGCCTCCGGCACCGGTCGTCTCGCGCGTCTGCATGGGTCTTTTGTGTCGGACGACGATGTCCGGTCAGTTGTTGAGTTTGTGAAGAAACAAGCGCTCCCGATCTACAATCAGGAGCTGCAGTCACTGAAGGTGGAAGAATCGGCAGAGGAGGAGGCCAAAGACGAGGTATATGAACAGGCCAAGGACCTGGTGCTGTCGACCGGACAAGCTTCGGCGTCGTTGATTCAGCGCCGATTGCGGGTCGGCTATCCTCGGGCGGCGCGCATGATCGAACAGATGGAATCGGAAGGCATTGTGGGGGCGGCGGGTCGTGATGGGCGGCGGGAGGTGCTTGGCCGGCGCGGCCCGGTCGGTGCGGCGGAAGCATGATGCGTTGGTGGCTTGCAGCTCTATTGAGTGTCGTGTTTATCTTTCCGGCCTGGGCGGCGGAGGGGCCGACCGATGAAAAGGCGTGGCGGGAAGTTCGTGAAGTCGTCAAACAATTGCAGGCGCGATACGAGAAAACGAAGGATATGCAGGCCGACTTTTCTCAGAAAACCAAGATCGAAGGGTTTGAGCGGCCCGTGACGTCGGCCGGCAAGGTGTATATCAAAAAGCCCGGTCGTTTACGGTGGGACTATTTGGATCCCGCGACGGAGCAAATCTATGTGAACCAGGACGATGTGAAAGTGTATGTACCCGAACATAAGCAGGTCCTGATCGGCAAACTCACGCAGATGGCTGCCTCCAAAGCGCCGTTGGAATTGTTGCAGGGAGCGGCCAAATTGGATGAGTCATTTGAGATTGAACCCACCAGAGGAAAGGATCGGGGAGTCGGCGGCACGCCGCTTATCACGCTGATTCCCAAAGCCAAGGAGCAGGAATCCAACCAGAGTCTTCAGAAGATCGTTGTCGAGGTGTTTCCCAAAACCTATTTTATCCGCACCGTGTCGCTTCATGAGATCAGCGGCAATGTCGCCGTCTTCGAATTTTCGAACTTGAAACCAAACCTGGGATTGGGTAATGAGGTGTTCGACCTTAACGCTCCATCGGATGTGGAAGTCGTCAGAGCTCCGGTGTTGAACGGGCCGTAATTGGTCATTGGTTTGGCCACTGGTCAATAGTCAAAGGGGCAATCAATGAGTCAAGGGTCGATCTGCCGGAAGCCCCATGACCGATGACTATTAACTAATGACTCACGCTCGCGAGCTGACGAGATGGGGACAGATGACAAACCTCATGAACAGCGTGACTGACACGGTTGATCAAGCCGTCGCAGCCTTGGACATCGACCATCTCCGCCGGGAGTATTGGGATCAGAACGAGTTTCTCCTTATCAAACAGTTCCTGCCCCGCACCTTTGTGGAAGAAGTTTTTGTCCCTCAGGCACAGGGGGTGAAGGCGGAGCTCAATCGAAATTATATTCCCGGCCACAAGAAAGGCGGGAGTGTCAGCTATTATACCGTGCGAGAAAAAGCTCCACGCTTTCTCGACCTCTACCGGTCTGAGTCGTTCCGCACATTCCTGAATCGCCT
>JACZCY010174617.1_pt1 | contig 16440 bp, 17 predicted proteins | sample 8641821 | NCBI WGS metagenome assembly JACZCY01 (sample SAMN15324609, study PRJNA640507) | soil metagenome | isolation source: intercropping sugarcane | place: China: Luxin town, Laibin City, Guangxi Province | collected 2019-07-25 | depth 10cm m | reverse complement strand
TTCTGGCGCTTGTACGGGAACCATGTCCTGGAATGGAGAGGCGACGACCTGACAATGGAGGCGGCATTTGATATCGGAACCGAGAACATCGCCGGTCAGCCGGGAAGCCCGCGAGCCTTCGTCATGGGCGGCAACATGATCGTGAGATGGCGTATCGCGGGCCCATGGGCCGTGGCCTTGCGGCCCGAGTTCTACTGGGATCGAAATGGGCGCTGGACCGGGGCAGAACAGTTCGTAAAGGCCATCACGTCCACGGTCGAATACAAGTTTAGGTACAAATGGACGAACACGATCGTACGGGTTGAACACCGTTACGACGAATCAACAGGAGTCGGGGGCGGATTTTTCAAAGACGGCGGGCTCCGCCCCGGTGAAGTTAGTCTTACACCGGGGCAGCATCTGCTGTTGTTGGGAGTCCTCTTGAGCTTCGACTCACCGTGATGGAAGTCGCGTGTCGCAACTCTTATTTGATGCGCTGCAGCTGATCGGCCATGCGTTCGCAGAGGGATTGGATCGCGTACTTCTTCGCCTCTTGTAATGCTGCCGCATCATCAACCAAGACTGCCGATCCGACCAGTTTTGATACTCCCTCGACTGTCTGGATGGGGGCGTGCCATTCGGAGTGCGCAGCCCACAAGCTGCCGGTGACCATGACTAATGCGTCGCTTTCGGTGCCGGGCGCCAAATAAGCGCCGATCACTGTCGGATACAACCACGCATAGCGGTTGTTGTGTCGATCGATGGCGGCTGCACCTCCTACGATCAAGACCATATCGGCTCCATGCCGGGCACCTGCCTGGCGGATTCCGCGAATGTCCTCTCCCCGCAAAGTGGCATCCATCAATACAAACGTATTCGTGAGTATTTGCTCATCCTGCAATGGTGCAAATTCACGGAGAAATTGGTCTCGATCCGCGCTTAACCATTCCACTTTCCTGATGGACTGTCCGGCCGGGATGTTGTGATCCACGAAAAAGATACCAAGACGAAACGGTGGGGAAAGGCGAGAATCTTGGCTAGCGGGAGGACGATTATTTTGGTCGGGGGTGAGTTCCCCGTGCAGTGCCTCAAGCATCGCAGTCCGATTGAACCCGTGGCTGCCCGCACAACCGGCCGATACTGTCACAATCAGCGCGAGTACGATCGTGAGGCGTGGCCCTCTACGCTCCATACTCATTGATTGAATCGCCTCATGCCACCAGACTCCGCTTCCACCTCCAAACACAATGATGAATGAACTCGACAAGATTTCTGCCGCATAATCTAGTTACACGGCGACTTCATCGTATCCCTGTAGATGTACTAGAGATGAAGACTTACTCTACGATCGGGAGAATGCGATCGGCCACTGCCTGGACGACTCCTTCCTGTTCGGTCGCCATTTTCAATCCTTTGAAACTGAGGTAGTACCCTCCGTGGCTGGGTGCCTGAATCGTGGCGCTGACTTCGATGCGATCTCCATCTTCGACTTCCGGGTCGCGGACAATTGGTCTGCCACAAATGCCCAACACTGCTACTGGAATGGTCGCCTCATCGTCCTCAAGACGGAATAAGTAAGCGCCATAACAGGCTATTTTTCCGTCAGCAGCCGAGTAAGGGTCAAGCGGCTGCACGTCTCGTACAGTGCCTCGTAATGTGACATGCCGAAGATGATAGATCCGCGGTTCGTCGAGTATCTGTTGGATGCTGGTCGTTTCCTCTGCCCGCACCAGTATTGGTGTGTTTGCTCCAATAAGTATGAGCAGAACGACGACGAGAGGAACGACGATTCGCGCCGAAGTGGTCATGGTGGCTGAATGGCATCTTATCATCATTCTAAGTTTGGAACCCGGAGCAGCTTTCTCTTGCGAGGCACGATCGCTATAATCCCCGTCTTTTGGTTAAGGAGGATCATTCATTATGGTGAATGAGCGGCGACTGAGGAGCTTTGTAAAGGAGTCACGCCCAAGGTTTGAGGACCTCTTGGGACAGATGGTCGAGGTGCCGTCAATCAGTATGGATCCATCTCGTTCTGGCGATATGCGACGCATGGCCGACCTTGCGAGGCAGTACTTGGTAGGGATGAATGCCGAGGTTCAAGTGGTAGAGACAGGTGGATTCCCCATTGTCTCCGGCGGGTGGATAACAGGGCCTGAATGTCCGACGGTCACGATCTATAATCACTTGGATGTGCAGCCGGCGCAGGAGCCGGAATGGAGGCAGGCGCCGTTTGCTTTTAAGAAAGAAAACGGAATTTATCGGGGGCGAGGAGCGACGGATGACAAGGGACCGGCTCTTACGGCGATGTTTGGCGCTCGATATGCTATTGAGCAAGGCTTGCCGATCAACGTCCGATTCTTGTGGGAACTGGAGGAGGAGGTCGGAAGCCCGAATTTTGCTGCCGGGCTTAGAAACCGGAGCGCTATTCCACGACCGGATTCCGTGGTTGTATCGGATACGATCTGGATTGCCAAGGGGCGGCCTGCTGTGCCATACGGCTTGCGCGGCCTGCTCGGCGCACGTCTAATCTTACGCACGGGAGAGAAAGACGCACATTCGGGTGTGACGGGAGGAGCAGCTCGTAACCCGCTGGCCGAATTGATGGAGGTGGCGAACGCTTGTGTTGATGCCAGGACCGGCAAGGTAAAGATCTCCGGCTTCTATGATGAAGTGGTCGAGCCGACTACCAATGAAATCAACAATTTCCTAAAATCCGGCTTTGAAGTAAGGCGTTTCAGGGAAGCCTACGGGTTTCGATCGATTCGAGTACAAGATCCGGCAGAAGTCATGCGACGTATCTGGGCATCTCCAACCTTTGAAATTCATGGGCTCAGCGGAGGATACCATGGACAGGGTATCAAAACGGTTGTGCCCGGTCATGCAGAGCTCAAGATCAGTATGCGCCTTGTCCCAAGCCAAGTACCGGAGAGAGTCTTTGCATTATTGAAGAAGCATGTGGCGAGGGTGAATCCGGATGTGAAGGTGGAGAAAGATGGCACGCTCCATCCATTCAAGGGTAGTTTTGCAGGGTCATACGTGGATTGTGTGAAGCGCGCCCTAAAGTCAGGGTTTGGTAGGGACCCAGCATTTGTGCGGGAAGGCGGATCAATTGGGGCGGTGGTTACCATGCAGAAAACCTGGAAGGTACCGATCCTCTTCATAGGTTTAAGCCTGCCCGAGCATGGATATCATGCTCCCAATGAGTATTACGACTGGGGCCAAGCCGCAGGGGGAATGAAGACATTCGCTCATTACTTCTCTGAGTTGGCAAAGATGGGGAAGGTATAGGGGCCATTTTTTGGACAACCCGTGAAATGATCGGGAAAAGGTCAGTATTGAACATTGGGGTCCCAAAAATTGTTTGACTGCCACGTTTGTTATGAAATTGCTCGTCTCATCGCTCCATCTTCCAAACGGGCTGAAGGTATAAGTCATTGTAAGTAAATACAATGTTCATTATGATTCTTTATTGACCAGGCATGGATGTTGCTCCGCCTTCACCAGGAGATTGGGGGGAGCAGGTTGATTGTGGGGGGGCGCTTGGGTATTCTAGCCGTCCTATGGGGTCTGAACCGATCCATGTAGTGATTGTCATGGTCACAGCAGCAAGCCAAGATGAAGCGGTTAAGATTGCCGACCAAGTGGTAAGGTCTCGCCTTGCTGCTTGTGCTTCGATGATTCCCACAGTGCGTTCAATCTACTGGTGGGAAGGAAAGATGATGAACGACCAAGAATCACTCCTGCTGATCAAGACTACCTCTGATAAATTCAGTTCCCTTGAAGAAACAATACGGAAGATCCATTCGTACAAGGTGCCAGAAATACTAGCAATCCCAGTGAATAATGGATTCCCCCCATATCTTGAGTGGATTCTCCAAGAGACATCCTAGATGATGTGGTTGAAATTGCCTCGCCAAAATACAATTTTTATGGTTGACCAATGGGGTGCCAAATCGGTAACCTGCACTGGGTAGGTACCATAGGCAGGGGAGATCAAGGATATGAGTCAGACTAATATTCAAGATGGTGATGCCTATACCGTTGTTGTGTTCAGAGGATCTACTGCAAAGCCTATCCGCTTCAGCTTTTCGAAAAAACTCCTTCGCCGGTTGCTGGTCTGTGTGGGCGTGATCATCCTTGCCGACCTTCTTGTAGTTTCACACTATGTCATCAGAACGGGGGAAGTGTGGGAGCTGGCGGCTTTCCGTGCTGAAGCCATGAGTGCGCGGGAGCAGACTGCCGCATTCTCAACCGCCGTTGATGACCTAAAGAAGCGTCTTGGGGCGATGAATGAGGTCAATCAACGGCTTCGAGTCATGCTGGGTATTGAAGTTCCCAAGACGGGAGACATGGCAAACGGGAGAGGTGGTGAAGAGCTACCGCTTCCCGAAGTGAGAGGCACGATAGCCGCCGGAAGCGAGCCAACGCCTTCATCTGGTACCTCAAGGCAGGTGTCAGACGGTAATCAGGAACATTCCTCAACCGTCGGCCTAGAGTCATCGAGGGAGAGCCTGCAGGCCGTTGCATCAGTGAAAGAAGGATTGGAATGGCTTTCAAAGCAAGCGACGGTGCAGGAACGCATTCTTGACGAATTGTCACAAGCAGCTGAACAGCGCTCGTCTCGTTGGGCTTCGACTCCCTCGATTTGGCCGGTGAAAGGGTGGGTCACGTCTGGGTTTGGCCCGAGAGTTTCTCCTTTCACGGAGAAGCCTGCCTGGCATGATGGGTTAGATATCGGCGCTGCGCCGAATACTCCCGTCCATGCCCCGGCCCAAGGAAGGGTTACGTCCATAGGATACGATTCTAAGCTTGGAAACATGGTTCGCGTAGACCATGGATTCGGAGTTGAAACCCTCTACGGGCACCTTGCGAAGGCCTTGGTCAAGGAAGGCCAAAGGGTTGATCGTGGGGATGTCATTGCGCTTGTTGGAAACACCGGTCTGGCCACGGGTCCTCACCTGCACTATATGGTAAAATTGAACGGCCAGGCGCTTGACCCTACCAAGTACATCTTAGAATAGCGGCAGATTTCAGATCCCATCTGAGATTCAACCGACTTGTTTTTACTAACCCCAACGTTCAATTCTTCTCAGCCATGTGTTGGTAGCTTGCGTCGAGTCGTTGGCAGACCTATACTCGGGGCTTCTGCAAGTCTAGGCAAACCAAGATGAGAGCCTCTTGACCGACCTCGAAATCGCCCAATCTGTTACCCTTCGTCCGATTGTCAAAATCGGTTCCCAGCTTGGGATCCGTGCCGAAGAGCTCACTCTCTATGGACGGCACAAGGCCAAAGTCTCACTACAAGTGCTGGATCGTCTGACAGCTGTTCCAAAAGGGCGATATGTCCTCGTTACTGCAATTAATCCCACGCCCTTGGGAGAGGGAAAGACCACGACGTCGATAGGCCTTGCCATGGGGCTCTCGCGGCTGGAGTATCGGGCCGCGCTTACCCTCAGACAGCCATCGCTCGGTCCTGTCTTTGGGGTGAAGGGAGGGGGGACCGGTGGAGGACATGCCCAAGTCGCTCCGATGGAAGACATCAACCTTCACCTGACCGGGGATGCCCACGCGGTGACTGCCAGCCATAATTTGCTCTCCGCGTTCCTCGATAATCATCTATTCCACGGCAATATTCTCTCGATCGATCCTCAACGGACGACATGGCCTCGGACCTTGAGTATCAGTGATCGTTCTCTCCGGAGGGTGCTATTGGGAGAAGAAACGGACAGACGTCCAGGGCAATTCGTCATTACCGAGGCTTCAGAAGTGATGGCGGCGCTGGCTCTAGCGAAGGATCAGCGCGATCTCCGCGAGCGGCTCGGACGAATACTCGTGGGGCTGACAAAGGCCGGTACGCCGGTCACCGCCGAAGAGCTTCGTTGCGTGGGATCGATGGTTGTTCTCCTAAAGGACGCCCTCATGCCGAATCTGGTTCAAACTCTTGAAGGGACTCCGGCATTCGTTCATACGGGGCCTTTCGGCAACATCGCGCATGGCAACTGCTCGATTATTTCCGACGCGATTGCGCTGAGATGCGCCGATTTCGTCATAACAGAGGCGGGCTTCGGCAGCGATCTTGGAGCGGAAAAGTTTTTTAACATCAAGTGTCGAGCATCTGGGTTTGCTCCGACAGTGGCTGTGGTCGTGGCGACATTACGGGCGCTGAAACTCCATGGCGGAGGGGGCATCGCCAAGGCAGGCGTTGCCTTGCCTTTGAGCCTAACGGGTCCGAATCGGGAAGCCCTCTCAAAGGGAATCGCCAATCTGGGGCAGCATATCGCCAACGTCCTAGCACATGGGGTACCGGTCGTTGTCGCCGTCAATGCCTTCAAGGATGATCCTCAGGATGAATTGGATTGGGTTCGGGAACAATCGCTCAAGATGGGAGCGGCAGATGCGGCAGTCTCAACTCACTGGGCCGACGGCGGAAAGGGGGCTGAACAGCTGGCAGCCGCCGTCGTCAAGACATCTGAAAAGCCGGCTCACTTCAAACATCTTTACGAATTGTCTTGGCCGATCAGGAAAAAGATCGAAACCATTGCGACCCGCATGTACGGAGCGGACGGAGTTACGTTTGAACCGGAGGCCGAACATCAAATCGAAACAGCAGAGGCACTGGGGTATGGCGGCTTACCCGTCTGCATGGCAAAAACTCCTTTGTCGCTATCACACGATCCCGGACTGAAAGGGAGACCAACCGGATTTACGGTGCCGATCCGAGAGTTGCGGATTCTGGCCGGAGCAGGATTTGTGACCGCCGTCTGCTCAGGCATTCAACTCATGCCCGGATTGCCCAAGAAACCAGCCGGTGAGCGGATCAATCTCGACCCCAAAAGTGGAAAGATTGTGGGCCTTTCCTGAAGCTCAGCGTTGCCTGAGGTAACGGAAGAATTCTGAGTCCGGACTCATCACCAGCGTCGAGCCGTCTTTAAAGGCGCTCTTGTAGGCTTCCATTGAGCGGGTAAACTCAAAAAACTTCTGATCCTGCCGGTAGGCATCGGCATAGATTCGAAATGCTTTGGCATCCCCTCCGCCGCGAAGTTCTTCAGCTTCCTTATAAGCCTGGGCGAGGATAATTTCCCGGTCTTTTTCGGCTTCCGATCGAATTTTTTGCGCTTCCTCCGCTCCTTCAGCGCGATATTGCTTGGCCTGCCGTTCCCGCTCCGCTTGCATGCGCGCAAAGACTGCCTTCTCGTTCTGTTCCGGCAAGTCGGCACGCTTGATCCGCACATCCTGGATTTCAATGCCGTACGCCGAGGCTTTTTCATTCGCCCGTGCGGTGACCACCTTCATGATGTCAGCCCTCGTGCTTGAGACGATCTCAATGAGGTCGTGTCGGCCTAACTCCACACGGAGATCAGAATAGATGATGTCGTGCAGCCGTTGAAGAGCACCGCGCTGGCTTTGAAACGCCTGATACACTTTCAAGGGATCAGTGATTCGCCATTTGGCGAAGTTGTCCAAGAGCAGCGTCTTCTTGTCTTGGGTGATGACATCCTGGGCACTCGAATCGTAGTCCAACAGTCGTTTCTCGAAGTATGTGACCTCCTGAACAAACGGCATTTTCACGTACAGCCCTGGCTCAGTGATGTTTCGAACCGGCTTCCCGAGTTGCACGACGATCGCAGTCTGGGTCACATCCACGATGAAGAGAGGGGAAGCTCCGAGCACAAACAGCGCAACTGTCACAGCGAGGAGCGCGATCACCAACCCTTGCTTTGTCATGGCCTGGTGTTCCTCGACTTTAGGGTTGCTGATGGGTCCTGCCTGGGTTCCTCGCCCTCAAGTTGTGGGACCGGTTTGGCAATGGGTGTGGACACAGGTTTGGAGAGACGGTCCAGCGGAAGATACGGCAAGAGGCGCTCTCCGCCTTTTCCCTCGATGATGATCTTCTCCATATGGGGAAGGATTTCTTCCAAGGTTTCGATATAGATGCGTTTACTGATGACGTCCTTCGCTTGATTGTACTCCTTCAAGGTGGCGAGGAACCGATTCGTCTCGCCCTGAGCACGATTGACCCGCGCCTGAGCAAACCCCCTTGCCCGGTTGACCAGTTCAGCGGCTTCACCCTTTGCTCTCGGAATGATATCGTTGCGGTATCCTTGCGCCTGATTGATGAGCTTTTCCCGGTCTTCTTTGGCGTTCGTCACGTCTTTGAAGGCAGCAGCAACGGCCTCTGGAGGATCAACGTCTTGGAGTTGCACGGCGGCGATCTGCACGCCGGACTGATATTGGTCGAGAATCGTCTGAAGCAACGTCATGGTATCTTGCTGAATCACCGCTTTCCCGGTGGTCAAGGCTTCGTCGATCTTGCTCTTGCCGACCACTTCCCGCATAGAGGCCTCAGCCGCTTTGCCGATGGTCTCATGGATGTAAGCGACGTTGAACAGGAAGTTGCCAGCTTCTTTGATCTTGTACTGAACGATGAATTCGATCGCAAGGATATTCATATCGCCGGTCAGCATCAAGGCTTCCTGAGGTACCGTCTGCTGACGACCCTGCTGGTTGGTGCGGAAGCCGACTTCCACGCGATAGAGTTTGGCGACTTTCGGCTGCAGGACGGTTTCAACGAGAGGAATCTTGAAGTGAGGGCCTGGTTCCACCGTACGGACCGGAACGCCAAACCGTTTCACGACACCTTCTTCATCCGGTGCAACGATAAACACACTCTCCCAGACGAGGAAGATCAGCAAGGCGGCAATGACAAGATTCACGATACCGCCTGATGGCAGGAGATTTTTCAACCTGCCGGGAGGGAAAATGTCCTTGAATTGCGACTGGGCCTGCTTGAAGGCCTCTTCAAGCGGATCAGACTTTTTGCCCCACGGATCTTTTGGGTCCCAGACCATTCAGCGGTGTTTACAATCCAATAGGCAATAGAAAACAGAAAGATACATTAGCAGAGTGTGATATGGGTAACAAGATCTGGATGGCTCTTGATAGAAAAAGATCGGAATGGACGAGATGTCATATGCCGTTTCTCGTGACAAGCCTGTTCTCGGTTCAGATCCCAGAAAAGAGCAGCATACTCTACGATGCGTCGGGCCTGAGCCAAATTGCGTGTAACGATCAGCACAGTGTAGCGGCCACCCAGGCTCACATAAATTTATACATGAATTTATACATGTAGACAACTGCATATATGAGTTCGAAGGGATTATTCAGGTGACCGAACCACCACACGACGAGCCGGAACCTGCCGTGCAACCGTAGCAGTGGTTACGCACCACAATTTGACGATCATGAAGTTGCGCGGGATCGAAGTCTCGAACATGCGACGGCGCTCCACGATCGATGGGTAGGTCGAGCATCTGGTTGAAGTCGCAGTCATACAGCCTGCCGTCCCATCCGACGGACAGAGTATAGCGGCACATGACACCGGCGGCGGCGGCGGGATTGAATGCGTTGGCCAAGCGGGTCATGTACTGTTCATAGTTGCCGCTTTCGACGAGGAACTCCAGGAATCGGCTGATCGGCATGTTGGTGATCGTATAGAGCCGGTTGAACTCAATGCCATGACGAGTGCGCAGTTCTTTCTTGAATTGTGCTTCGATGGCATCTTGCTTCGGAGGGAGGAATGCGCCGACCGGATTGTAGACGAGGTTCAGGGTGAGCCCGCTGTCCGGTCGTCCATAACCGAAACGGTTCAGGAGACGGAGTGCCTCCATCGATTTTTCAAAGACGCCGTCGCCTCGCTGTGCATCGGTCTGGCCGGCACGATAGGAGGGAAGCGATGCGATGATCTCGACACGATGGCTGGCCAGAAATTCCGCCAGGTCCGCCTGGGAGGGCAGCAGCAACACGGACAGGTTGCAGCGATCGATGACATGCCGGCCGAGACCACGGACCTGTTCGACCAACCAACGAAAGTGTGGATTCAGTTCCGGAGCCCCACCCGTAATATCGACTGTGGGAATATCGGTTTTGGCCAGGGCTCGAACGCACTGTTCAGCCGTTTCCAAGGACATGGTCTCGGGACGATCCGGACCGGCATCCACATGACAGTGACGGCAAGTCTGGTTGCACAGTTTGCCGACATTGATCTGGAAAACGGTGATTCCAACGGCACGTAGCGGATATAAGCCGGCTTGATTCAGTTGTGCCTCAAAGGAAAGGCGGGGGCCGGACTGGGCCAACACCTTGAGTTGTTCAGAAGGAGAGGCGAGGGGATGGTGTCGTCCCAGTAGGGTCAGCGCCATATCAGTGCTCTGCAGAATGGGGAAAGCTTCTCAGAATACGGCCTGCTTCAGCGCGCATGACCGATCGTCATCAATACCGTCTCCGGAAATCGCAACCCACAGCAGCCGATGGGAGGCGTGGGACTGAGAGCACCGTAGTCCTTGCACAAGGTCCGTCACGCATTTTTCACCGATGAGCAAGGATTCCAATATCCGCAGCGGCGTTTCATCGCCCAACGCCTTGAGAACCATGGCGCATTGGCGCGGGGGGTCGGGCATCTTGGCATTTAATGGAGGTTTCATTAGCAACAACCCCCTTCGCTGGGAGAGCAGGTTACGGCTTCACCACTCACACGATCGCCGGCACGATTCAGAACGACGAAATGGGGTTTATACCCTTTAGTTTCCAGCACGACCAGCGTCTTGGAACAGATTTCCAGCGGTTCGCCACGACGATAGATATGGCGGTCGTCGTCGGACGCTTCGACGAAAGGTCCAGCCAGCAGTGCATAATGGCCTCGCCAGGTGCAAGGGGCCTGTGCCGGAAACACGGCGGTCCAGCGTGGGTCATGGTCATCCAACACAACAGGGTCGGCAGTCAGGAGAAAATGATCGGCGAATGGAGGATGGCTCAACAGTTTGACATCGTCCGTGCTGATCGGTTGCGGAACACCACGCTGGTACTTCCTCCCTCGCTCATCCACGACGCGGCTGAAAGGCCCGCGAAGGGTGGCGTAGCGGATCAAAGAGGCCGTCGGTGCCAGAGGCAGCTTATAACCCGTCAACGTGACGGAAAAGAAATGGATGCCGTCGATGACGCGCCAGGGTGAAAACTTCACGAGATGGATGCCAAGAAATCCGGCTGCCGTCATGCCGTTCATGTAGTCGGTAAGCGTCACGGCGCCGGATAAACAGTCTCCCCATTTCTGGGTATCGTGGACAAGGTATTGTGGAACGGTTTGGTCCGATACAATGTCGGAAATAGTAAACCGTCCCCCGGGCTTGGCGACCCGATACATTTCCTGAAACACCTTCCGCTTGTCCGGAGTCAGATTGATCACGCAATTCGAGATAATCAGATCAATCGTGTCGTCTTCCACCGGTATCGCATCGGCCAGGCCTTTGTGAAATTCCACGTTCGATGCGGGATAGCCGAGGTTTGCAGCCACTCTTGCCGCATTTCTGTGGGCGATCTCCAGCATCGTATCGGTCATGTCGATGCCGATCACGTGGCCTGTGGGGCCGACCAAACGGGAGGCTTCAAAGCAATCGATGCCACCGCCCGACCCGATGTCCAAGACGGTCTCTCCGGCCTGCACCGTTTTAAGCCCGGCCGGTGTGCCACAGCCATAGGAGATTTTTAGAACTTCTTCGGGAATGAAGGTTTTGAGGTGCCCCATGTCGTAGCTGGTGGGGCAACACATCTGCTCGCCGGTACTGACGGCTTTTGCGTACCGGTCGCTGACTTTTTGTGTGATTACATCAGTGGGCATGGCCGGCTTCGTCATGGTTTGGCAAAGATAGATATAGAGCTAACGTACCAATCCTTTATGCAGGCGGTCAATTGAGGCATTCTGTCTGATTGCTTGATGGACGAAAGGAGCAAATTCATTCACGTGGGCTACCAATCCTGGGGTGGTCTATGAAACGATGTCTGTTTCAGGGAGTAAATCTTACAGGCGTTTCGAAGTAACCGGATGGGAGATGGCAACTTGGGCAGGCAGCTTACGACTTAGGACAAGTCAGGAGCGTACAGGAGGTTTTACTGTCAGCTTGGCGCTTGCTGACCACATCTGTCGTGCATCAGCAGATGTTGGTCTCGCGTTGCCGCGCGCACTCTGTGACCGTTTATGGAAGGCTGAGTTCAGAAACTTTCCGCAGCGCTTCCAGCAACGTCAGGTCGAAATTTAGACGGTATAGGTTGAGTTGCAGTGCCTCGAAGGTCTCTCCTTGTACCCAATGGTCGGGAAAATTCGGCAAATAGCCCAGCCACTGTTTCTCATTATCCAAGTAAAAACATTTGATGGTCTCCATAAGGCACCTCGTCTCTAGGCTATTGACCTGGATCGCCGAAGCGCCGCACCGGCCTCCAGGGGTGCTACATTTATTCCAACACGCGCTTGTCGATGGGTCAAGAATACCCATGAAACCAAAGTCTGTGGCCTATCAGGACGGATGGCATTGGCCTCGATTGAGTCGGGTTCTGTCTTGCGACATGAAGAAATAGTCAGGGACAGAGGTTGGCTGTGTTCAGCGATTACTGATCATCGCAAAAAGGAGCTGTTCCACTCGGGCACGGCGCTTGCTCTGGGCGCGCGACATGGGGCGAGACATCGTGGGGATATGGCGGGAAAGCGTGGATGTGGGATTATGATGCCGGTCGTATTCTTCGTTCCCGTATTGGCCGTGTTCTCTGCTGTGGTACCGGTATTGATTTCGTTCTGATTCTTGGACGATGAGATCTTGATGCAGTTGCCACAGCTTGATCTGTAGCTCTTCGAACGACTCCCCATAGGTTTCATGCTCCGGGTAGCCCTCCAGGTAGCCCCGCCACCCGTTTCCGTCTTGCATAATGATGTATTTCGTGGAGTGCATCAGGGAAAGTATAGCTGGACATTTCAGATGCGCAAGTGAGGAGATAAAATGGAGTGCAAAGAACGCGATTTTCTAAAAGTGTCAAGAAAGCCAAAGAGTTAAAGATCAGTAACAAATATTATTTGAGGTCCTTGCCATCCCATCGCTTTTGCCCTATCCCTTATCTCCCTTATCTTGTGGGTTGTAGGAGAAGTGGGATGCCTTCGGGATCGTGTAAGGCAAACTTCTTCAGGTTGGTATCTCAAGGAAACTTTTACGCTCGTCGAATTTGAGCTTAATCATGGTCCTCGTTAATACGCCCTTTCTCAATCTCTACTCCTCATAATTCTCGACAATCTGTGGCGGACGAACTTCGGCGTCGTCCGGGTCAAGCCCGACCTCACGGAGGGCACGTCGTTGGCGCAAGAGATCCCAACACTGATCGAGTTCAACCTGGACTTGTGAGAGCCGCTTCCGATCGGCTTTGGAGCGTACTTGTTTCCCGTGCAATCGGTGTTCCTCTTCGACGAGGCGCTGAATATAATTGAGGACCGGCTGATCCTCGGTCTGATTTTCCACCGGCATTCTCCAGCGAGAACGTGATCGGAACGGTCACGTTGCGATGTTACGCCCACCCGAAACTGCGGTCAACCGACGCTCTGGGCGATGTCTGTTTTGTGGCGCGTGGTGAACCTGCGTTGGCCATTTCTGCAGTGTCTCTCAATGAAAACACTCGACGCGCAAAAGCGCAGACGTGTCGTTGAGGCTATCACGCTGGTAGCACGGTCTATGGCATGGCAATTTGGCATGAAAAGATCGACAAGAAGGCCTTTCACCGCTACATTTCGAAACAGGCGTCGTGAAATGTAATTTCAATACTCCAACAGATACAGAGAGGAGCCAAGAGATGATGCCAACTCAAATGCTCACGGATGAACAGTTGAAGGATCAGGCGATCAGGCAAGCTCTGGCAGGGGATGCCGCTGGGGCGCGACAGACTGCGAATGAGATCGTTGACAGACGGCACTTGAGAGAGGCTTGGCAAATGATGCTGTTCGTGGAATCGGAGCGGGGGAATGTACAGGCCGTGACAGACACGATCCTCTCCTGCCCTGATCCGTCGCTCTTGGCCAGTCACTTCTATCTCGAGCTTCCACAAGTCTATGTCAAGGCCGGGGATCGGTCCGGAGCCATCGAGATTGCCAAGGCCATGGGCAATGCCGGAGTCTTGCCCCTTATCGGTATTGCCGCCCATCTGGCGCAAGATGGAGATATCGAAGGGGTGCGCGAAGCGCTCTCTTATATTGATGAAGAGTTGAGAGCGATGATAATGCGTACGGTGAACACCTGTCACCAAAAGGGCGACCGATTCGAAGCGCTGAACCTGGCAGACCAGGTTGCTCCCTCCGCTTCACTGGCTGCCTGAGAATTTACTTGCCATAGTTCTCCCCTTCAGCTCTCTGAATTGCCTACTCTCTAATCGATCGATGTGCGAGCGCATGGACTTGATCGATGATGGCGCTATTTCAGCTAGCTCGACTTGTCCACAGGCACTCGTCTATATTGCCTTCACTTTGACTTGTGCCACCACCACTCTATCTTTCTGTTTTACCTCCCGTGGATAATCTGACTCGACAACTCAATGAACGGTTCGGGTTTGCGACGTTCCGGCCGGGCCAGGAAGACGTCATTCGCGCCGTGTTGGCGGGGCGCGATGCGATGGCGGTCATGCCGACGGGGCAGGGGAAGTCGCTCTGCTATCAATTGCCGGCGACTCTTCTCCCGGGATTGACGCTGGTGATTTCTCCGCTCATCGCGTTGATGCAAGATCAGGTGACGGCCATGAGACAACGGAAGATTGCCGCGGCGGCGTTTCACTCCGGTCTCAGCGGTTTGGAAAAGAACCGGGTGATGCAAGATCTCCAGCAGCGGCAAATTCAACTGCTCTATCTGGCGCCGGAACGGATGCAGCATGAAGGGTTTCTCCGACTGGTGCGTTCGCTATGGGTTTCGTTGCTGGTGGTCGATGAAGCGCACTGCATTTCTCAGTGGGGTCATGATTTCAGGCCCGACTACCTCAAGATCGGTCACTTGCGTCGGGAGCTCACGAATCCACCCTGCTTGGCCTTGACGGCTACGGCCACCGCTCGTGTGCAGACGGATCTGTGCCGGAGGTTGTCGCTTCGTGATCCGTTCCGATTGGTCGCGGGTTTTCGCCGGACGAATCTGGCCTTGTCCGTCCACTATTGTCAAACCTTCCGAGAGAAACTGGGGATGGTGGAGCGCTTGGTTTGCGCGACAGAGAAGGGCACCATCCTCATCTATTGCGCGACCCGTCGGACGGTGGAAGAGGTAGCGGCTTGGTTGGGACAATCCCATCAATCGGTCGGCTACTACCATGCCGGGCTCTCGGATGAACAACGGCGACTCATGCATGACGATTTCCGCCAAGGAATGTTGAGAATCCTGGTGGCGACGAATGCCTTCGGCATGGGTATTGATAAACCCGATGTCCGACTGGTCCTCCATTTCGACATTCCGGGCAGTCTGGAGGCCTATTACCAGGAGGCCGGGCGTGCCGGCCGTGACGGACAGCTCGCTGCCTGTGTGTTGCTGTTCCATGAACGCGATGTGGCCACGCAAGAATATTTCATTGCGCAGGCATCCAAGGATTCTGAAAGCGCCGAGCGTGCGGAACGTATGACGACACTACTGCAAGAACTCCTGGGATATGTGTCCGTGTCAACCTGCCGGCAAGTGGCGATTCTTACCTACTTTAGCGATCAAGCCGAACCGACTCTGGGACCTTGCGGCCTGTGTGATCGCTGTGTTGTGCCGGTGCGGCAGCCGAGCCGGATGATTTCTCACGAGACTGCCTCGTCCGCCAAGGCAATTATGGATACCGTGTCCTGGTGCAGGGGCCGGTTCGGTATGGGGCGAATCGTCGACATCCTTCGTGGCAGCCGTTCAAAAACGCTGTTGGTTTACGGCGCAGAAGACTGTCCGACCTACGGCGTCTGCCGCGCCCATACGAAGGGGTCGGTGGCGAATCTCGTGAAGGCTCTCATCGGATCCGGGTATCTCCGGGCCCAAGGCACGGAGTATCCCACGCTCGATGTGACGCTCAAAGGACGAGAGGTTGTGCAAGGATTTCGCACGCTGGTCTTGGAACAGACGGAGAACCACTCTCCCGATGGAGTGAAGAAGCCGGATCGCTCGCGTGCCGCCCCAATGCCTACTTCACCGCCGGAGCGACAGCTTGTTGAACGACTCAGGCGGCTTCGTTCTCAACTTGCCGAGGAAGAAGGCGTCGCGCCATTCCTCATCTTTCACGATCGAACGTTGAAAGCCATTGCCTGTTCCAAACCGGAGACGCCGGCAGCTTTGTTGGAGATTCCGGGCATCGGCGAGATGAAGGCAGACCGGTATGGCCGCCGGGTATTGGACGTAGTCAACGGAGATCTCTAGCCTCGCAATGGGATTGACAACCGGTACGCGGCCTTAGGCAAAGAATTCTCTATCATGCGGCAACCGATCAGGCCGCTACATCCTCATCCCACCCATATCATGGCTCGTCTCCTGCACAGAGTCGGGAGACGGGGGAGTGGCCAACATGCCATCACCTTTCGCCTGAGGCCCATGACAGGGGACGCAGCTTTCAGCGAAAAGCGTCATGTCGTGAGCGATGGACTTCGCTTCGAATGGAATC
>JACZCY010081755.1_pt1 | contig 16556 bp, 12 predicted proteins | sample 8641821 | NCBI WGS metagenome assembly JACZCY01 (sample SAMN15324609, study PRJNA640507) | soil metagenome | isolation source: intercropping sugarcane | place: China: Luxin town, Laibin City, Guangxi Province | collected 2019-07-25 | depth 10cm m | reverse complement strand
ACGGGGAGGTTATATTGAACATGTCCTCCTCCCGTGTAACTCACGATCATCCGCCGGGAGCCGCCGTTCTCGCGGCGAAATTCTTCTTGCCTGATGGCCAGCGTTTTCGCCATGCCCTCATCCCGGACCATCGACGCCTCATACATCGTTTGGAAGTGCTCTTCGGTTCCTCCGTGGCACCGTCTCAACTGATCCACAATCCTCTCGCGGTACGCTGGATCGTCGACGATATCATCCTGTAGGATTCCCCACGGCGCCCATTCAGGCTCTTGCCTGGTCTGGTCAAGCCCCAGTTTAACGACGCGACGAATCAAGGGTTTGGGTGGGTTCATCGCCAGGACAGACAAGTGCCGATCTCGAGCGAACGTCACCAATGGCGCATAGTCTTCAAACGCTCCACCCCAATTTTGTTTCCAGCGAACCTCTTCCAAAAACTCGTTCGTGACGGGCTGAAGTGTCGCGACGTAGCTGTCGAGTGCCGGTTGGCCGTCCCAGCCGAACATCTCCATTCCAATGGTGGGCTCAATGCCATCGGCCACTAATTGATCAAGCACTTTCAAGGCTGCTTGGATGTGGTATGGATTGTGATGCTCCTCTCCCAAATAGACAATGTCGTACCGTTCCAAGTTTGTGATCAATTCTGAAAACGGGAGCACACGACCGGTTTGAGTTTCAAGAATCTGCCAGGGTTGCCATCCCTCATCAACGACGGTACGGAGGCTACCATCATGCCCAGCTCCACAGCCGATTGGGAATGCCAGCAGGCCTACGAGCAAACCCAGCATCACGGTCGATCGCCAACCCAGAGAATCGATACACACGAATCCCCCTCCCATGAAACCACTCCTACCACACAGAATGAGCATGAACAAGCCGACTTGACGCCGAAGTTTGGAAGTTACTATGTTCATGCATCTTACAGTCTTTTGATCCCCTCACACACACATCCATCTCGCTTCCATGAATCCCGACCCACTCGCTGAATTCCGCCGCGTCGTGAGTGCTCGCGCGCGTCAGTTTCCCCGACAATGGGAGGCATCAAAGAAGTTGCTGGAAGAAACCACCTTTCCCTCTACCATCGCCCGGCTGTGTGACGCGGTGCGAAGCAAGGACCTTCCGGTTTCAGTGAAAGAGTCCTTGTTGCGCCTCATCGAACGAAACGAGCCACGTCGTGTGCAGGATCTCGACGGAGAAGCCATCAAGTCCGTCACGGGTCTTCCTCCAGCCAAAGGGCTCCGTGCGCTCAGCGTCTTTTTTGATCTGGTGCCGGCACCCGGCTCGAAGTGGCCCATGACCCGGATGTCGAGTGAGGAGTCTCAAGAAGCCGTGCGCGATTTGGATAATCCATATGACCTCCTTCGTCGCACTGACGTGGCATCCGTGTTGGACATCGGGGCCGGCGATCTCTCGTTTGCTGAAGAGTTAGTCGATCAGTACGGCTCTGAGTTCAAAGAACAACACCGACCGTTCATCGTCCACTGCCTGGACCGACTCGATCCCCGTTCTCAACTGGGCGGTCCGCTCCATGCGAATCCGGAAAGACTGCAGAAGTTGCACCGAAAGGAAGGACTGTCGTTCTCTTTCTTCGGCAATCAAGACATGTTTGAGCTTGGAGATCTGGATAGGCATGAGTTGCTGGCCCCGCGGTATACCATCGCAACCTGTTGGGCACCAGCCACGCCGACCTTCGCCTACGAGCCGACCAGGCTCTCTAAAACGCTCATTCACAATGAGCTCGAACGTACCAAAGGCGTATTTAGCCAGACACGTTTTGGCAAAGAACAAGCGCTCGAGGTCCGGCATGGCGGCCGCGATCTCCTCTTCCCACCGTGGAAGTTTGAGATCATCGGCCCTCTAGCTCTCTTGAGCCTGCTCGCCCATCGTGGATTCCTGTGTGTGTTGGGGGCAGTGGATGCGCAAGTGTTTTGGGAATTCTTGGCGCAGTTGCTGGAGGAGCCACGCTATCGTCCACCAGACGAACTTTTTAACCCCGACAATCTGCCAGAGGTGTTCGGCGAGGTCTATCATGTGCTTGCCGGTCTGCCGATCGGCGAATCAATCGACTTGGCTGAGGTGGCGCCCCTCCGACGGCACTATCTTCCGTCGGATACATCAGCCTTCATGGACAGCATTGCCGGTCATTTTCGGTATGTCCGAATCAGCCGCGGCGCCACCTTTCCTGGTACTCCGGCCAGCAGTACCGCACGAAAGTTCGCTTCCATGGCCGAAGAGGTTCCTCCCTGGCTCGTCACACTGGTTCCTGCGTAAGCCTCCTAAGTCCAAGTGCTGTGGCTTGCCCCAGATCAGATCATAGAGGGGCAAAAAGCTTGAATAATTGACCGTCCCTAGACCCTTTGTTAGACTTCGACCGTGTCCGATCACCAGGCCATTCTACAGCGATCTCCCACTCCTTAGTCCATCATGAATCCAACGGATATCATTCGAGCCGTCCAGGAGAATATTGCGCGGGTGATCAAAGGCAAACCGCATGTCATTGAAATGAGCCTGGTCGCGCTCTTGGCGCGCGGGCATCTCCTGCTCGAAGATGTACCGGGAGTCGGAAAAACGACGCTGGCTCATAGTCTTGCGCGATCGCTGGATTGCTCCTTCAAGCGCATTCAGTTCACGAGCGACCTGCTTCCGTCCGATATCGTGGGGGTCTCGATATTCAATCGTCAGAAACAGGCCTTTGAATTCATGCCGGGTCCGATTTTCGCCAACATTGTGCTCGCTGATGAAATCAATCGAACGACGCCGAAGACGCAGAGCAGTCTTTTGGAAGCGATGAGCGAAGCACAGATTTCGTTCGACAATAAAACCTATCCCTTGAATCAGCCCTTCATGGTCATCGCGACGCAAAATCCCGCCGAATACCACGGCACGTTTCCCCTGCCGGAGTCACAGCTTGATCGGTTCTTGATGCGGCTTCGCATCGGTTATCCCTCGCCGGAAGAAGAAAAAAAGGTCCTCGACCGACCGCAATCGCTCCACCCGGCTGAGGAACTCCAACCGTTGCTGACGGCTCATGATGTCCTTTTGCTCCAGGAACGAGTCGACCATGTTCTCATGGAGGAAAGCATCACGGACTATCTCTTGGCCATAGTTCAAAGCACCAGGCAGTCGGACCTCTTGTCATTGGGGGTGAGTACCAGAGGAGCGTTGGCATTGAGTCGGGCTGCCAAAGCGTTGTCGCTCGTTCGCGGCCGGACCTATTGTCTACCGGACGACATCAAGGAACTCGCCCCAATCGTGTTGTCTCACCGCGTTATGGTGGCCCGCGCGCAGGGATTGCGTCTGCGCAGTTTTGAGCAAGCCGAGCAGATCATTCAGGATTTGGTCGACTCGATTGCCGTCCCTGTCTAGGTCACCCCTGAAGTCTGTGTCCCGGCGCGGAGCTGGTCGTACATGCAACGTCAATCTCTTTCCTTCATTAGGCGATTGTTTCGCCACCGATCGACGAGCGTCACTTCAGAGGGCGTTCAATTTCTGCTTTTTACTCTCGCGATCGGCATCGCAGCGATCAATACCGGCAACAATCTCTTCTATCTTTTGCTCGCGATGATGCTGAGCCTCATTTTGATCTCGGGAATTGTGGCGGAACACTCCTTGCGGCGGTTGGAATTCCACCGTCATCTTCCCGATCATCTCATGGTGAATGAACCGGTCAACGCCACGCTGGTCGTGAAGAACGGTAAGTCACAGTTCCCGAGCTTTTCTTTGAGGCTGTTCGATATCAGCGATGGCCGGGAGTCGGATCGAGATCTGGAGATTCGCCAACTCCTTCCGGGCGCGAGTCGGCTGCTGTCGTATTCGCTCGTTGCCTCGCGGCGCGGCCGCCTCCAACTGGAGGGGATCAGCGTCGGGACGGAGTTTCCGTTCGGACTCTTCATGAAACGAGCGTTTTATCCGCTGGGAGATACGGTCATCGTGTGCCCGGAGCTCAAGCCGATCAATGAGAGATTGTTACAGAGTCTTCTCACCGCTGGGGCAGAACAAAGCGTCCACAGACGGGGGCATGGCAATGATTTGTACAATCTGCGCCTGTATCAAGCCGGGGATGACTCGCGAAAGATTCACTGGCCGACGACGGCGCGGACGTCGCAATTGACGGTCCGAGAAACCGAGGCCGAAGATCAACGCCGAGCCGTCGTGTATGTCCCGACCGTCGCTCCAGTGAGCCACGATGCCTTATTTGAACAGGCGTTGTCCGTTGCGGCCTCCATCATTCAGCTCTTGGCACAGCGCGGGTATATTCTTCAGTTGGTCGTAGGATCGTCTCGCTCGGTATTCGGCCAAGGCGACCTCCACTTCTTGGAACTTCTTCGAATGCTCGCCCTCTGCGAACGGCGTTCTCCTCATGTGGAATCTATCCTGTCGGGAATCCAGCCCGGAGAGCCTCTGGATGCCCAAGGAGGAACGATGATTGTGGTGCAGTCATGGCTGGGACCGGAGGATATTGAGCCGGGGCACCCCACCATTATGATTGACGGAGCCGTCATCGCCGGAGCGTCACATGCCGTTTGATCAGGCCCTTCGATTCGCGTCGATTTGGCTGGCATCCACCTCCTTCATCGGGCTCACGCTTGGGTCCGGTCTACCGGAATGGTTAGCTGCGCTGACCGGGGCGGCCCTGATCGTGGCGTTTTTACGGAACGGAGGGAGCCAGCCGGCTGAGCGGTTCGCAACGTTTCCACCGATTTCAACTACCGGTTGGAATCTTCTTGTGATCGTCGGCTTTCTTGGATTCTGGGTGGATATGCTGTGGGTCTCAGGCGAGCTCCTTCCGGCAGGCATTCACTTCCTCATGATCCTCATGATCATCAAACTGTTCAATCTCAAGTTTCGTCGCGACTATTTGCATCTCTACGCCATCAGTCTCGTGGCGATCCTGACCTCCGGGTCCCTTACGACGGATCTGTGGTACCTCCCGATTTTCTTGCTCTATCTTTTGGCCGCGGTGTGGACCCTGCTGCTGTTTCAGCTGACCAAGCATCCGGAGGAAACCGGAACACTCACGCCGTCGGCTACCTTCCGAACGCAACTTTATCCATCAGCCGGTCACGTGACGCCGCAACTCTTTTGGCTTGCGAACGGGCTTGCCCTTATCACTTTCGGTCTGACGTTGGGAATCTTCTTTGCGATTCCCAGAGTCAGTGCAGGGTTCTATCAAAAAGGATTCGGGGAGAACATTCGTACGTCTGGATTCTCGGAAACGGTGAACTTAGGAGAAATCGGGCCAATCAAGCGAGATCCTAGTGTGGTGATGCGGGTGGAGCTGTCCGATAGTTTCCCGCACGAAGCGGACCGACTTTATCTACGAGGTGTTGCATTTGATCAATACGACGGCAAGACCTGGACGAATCGGCTGAACTACCGGCGGACTGTCAGCGAAGACGGGACCGGGTCGTTCGTTCTTCGCGGTAGTCGAGCTCCCGCGCCGGCCTCGCTCGGCGAAACCATCCGGCAGAATATCATTTTGGAACCGCTGGACACCCCCGTCCTGTTTGCCTCGCCTTTTATTGAGACAGTCAGTGGAAAGTTTCCCAGCGTCCAATCCGATTCAACCGGTTCGGTTTATTTACCGTTCCCCAGTGCGTCGAGAATCGAGTATTCCGTCCTTTCCCGATCCAACCCGGTATTACCTACTGATCTTAGCTCGGAAGCCAGTCGCTACCCCGAATCATTTACCCGGCATTTCCTACAGATCCCTGCTCAATCCGAGCGGATCACTGTCCTGGCCCAGGGCATTACCCAGACACAACGTACGACGTACGAGAAGGCCAACGCCATCCAATTCTTCTTGATCCACAATTTTCGTTATAGCCTCGATGCTCCGCTCGCTGAGCTGGACCATCCGCTCGAGGAGTTCCTCTTCTCTCGAAAAACCGGCTACTGCGAACACTATGCGACTGCCATGGTCATGATGCTCCGAACGATCGGAATCCCCGCGCGCCTCGTGACGGGGTTTCTTGCCACCGAGTGGAATGAATACGGCAACTATTATGTGGTCAGACAGCAAGACGCTCATGCATGGGTGGAGGTGCACCTGCCGCATTCGGGGTGGATCACGATGGACCCCACTCCGCCTTCGATAGACAGTATCGGCATCGAATCTCCCGCATGGCATGCGTTGGGGCGAATGATGGATACCATTAGGCTCCAGTGGAGCCGATTCTTTGTGCAGTACAGCGCGGCGGATCAGCTTGCCGTTGTGCGGGAATTGAAAGTGGGAGGTGCCTCTGCCCGCAACAAGGCATTCGATTCCATGAGTGCGCTCTTCAGCCCGTTGGTGGCCATGTTTAGTGGAATTTCAGAATACGCCTCCAAAGGAACGATACAGTTTTGGGTGGAGTTGCTTGGCATCTCGCTGATCGGCCTCGCAGTTCTTTGGCTAGGAATTAAGCGGCCTTGGGCCAGAGGGATGGTCAACAAAAATGCGACGCGCGACGAGCAGGTGATCGTGCAGCTCTATGGACGAATGGTCAAGCATCTTGATGGGGAAGGCATTCCGAAACCCGCCGCCACAGGACCACTCGAATTTGTCCGCATCGCTCGAGCGAAATGGAGCGATGCGAATTCCGCGGTCGCATCCATTACAGAACTCTATTGCCGAACCAGATTCGGCCAGATCCCTCTCACACAGGAAGAACTGTCCCTCGCCGAAGACCATCTCCGCCATTTGATGGCACTCGACAAACCGTAATGCAATCGGCACTTCCTTCAGTCGATAATGAGACACTCAGGGAGGAGTTTAATCTCCTGTCCCATAGGTCGCCTAACTAGCCAATGGCGGGAGCATTAGATATAGGACAAGGACAATGATAGGAGCTGCGATGAGCATAGCTTTCTTCCCAAAGGCATCATTGATTCCGTAAATTAAGATCGCCCCGATGATGGTGTAATAAATAAACCCAATTCCCCGATACGATGCATGAGCAGCTTCCTCTGCCAACACAAACGAGGGGCTGAGAGTCATGAATGCGATCAAGAGGCTGAGTAGGCGGTTCATAGCATCTCCCTCCTTTTGGTAGGGTTGCGCTGTTTTGCCGCGCTCGAACAACAGTCACGGATGATGGGGAATATGTTGCCCGGGGAGCAAAATAGCTAGATCAGAGTCCATGGAACATCGACATTCACAATGCTTTTACAGGTCCTCATGTGTTCCAAAGCATAGCTACATCATAACGCGTGGCGACGGCAGGCCTACCCGGAAAGACCCGAGAGTCCGCGCTCGCAGTTAGGATTGAGGAGCCTAGACCGACGCTAGTGTGAACACGAGCGGAGGAGCGCGCTGTTTATTGCTTGGAGCGACGTCGGGCGATTTGGATGAGGCGATTAGCGGAGAAGGGGCCCCAGTGGACTGAACCGCTCGCATTAGCAACTTTTTTAAGGCTGATCCTCGTCCATTGGCTAGATGCAATCAGCTACCAGCTCTTCTCGATCCTTACCCTGGCTGATACGCCAGGCGTCCCTTAAGAAATGGTTGCTTTTTGTGAGCAAAAGCAGTAAGCCTTTCCGAACCTATCAGGGAAGGCCAGCCAGTCCTGTTTAATAAGGGCATGCTTACCCCCTACCACGCCAAGTACTTTGCCTATGAACTCACTAAACGCTGTGCCTCTGACAGCGTTGAAAAACTGGCTGCCGCCCTCTCGGACGCGCAGGTAGACCTCAACCCTCACCAAGTTGAGGCGGCGTTGTTCGCCTTCCGCAATCCCTTTTCACGCGGAGCCATTTTGGCTGACGAGGTTGGGCTTGGAAAAACTATTGAAGCCGGGCTGTTGATTTCCCAAAAGTGGGCAGAACGCAAGCGCCGACTTCTCGTCATCGTTCCAGCCAATCTCCGTAAACAGTGGAGCCAAGAATTAACCGACAAGTTTCATCTTCCATCAGCCATTCTGGAAAATAAAAGTTTCAACGAAGCCATCCGCGCCGGCAATCTGAATCCCTTTCAACGAGATGCGATCGTCCTTTGTTCGTATCAGTTCGCCCGGACGAAGGAGCCATACCTGCGTCAAACCAATTGGGATCTCGTGGTGATCGACGAAGCCCATCGATTGCGGAATGTTTATAAGTCGTCCAGTAAAATTGCCACCGCCATCAAGCTGGCCGTTGCGCCATTTCCCAAAGTGCTGCTGACCGCTACACCGCTTCAGAATTCGTTACTGGAGCTCTACGGGCTGGTGAGCATCATCGATGACTATGCTTTTGGCGACTTCAAGAGCTTCCGCGCCAGGTTTGCCCGTCTTGGGAACGATGCCGACTTCGCCGAACTCAAGGAGCGGCTCAGACCCCTCTGTAAACGGACCTTGCGGAAGCAGGTGCTCCAGTATGTGAAGTACACCAACCGCCATGCCCTGGTCCAAGAGTTCGTACCGACAGCGGAAGAACAGCGGCTTTACGATCTTGTGTCTGACTACCTGCAACAACCCGCGCTCTATGCGTTGCCCGCCAGTCAACGACAACTGATGACCCTCATCTTGCGTAAGCTCCTGGCTTCTTCCACCTATGCAATCTCTAGCACGCTCGATGGGCTTGCAACCAAGTTGGAAGCGGCTGCGGCCGCAAGTGAATCGGCGGATGTAATGCCGGACGAGTTGCCCGACAACTTGGAAGAATTGGAAGAGCTGGTCGATGAATGGGAAGGGGACGAGAACGGCATCTCGAATCCTGAGCGGGTTCGGCTCACCCAAGAGCAGCTCGTTGAACTTCGTCAGGAGACGGCGAAGCTCAGGGAATTCCATTCACTTGCGAAGTCAATTATCAGGAACTCAAAAGGCGAGGTGCTCTTGACGGCGCTCCGTCGTGGATTTGCGGCAGCAGCCGAGGCACAAAAGAACCAGGTAGATGCTACCATTCAGCAGAAGGCGATCATTTTTACAGAGTCTCGCCGCACGCAGGAATACCTTCTGCGGGTCCTTGAAGTGACTGAGTTTGGGGGCAAGGTGCTGTTGTTCAATGGTACAAACAACGACCCCAAATCAAAAGAGATCTATAACCAGTGGCTGAAGCAGCATGCGGGTACCGACCGTATCAGCGGCTCGCCCAGTGCGGATATGCGGGCGGCTCTGGTGGATTATTTCCATAATGAGGCGGCGATCATGATTGCCACCGAGGCTGCCGCAGAAGGCATTAACCTCCAATTCTGCAACCTCGTTTTGAACTACGATTTACCCTGGAATCCCCAGCGCATCGAACAACGCATCGGCCGCTGTCATCGATATGGGCAGAGGTTCGACGTGGTGGTGGTGAATTTTCTCAACAAGAAGAACGCCGCGGATCTCAGGGTCTATCAACTGCTGGATGAGAAGTTTCGCCTCTTCAATGGGGTGTTTGGCGCAAGCGACGAGGTGTTGGGCGCGGTGGAATCAGGAGTGGACTTTGAGAAGCGCATCGCCACCATCTATCAAAAGTGCCGGACACCGGAACAGATTCAATTCGAGTTCGATGCCCTCCAGCATGATCTGGAAGCGGAAATCGCAGAAGGCCAACGGGACGCACGTGAAAAGCTGTTGAACAATTTTGACCAGGATGTGGTGGAGAAAGTGCGTATTCAAAGCCGTGATTATTTGGACCGCTTCGAGGAACGGCTCTGGCGGCTCACACGGTACCTGCTCTCACCCTATGCCCGTTTTGAGGAACGGGAATATAGCTTTACATTGGAGCGAAATCCCTTCCTTGGAGAAATCATCCATCCCGGCCCGTATCGTATGGGGAAGAACGTCGAAGACGCCAACACCTACCGTGTCGGTCATCCCTTGGCGCAGCGTCTCCTTGCGCAAGCGAAGGCGTTGTCAGTCCAGTCCGGTGAGGTCCTCTTTCGGTACCCGGAAAGTGGCATACATATCTCGATTCTTCAGCCGCTGAAAGGGAAGAGCGGTTGGCTCATGTGCCTGCATGTGACCCTCACGGCCCTGGAGACGGAAGATCACCTCATTCTTGCTGGAGTGACTGATCGCGGTGAAGTGGTCGATGGTGCTCAGTGCCGCAGGCTCTTTGACCTCCCCGGTGAAGAGAAGGGGGATGTGTTGCTGCCTCCTGACACGAAGCAGACCCTAGAAGACATAGCGGCTCGGCAGATGCAGGAGGTTCTTGAGGCGATCTCAACGAAGAATGGGACATGGTTCGATACCGAAATGGATAAACTCGACCACTGGGCTGAGGATCGCCGGGCTTCACTCAAGACAGAGCTCGACGAGCTGGACGAAACGATCAAGGAGACCAAAAAGGCTGCTCGCCTCGCACCGAACCTTCCGGAGAAACTGGAACGGCAAAGAGCCTTGCGCCAATTGGAATCCAAGCGAACTGAGGTCTGGAAAACCTTCGATCAAGCATCGCGTGAGATTGATCGGCAAAAAGACGCATTGTTGGATGAAATCAGCCGGAGGCTGGAGCAGAAGACGGAATGCTTGGAACTGTTCGCACTGCGATGGACGGTCGTATGAGTAAATTTCAACTGACTATTTCCGCCGACTTTCGGATCCTCTTGGGGGAGATCAAAACTCGTATCCAGCAGACGCCACTTGACTGGCTGTCTCGTCGAAGAAGAAGCCGGAGACCGCCAGGGCGGTGAAGTCAATCAGGAAACCCAAGAAGATACCCAAGGGTTGCCTCGGAAAGTCCTCGGCGACGCATTGACATGAAGATCAAGAAGCTTCGCATTGAGAACTTCCGCAGCTTCAGCGACCAAGAATTCGCGCTCAACCGCTATACCTGTTTCGTTGGGCCGAACGGGGCCGGCAAGTCCACCGTTCTTTGCGCCCTCATGTCTTCTTTAAGGAACAGGATTCTTCCGCAACTGATACCAGCAAACTGTCTGACGAAGACTTCTTTGCCCGACAGACAGACAACCCTATCCACATCACGGTTACATTCGACGACTTGAGCGACGAGGCAAAGTCCGAGCTGTCGGACTATGTTCGGAGGGATGAATTGGTGGTAACGGCAGAAGCCCAGTTCGATCCGCAAAGCGGCCTTGCACAGGTGCGGCATTTTGGCCAGCGTCTTGGCATGGCAGAATTCCGCCCGTACTTCGAAGCAATGAAGGCCAATGTTAAGGCAGACGAGCTCAACGGTATCTATACAAAGCTTCAAGAAACATTCACCGGCCTGCCTGCAGCACGGTCCAAAGAGGCCAAGGCCGATGCCCTCCGCCAGTACGAGTCAGAGTATCTCAATAAGTGCGTGCTGATTCGAAGTGAGGACAACTTCTACGGAATCAACAGCACGGGGAAACTTGCTCCCTTTGTGCAATGCGTGTACGTACCTGCCGTCAAAGATGCTGGCCAGGAAGGACAGGAGGCCAAAAACACGGCCTTCGGAAGGCTGATTGCCCGCACCGTTCGAAGCCGGACAAACTTCGACGAGGACATCAAGGTTCTGAAGGAAGAAACGCTGACCAAATACAGGGAGCTGCTAGAGAAGAATCGAGCTGGCCTGAACGATATTTCCGAGTCGTTGCAAAAACGCCTTGAAGCATGGACCCATCCCAATGTTCGCATTGGTATGGAATGGCTGTCCGATCCGAATAAATCTGTTCAGGTCGCCCAGCCTGTTGCCGGCATAAAAATAGGTGAAGGGGACTTTCTTGGCAGTCTTGCCCGCATGGGGCACGGCTTGCAACGCAGCTACCTGCTTGCCTTGCTGCAAGAACTCGCATCATCCGACGCGCCTGATGCCCCAACGATGATTCTTGCCTGTGAAGAGCCGGAGCTCTACCAGCATCCACCGCAAGCAAGGCATCTCGCCGATGTTTTCCTGCAACTTGCACAGGGCAACAATCAGGTGCTCGTCACCACGCACTCTCCACTCTTTGTCAGCGGCGACGGCTTTGAGAATGTCCGTCTTGTCCGTACGCAGCGCGGCCCATCGTGATCATCGACGAGCCGCAGAGTGTGGACTCGACCGAGAAGGCGCAGGAGGCGATCAAAGCGCTCAATCCACTCTGCACCTTGCGGTATTCCGCGACGCACCGCAATCCCTACAACCTGGTCTACCTGCTCGATCCGGTGCGAGCCTTTGAGCTGAAACTGGTCAAGCAGATCGTGGTGGCGAGTGCTTACGCAGAGGGGACAGCCAACGACGCCTTCGTGCGAGTTGAAAAGATCGACTACAAGAACGGCATCAAAGCCAAGCTCCGCATCCATGTGCAGGGCACAGATGGACCAAAGCCAAAGCTGGTCACTGTCAAACAAGGTGCCGACCTGTTCACGCTCTCAAATGAACGGACCAATTATAAGAACGGTTTTGAAATCGCTGAGATCAACGCCGAGCCCGGCAATGAATATCTTCGCTTCAGCAATGGCCGGACGCTCCGCCAAGGTGAGGAAATCGGCGCCATGCGCGACGATGTGTGGCGAGCCCAGATCAAACACACGATCAAACGGCATCCGGAGAAAGAGTTACAGCTACAGGCGCGCGGTATCAAGGTGCTGTCGCTGTTCTTCATCGACCGAGTGGCCAATTACCGCGACTATGATGGGGCCGGCCAGCCGGTCAAGGGCAAGTTTGCAGAGGTGTTCGAGGCGGAGCTGTCTGGGCTCGCGAAGGACGAACGGTATCGTGACCTGGTTTGGCTTAAGGAGCCGATCGACAAGCTGCACAATGGTTACTTCGCCCAAGACAAGAAGGGCGTCCTCAAAGACACACGTGGCGACACACAGGCCGACGACGAAGTCTACAATCTCATCATGAAGGAGAAGGAGCGGTTGCTCTCGCTAGAGGAGCCACTGCGATTCATCTCTAGTCACTCGGCCCTGCGTGAGGGATGGGACAACCCCAACGTCTTCCAGATCTGTACGCTCAACGAATCACACAGCGTGGTCAAGAAACGGCAGGAGATTGGTCGTGGGCTCCGCCTGCCGGTGAATCAGAACGGCCTGAGGGTCTTTGACGACTCGGTGAACAAGCTCTATGTGATGGCCAATGAGAGTTATGAGGACTTCGCCAAGAGGCTGCAAACTGAGTATGAGGAAGACTGCGGGATCACTTTCGGCAAGATTCCCTTCACGGCGCTGGTCAAGCTGACGCGCATCGTCGATGGGATAGAGCAGCCAATCGGGCCGGAGACAGCGGAAGTGATCCGTATCTCTCTCGTTGCTCAGAAGATGCTGGATGCCGAGGGGCGCATCCAGCCAGCATTCGATCCCAAACGAAAAGACTTCAAGCTGGAACTACCAGAGGTGCACCTCGACCTGGCACCGGCTCTGATCGATCTCTTGTCTGGGTATCAGATCGAGCGGCATATCCGCCGAGAGCGGGATGACGGACCGAACCGGCTTAAGAAAGAGGTCGTACTCAGCCAGGAGTTTGAGTCGCTCTGGAATCGTATCAAGCCCAGGACCACCTATTGGGTAGAGTTTGAGACTGATAAGCTGGTTGAACGAGCGGTGGATGCGATCAAGCGCATGGAGAAGAATGATGCGCCAACGATCCTCGTCGCCGCAGGGCACGTCCAGGTGGTCAAGGGCGGGGTGATGACGACTCCGATGAGCGTCGCTGAGGAGCAACCTGTCTACGGTGTGCGCACGTTACCCGATATCCTTGCCTACCTGCAGAACGAGACCGAGCTGACCCGCTCGACGCTTGTCCGCATCCTCAAATCCTCCGGCCGACTCGGAGAGGTTTTCAACCATCTTCAGCGGTTCATGGACGCCGTGGCAGGAATTCTCAAGCATGAACTCCATCGACTACTCGTGGACGGCATTAAATACGAACGGCTGGCTGGCACCGGTGCCGACAGCGAGTGGGAGATGCTGCTCTTCAAGAACGAAGAGGTGATCAATTATCTGACGGCTATTCAGGTCCACAAATCCGTCTACGAATACGTTGTCTATGAATCGGAAGTGGAGCGCGAGTTCGCTTGGAACCTCGACCAGCGTGAGGACATCAAGCTCTTCGTGAAGCTGCCAGACTGGTTTAAGGTCGAGACTCCGGTTGGCACCTATAACCCGGACTGGGCGATCGTAAAGCACGAGGATCAGACCATCTATCTGGTCAAGGAAACCAAGGGTACGAAAGACTTCCTGAAGCTCCGCACGACTGAGGCCGATAAAGTCCGCTGTGGGAAGAAACACTTCGAGACGCTGGGCGTGCCGTTTGCCGTGGCGGTGACGGCGGATGAGGTGTAACGAGCCAGCATGCTGATCTTGGTCAGAGTAATTTTGTGAATATCCCATCCTGGGAAAACGAGCACGGCGGGATGGCAGCGAAGCGCCCGCGCCAGAACTTTAGCTCGTTCGACGCCCAGATTCACGCTGCTGTTTTCAATAGCGAGATGGTGAATTGAAGAATCCCAGTCAGTCGCTAACTCGCTTTGAGTCATCTCTTGAAGTGCGCGCACGATCCTGACCGATTCTCCTACTGAGACCGTGATCCGGAAGCGCACCGCGCGGACGTCGGAGGTCCTCATTCGTGTCTCCTGTAATCGTGTGCCGTCACATCCATCACAAGAACCAGTAGGCGCAGCTCCTTAGCCTTTTGGATCACACGATGCTGCTCATGCGATGATACTTCCATTCGCCTTGGCGAAGGAAATACCATGTGCTCTCAAAACTTCTCCTCGATTCAGCATGAAGGCGCCCCTACGGATACTCAGGGAGCAAACATTTCGGCGAGTAGGGCAAGCACCTGTTCCTCGGTCGTTTCATCGATTTTGCCTAGCCGTTTCACCAGCCGGCTCTTGTCGACAGTCCTGATTTGATCCAGAACGATGTGGCCGGACTTTCCTTTGAAGCGAACCGGCACGCGTGTCGGGTAGGGCCGTCCCTCGGGCAAGGATGCGTCTTGGCGCATCCGGGGCGGGCGGGTGGAAAAGGGCGCCATGGGCGCCACGATGACGGTGTCGATATGCTGATTCATTTCGTCGGGTGAAATGATGAGGCAGGGGCGGGTCTTGCGGATTTCACGTCCTTCGGTGGGATCTAATCGGACGAGAAAGACCTCGAAGCGAGAGGCTACCACGTCCATTCTTTCTTGTCTCAGGAACTCGACGTGATCTCTGCATCAAGCAGCTGATCATCAACGTGGCGATGCATCTCATCAGAAAACGCGGCTGCCCATCCGGCCCTGGGTTTGGCGGCGGACCGTATGACGAGTTGACCTTGCTGAATTTCCAGGTCCACGGCTCCATGCAGGTGATGCCTTTGGAATTGCCGATTCGCACGACGCGTGCCTTCATGGCGCCTCCATATTGAATTGGTGGGGCACACGTGTAATTAGATTGAAATTACACGCGGTGTCAAACGGACTAAAAAATGAGGGGTCACGTTGCGGTGATGTCAGATGAATCGTCCTGTTATGAGGCGGAAGGTTTTGTGAACATCCATTCTGGGAAGACGAGCACGGCGGGATGGCAGCGAAGCGCCCGCGCCAGAACTTTGGCTTGTTCGACGCCCAGATTCACGCTGTTGCTTTCAATAGCGGAGATGGTGGATTGCGGAATGCCAGTCAATCGCGCCAACTCGCTTTGAGTCATCTCCTGAACTTCGCGCACGATCCTGACCGATTCTCCCACTGAGACTGTGATCCGGGAGCGCGCCGCTGGGAAGTCGTCAGCGAGGCTTCCGGTAGCTACTGGGCCACGCAGATTCGGCTTTGCGGTAGGGGTGGCGCGGCGGTCGTCGTACGACTAGCCGTTTGAACAATAGCGCGAGAGCGGTCAGTGACAACGCGGTAAAGGCTCGGCTTAGCATATCGATACCTCATCGACAGCTTACCACTCTGAGGTGGGCACACGAAAGCTTCTGCGAACACGAGTTCGCCTTTGGAGCGGGCGACCCTCAGTCGAGGGTTCAAATCCTCAGTCCTGAAATGCGAAGGAATTGGAGCGGGAAAAGGGATTTGAACCCTCGACCCTCGCCTTGGCAAGGCGATGCTCTACCACTGAGCTATTCCCGCTCGCGAGGTTTGAGGTCCGGAGTGTACTGACCTCTCAAGATACTGTCAAGCTAGGGTTATTAAAGTGGGATTCAAATAAAAAATGAGGTTACCAAGTCCAAAAACGTTACATATTCGTAACGGATATAACTTTGGAAAAATATATACAACAAAACACTATTATTTTTTATTTTTTTAATATCTTAAATGGTGCGAAACCACGCGCCTTATTAGATCTCTTAGATCTCGCATATGAAAAATGCTACCACTACTACTCATAAGTCATGAGTGATCGATCTTAAAACATCAAGGAAACAATGCGGCAAGGTCAATTGTTTTTCAATTGTTTAGAGAATATTGAGCGAGAAATGTTCTCAACAGCTGATATGGCTTGAATATTGCGGTGGGTCACTTCAGTTGAAGGTATTGCTATGGATAGTTTTTTTGACAATCAGGTTGGAGTTGAGCCAAAGGGACTCGACACTATTCCATGTTTATTTTTATTCCGACTACTGGAAAGCATTCATGCTGGAGTGCGTCCGGCAAATATGAAAATGAATAAGGAAACCGAGCTTATTCAAGTTTATTAATGTTGAGGAGGTGTCCACAATGTTCTTATCACGTCGGCAATTTTTGAAAGCCTCTGCCGGGACCGTGGCGGCCGCGGCGGTGGCGGACCAGGT
>JACZCY010067289.1_pt1 | contig 16581 bp, 30 predicted proteins | sample 8641821 | NCBI WGS metagenome assembly JACZCY01 (sample SAMN15324609, study PRJNA640507) | soil metagenome | isolation source: intercropping sugarcane | place: China: Luxin town, Laibin City, Guangxi Province | collected 2019-07-25 | depth 10cm m | reverse complement strand
TTCAGTGGAGGAATGGCGAGAATCGCGTTGCCTGCGTTGCGCGCGTTACCCATTCTCGATTACCGCCGGCCAAGTGACAGCAAGCGCCGGAAGGTCAGGCCGTCATGGCTTGGCCAGCCGCAGGATGCGCGGAATGTAGTGGCCGGGATCGTCCGCCAGCGCGCGACCATCCTCATTCAGCACGTGCCGCTCACAGCGGGTACCAATCCCATCGGACCTGAAAATGCAGAGGCGCAGACCCTCATCGAGCGTGGCCGGCGCAATGCGCCGCAGGCCAAGCCAGCACTCGCCGCCGCTACGCACGATCTCGGCATCTTCGAAATCCTCGCGCGCTTCGGCCTCGCGCATTTCTCGCACGGCGCGTACGAGCGCGGCGGAGGCGATCACGGTCTTGGCCGGACCGGCATTACTGCCTTGGCGGTAATTTTGGAAACCGCCCATTGCGCAATTCGTTGATAACCGAGGTTCTGTGCTGCATCGCCGAATTTCTTTCAACGTTCTCGTTGAAGGCGCGCTCCCGACGCAACTTGAGTTTCATGGCTGCAGAGTAATCCGCGCCGCGCAACGCCCCTCCAGACCGCATCCACTCACTCAACATTTCGGCTATGACGGAGTCAGACCTCGTCGCGCTTTGCAACCGCTCGAGTTCCTTCGTGCTCAACTCGCGCCACGGCGCCTCGTCCACTGCCGTCACCGCCGTCACACCAAGCAGCACCAGGCTCGCGACGCCAGAGAGAATCCCGGCGAAGGTTTTCAACGCGATAAACCCGTAAATCGCCAAGCCGCTAAGCATGGCGAGCGCCAGCAAAACCAAAACGTACCGGCGCATGGCGCGCGCAAGGGTCGGTCTCGGAATCGTCGTCTCGGTCATGGTTGTACGGCCTCACTCACGGTGGAAACGCCTGCCACGGTCACAACATGTTTCCGCGCACGCGCCCGCCACTCGAGCGCGTCGCCAGGCTGCCCCAGGAGGCCAGTCAGGCGCCGACGCATGCACATGGCGCCGGTCTGCCGCCACGTGATTTCGACGGCGCCAGCGAGCACGGCCGTTCGCCGCATCGCCAAGCAAATGTCGTAGTGCGAGTCGTGCTCGGGCGGGTGCTGGTGCCAACGTCGGCGAACGCCGATCCGCGCGGCCATTTCGTGCAGCTCGGCATCGGTGTCGGCGATCATGTGGCACATGACCATCCGGCCGTACTTCGCGCGCATGTCGTCAACGTAAACCACGGTGATACCGCCTCTCCCAACGTTCAGTCAACACTCGAACCGCGCCACGAAGCGCACGGGCACCTCGGCCCCCAGCTCGACCGCCGCTCGCTCGGCCGCACGGTGGACGCTGTCAGCGTCGGTGTAGCCAGCCCGGTAGTGGAACGAGCAGTAGCAAAACGGCCGTTCCCCAAGGAGGGGATTGAAGACCATCACTTCGGCATCACCGTACGGGGTGTTCTCGACCCACACCTGCAAGGCCGCACCCTGCGCGGCAGACACCACGCTCGTATCAACGGCATTTGCGGAACCGTCACGGTGCATACCGCCATTTTACCGCATCCTTTGGCGGTTACGCTGGACGGACAGCAGGCGGAAACCAAAACGCAGTCGGAGCCGAGGGTTACCCTTCGTTCACCAGCCCCTCATCGGCTAGGACGCGCGCTGCCTGCGGGATCGCCGTCAGCCATTCGCCATCCATGCGGTCGATCGCTTCGGCCATGGTGTAGCCCATGTCCTGCAACCAGTCGGCCCGGTTGAGTGCCAGCGCTGCCGCCAGCTTCTCGCCCGTGGAGAGTGCGCCGAACCCGCCCCGCGCGGCATCGCGGGACTTGGCAACGATCTCACTCAATGGATAGGGCAGTCTGTCCGTCACGGTCGCGGCCGCCAGGCGGTCAAATCGCTGCCGCCAGCCACATGGGGAGGATGTCGGGATCGAGCGCGGTGGCCCGCATGCCAGCGCTCCTGAACGCGTCCAGGTCGCCCATGTCGTAGCACGTCAACGCCAGGTTCTTCCACGTTTCGGCATCGCCCGCATCGGCTGCGACCGCCTTCCGGAACGCAGCGACGGCATCGGCCTGCTGGCCGGCCTTGGCGCAGGTGATGCCGAGGTTCCTGATGACCTGGATGTTGCCGGGTTCAAGCGCCAGGGCGCACTTGAGCGCGTCGCGGGCCCGGTCGTAGTCACCAATGTTGGAAAGCGACGCTCCAAGGTTACCCCACGCCTGCGCGTGCATCGGCTCCACGCCGATGCAGCTCCTGAAAGCACGAATGGCAGCGCCCTCGTCGCCGACTCGCAACAGCGCTAGGCCGAGATTGTGGAAGCCGGCCGCGTCTGCCGGGTCGAGCATGACCGCGTTGGTAAACGCGCGTATGGCCTCGTTGTACAGGCCATTCTTCAGCATGTGCTCGCCAGCGTGAAACCACGCGTGCGCATCCCGCGGATCGGCCTCTACGGCGCGCATCCAGTGGTCGAGACCGTGCTGATCGCAACCCGACGTGTCGTGCATGTCGCTCACAAGAACGCCCTCTGATTTCACGCTGAACACGCCCGCAGCTTACAGCACTCCCTTGCGCCGGTCGCGCGCCGCGGCATCATCGCGCATCGCGTGGATCGAACGCCTTACCCTCCCTGCAGCACCGCACGTACCGGCTACGGAAAGCCGATGCCTTCTTCAACGCCGCGCGGCGATCAGCCTTGGTGGCGACGTCGACGCATCCGATGGTGAACGATTTGATCCGCCTTCGCTTGCCGTCGCTCCAGCACACCTGGAACCTGGTGGACACGCTGCCACTGCGCAAGGTCTCTGCAGTCTCGCTGATCCCGACCGGGAGCGACTTGTCGCGTTTGGTTGGAAACGGGCAGGTACGCAGCGCCGTCGCAGGCCGTGGCGGCAGCTCGCCGGCGAGAGCATCGAGCCAGGCACGGGCAGCCAGTTCGGCCTGGCGCTCGCTTCCGTGCGCAGAAGCCGAAAACGACTTCGTGAACTCGCGCGTTCCCACCTTCAGCCGCGCCTGGCAACCGCGGAAGGCTACGTGCCTGGAAATCCAGCCACGGCGGCCGCCAACGCCAGTGAGCAGCCGCTTGGGGCCGTCCGCACTCATAGCGGGAACCGCTGAATGCTGGTGATGGTGACCCGGACGTTGCCCGCACCGTACATGGACGTCAGATCGAGCACGTTGTCTTGAGCCGAGCTGCCTGGCGCGCTCATGGCCGCGCCGCCAAGCCCACGTGCGACCAGGGCGTCGAGGCGACCCGCGGCACCGGGTCAAAGTTGCGCGCTGGGTCGGAACGCCACCACCGACGGACCGCGGAGTCCACGTTTGTCAGGAGTCCCAGTGGCGTATCGCCACTGGTGCGCACCATCGCTCCGCGAGTGCACGCCACGATGGCCACGTAGCGGTGCTCGGCACGCGGCGCTTCGTATTCGCTGACCGGCCGGGGGTCGGCCACTCGCATGGCCCACTCGCGGTTCTGCTCTCCTCCGGCCACCGCCTCAACCCAGGCGGGGAACTCGACCGGCATGGCCCGCTCCGTGTCCCAGGTGGCCGCCTCCATCAGGATGGGCCGGGTTGCCGCGGGTTCTTGGATTGCTTCGATTTCCACTTTCATGTCCTCTGTCGATTCCCGGCTCGCGCATCCGCGGCAAACCGGCCGCCACAGCAACTCCGCCCGGTGACCAACATCACCGGCCTGCCGCCAGCACGGTCCACCCGTTGTGCGTCTTGGTCACACCGACGTCGCCGTCTGCGTGGACGACACCGCTATCCGGGCCGCCATTGCTCTGGATGTACTTCGCGATAGCCGGGATCCTCGACCACGCAACAGGGACGTTCTCGTAGCTGAACTTGACCTCGTACGTCTCGGCACCCCCACCAGCGAAGGCCGCCTGAGTGTCGTTCAACTTCGTGAAGTCGAGCACCTTCACGACGCGCGCGCGCGCGATACACAGACCACTCACGCCAGGCCAAAGCATGGGCCGGGCATTATCAAGCTCGATCTTGCCCTTGTACGCGGCCGTGGGCGAGTAAAGGTCGTACGCTTCAGCGCCGGCAGGACCGTGCTCCGTCGCATGGCTCACTTGCAAAACACCGGCTTTGACCATGGTCTTGAGGAGCGCGACCTGGGACTCATCTGACCGTACCTGGAGCGGGAACCCGGTGCCGGTCGGCGAAAACATCTGGCGCGCGCGCGGCACGACGCAGCGTGAAGACGTGCCGAAGAAGGTGTTGATCGCAGCGGCGAAGTTGTTTTCGTTGGCCGAGTTGCTGGACGAGCACGCTGATAGAACGCAGGCGATGCAGAAGGCCAGAGTGGCGAGTGCGAGCTGTTTCATTGAATGTCTCCGATTTCGTTAGCGCCCTGTGAGAGCTTCCGCAAACGCACAAACTGCCGCGCACAGCGCCCACACACCACGGTCATCACCAGGACGAAAATGGCCATGAGGCACGTTGCGGTAACGCCGATGCCGGTCCCCATACGGTATTGCAGCACCAACCCAGTCCCGTAGACGCCAGCAAAGGCAACCGCCGTGAGCGCCGAGACAACGGCGAGGCAGAGGTAAGCAAATCTGATACGGCTCGGCGTTGCTTCGACTGACGAGTCACGCGTTTTCACAGTGTCACGGTGCATGCGGAACCTCCAGCCCATCCGTCCCGCGTACATCTGGAGTCGACCAGGCGATCGTCAGCGCGCTAAAACTGACCAGCGCGCAAATGATGCCGATCGCCTGGCAGGCCAGGCGCCACCCGCCGTAGGGCGGCAGCCAATACATGCAGGCGAACATCACGCACAAGGTCAGCCAGCCAACAACGCGCAGGGAAAGCTTTTTCAGTTGAAATTGTTTGATACCCACGATCGAACCATCTGCGACAAGTGAAAATCCGAAGCCAGTACGCGCCTCATTCACCATTCTACTCCACCGACATAACACGCCGTTGTGGCTTAACTAAGGCACGTCAAGATGCGTCAGTATTCACGAATTCGCTTCTCTAGATGCGCTCAGGGTCCAACCCATCACGTCGCTCAATAACGTTCGCCAGGCTTCAGACTTAGGCGACTCAGCCATGCGTTCACAGCCGAAGTGTCAGACGCCGACACCGGATGCGGGTAAGAAAACCACGTGCGTTCGGCGCAACGCTCGACCAGCCCGTTCGCCGCGCTATCTGTTTGGCCTGCTGTCATCCGCGAGCGGCCGGTGTGCGCTGCCAGCGCACTGTCGTGATCGCCGTCGCGAACGCAATCTGCCACCGCTAACGCCACCGACCTCAGTGCTAACGGTGCCGAGCCGTCTCGAGCGGGCGCCACTGCCGCGACTATCGCTGCCGCGCGCGCTTGAATCGCCAGGCCGTTAGAGCCACGAACGATGGTCGGCTGCACGAACGCCAGCACAAACAGAACAGCCGCCGCGCAAGCCACAATCACAACGAGATTTCTAAGGGATACAATGTCAGCGAACGAGATTTGACTCATTTTGAGCGTCCTCCTATGTACGGAGAAATGCAGTCGACAAACCACCAAATGCAGAGCGACCTCGCTTGAGCATCAACCCCAAGACACGCACCTCGATCAAGTGCGCCGGATGCGAAGCAGTTTTTGCCACCACGGCCGTCGACGATCAGCTTCAGCGTCGCCCAGCCAATGTTCGCGTTGGTAATCCTTCACTACCTCGTACGCACCAGGGAGGTCGAATCCTGCCTCGCGCACGATCTTGATGGCGGTCACAGTCTCTCCAGCCTCGGCCGCTGCCTGCCACTTCGGCGCGAGTTTGTCGAGCTTCGATAAATCGACACGACACCCGCGCGATTCGGCTTGCTGTTGCAGGATCACGGCCGCCGGAATACTCATCGACCGTCACCCGCCCCGGCAACACCGCGAGACAATTGATGGCGCCCAATCTCAGCACTGAGCTTACGCACAGCCTCACGGAGAGTTGACGCCGTTTCGATACCACGCAGGTACAAAGCCACCGCCACTTCGAGCGTTCGCACATCGTGATCGCTCATCAACTCTGGATTCGGCATTCTCTCGGCCATGGCAACCGCGACTCCCTGCGGAACCTTACCGAGCAGATCTCGAACGCCGTCGAGCTGGATGGAGCTCGCTGGTGAAACGTACGAACACAGAACTCGTCCAGTAGCCACTGGCATCAGAGGCGTACAGGCGAGCACAGCCACAAGTACCGCACCGCACGGGTTGCACAGGAGCAGCGCCAAAAACTGATCGGCTGGACTTCCTGTAACGATCACGAAAACGCATCCCGCCAAAGGCGCTGCTAGCACGGCCAGCGCCAACCATGCACCAACAACGAATCCGATTTGCGCGAACCGCCGTTGCGACGTGCTGGCTGGGTGCCAACTAAAACCCGGGATTGGCTGACTAGCCATTGTTGCTCTCCTGCTCCACATGGGTGCGATTACTCGGGAAGAGGCCCCTCAGCGCAGATTCCCGGGCGTACCGCTCGTTGGTCCGCGCCTTTCGCTGAGGTCATGTTCATGGCCACCGTTCTCCTGATCCGTTTGACTACCAGTATCGTCAGCCAGCGCCTCGGCACTAATGGCCAAGAGTCACTCCCCCGCCAGCGGCAAGCAGCTACCACCTGAGCACAGGTACAACCCGGGGCTCTTAACCGGCTCAGTAATCGCCGTTCCGACACGCCATCCCTGCGGGGCTCCCACAACTGTGAACGTCGCTCCATCATTCAAGTCGACGGTCGTCATCTGCGGAGTAAGGAACGCCGGCGGTGCGACGGTGATGGTCTTGATGATCCCGATGCTGCGCTGCTGAAGCCTCACCGCATCACTTGCGCGGACCGGCTTGGCACCTGGCACCATCCACATGATGATAAAGAACGCGCCAGCCACGAACAACAGGATAACAACCATTACTACTACCGACTGCCCGGATTGACGGGAACTTGGTAAACGCTGCATACGTCGCTCCTTAGACATGGATTCTTCACGTTTGTTGACCTGTTCGTTCATGCTCACAACCCGTGCTCATGGTTGATTTTGTCACACCATTTCGCCGGCACTGGCTGGGGAACAATTCCATTCCCGTGCAGGACATCCCACTCGGTAATCAGCCGTTGGTCGGCCTCGTCAACGAAGTCACCGCCCTGCGTCAGGGCGGACACCGCAATCGCGGCCAGCACCGCCTTCGGGCAGTCGCGGTACAGGCTCTCGCTTAGGGCCTGCTGGTAGCAGTTGGTCGCCTTGACGCCCCTCACGCGGTCACCTGCACGGGCACGCCAGCCACGGTCATGCGCCGGTGCCACTCGCGGGCCACCATGTGCTCCATGGGGTGGCTGCCCTCGCACAGCGCCCGCCGCAGCTCGCCCAGCATGGCATCGCGCTCCCGCACGGCCTTGGCCGCGTAGGCCAGCATGCTGGCCAGAGTGCTGTCGCTGGTCACTTGCACCGCTCCGGCAGCCTTTTCGAAGGCCGCTGGGGTGAAGCCGGCGTCAACCGGCTGTTCCGCCACGCCGGAACACGTCTGGCGGAGCACCGCGGCAGCGGTAATCGGGGTAAACGGTGCATCGTTCGTGGGACGCGCGGCACACTGGCGGCGGTCCTGGCGGTTCTTGCGGTTGCGGCGCTTGGCGCCAGCCCGCTGAAGTTGTGCGTACATGTTTCAATCGTAACACGTTTACGCAACACCCCGTTTTACCCGACCAGAACCAGAGACGCCCCACTGGCGGGGCGTCTCTGGTTCCAGTACAGCCGGGTGGACGAGCCAGCGATCACTGCATGACGTCTGGTCCGCGCGCAGTTCCGTCGCCAACATGCGCCGCATAGGCTGCCTTGAGCAGTGGCCGAAGGGCGACTGCTGCAGCGATCCGCGGATGGCATGCCGAAAACTCCTTTGTACCTTCCACGCCACGTTGGATTGTCAGCTTGCCTTCGTGGTCAGCGCCATCCGAAAGCTTGAACTCGATGCACTCGCCGGGGGCGATCTCGACCTGTTGCACAAGGTGCCACTCGGACACTTGAGGCAACTGGATCGACGGCAAGCCAGGCGCAGTCAAAGTTCGCATGGAGAGCAGGTCGGAGTGAGACAGGTCGATACGCACGCAATCCGCGTCAGGTGCGGCAGCGCCCTTTGCCGCACACGGGCTGATGTCGACCGACGTTCCGACATCAACGCTACCCTTCTGGCTGGTGTGCGCCGTCGATGATTTGACGTAGGGGTACTCATGGTACACATACGCCGCCGCCGGCATCCGGCGCACGACGGTCATTGCTGCATCGAAAACCAGGCCACCATCCGGCTTGACGAGTCGCACCTTGTAGGTGGTGCCTTGCGTGGCCGTAACGCTGGCGACAGGCGGGACAGCCGCAACGGCTGGCGCCTGGATCGCGAGGACGAAAACAAAAGCAATAGCAAGCAAAGGGACGGCGTAGCGCATGGTTTTCTCCTGGTGGCAGCAATGTTCGTGCCTTAATCGTAACACGTTTACGCAACACCCCGTTTTATCCGTCCAGAACCCGAAACGCCAAGCCAGTGCCCAATGGTGATCGCTGAGCACCGGTCAGGCGCGGGGGCGCCCCGTGACGCGAGGAACCGGCGCGTGGCAGGCCTTGACCTGCGCGTCGGATGGAAAGTGCCGCCAGCCCGCCAAGGAAGTAAAGCAGTCCCGCTCAGCGATAGCGTGCGGTGAAAGCTCCGCCCACATGAGACCTGCCTGGCTGCGGAGGCTGGGCGCCCAAGGCAGCAGGCCGATCGGCACGGCACGTAGGAAGCGCACGGCAAGCGAACCTCCATGCGCATCGACGGCTTGCATGCCACGCAACCGGCCGAGGACGGATTCGACCTCCCCACGCGCCACACAGCCCTTCGCCTCGAGGCCCTTGAAGACCATGTAGGTGAGCACGGCCGGCGTGGAATGGTCGGAGACCGGCACCTGGCGCCACGCGGGCGCCATCGCATAGGTGGAACTGAACCGCCTGGCCGCGGCGAGGCCTCGACTGCAGGGAATCGACACCGACTCGCCATTCGCGCTGTAGCCCGCGACAGCAGCCTTCGTGACGGAGTAGGCCTTCAGCGTCGCATTGAGGTATGCCTGCTGGTTCGCGATGATGCCAAGCTGGCCCAGAACGACTGAACCGGAGGCCGCCAAAACCAATACCGCGGCAGCGCTGCCGGCCAGCCACACGGTCAGTCGCCTCGATGGCGTCCTGCGCAAACGAAAGACCGTGAACAGGAACAGGGCTGCACAGGCAAGAAACAAAGCGCACGCGATGAAGAACATGTTGACACCTTCGTTCAGATGGATTGCAGACGGCCAGCCACCGCCGACTGCCGGGGCGTACCGGTCGACCCGGGCGCCGGCCTGAGTCTGGCCAGCACCTCCGGCCAGCCAACACCACGCCTGAACCGGATCAGCGTACCCGCGAAACGCTCGCAGTTCGCCTTGTGTGGCCGATCGTCGATCAGGAAGTCTTCGGCGGTGCCCAGCAAGCCCTTGTCGTGGGTCAGGATGATCCGCCGCTTCAACTCGGGCAGGTATTGCATGACCCATGCCGCCTTGTCAGCGTAGGCATGCGGCACGCCGGTCGGTGGCTTGGTAGCGATCCACACCTCGTACCCCATTCCGATCAGGCTGCGTACCGCCTCGATCGCACCCGGCATGGGCCGCATCTCGAGGTAGGCGCCAGGCAGCTGCTTGATCTCATCGCCGCTCAATCCGCTCGCGGCCTTGAAGCCGTCGAAGTCCACGATCACGCCGTCCATGTCGACGAAGACCCGCGGCCGCTGGTTCGCCATCGGGGTATCGCGGCGCGAGTTGAAGTCCATGGTCACACCAACCGCGCCAGAAATCCGCCGTCAGACACCGCGCACTCACAGGCTGACATCGCACCTACTCGCGGCGATGCACTCGCAACGCAGGACTTTTTCAACTTTTCTCGCCGGCGCTCAATCGCACGGAACGAACGTGAAAGAATAACGCTGATTTCTCGAGCAGTTTTACCGCCTTCGCACAACTTCAACAATTGGCTATCTTCAGCAACCAGCCACTTTTGTCTGTGTCTGAGCGCGCGCAATCCAGACGCCGCATTATCGGAATGGATTTTTGTATACGACCTAGTCCCAGGCGCCCGCCCTGCCGCAAGCTTCGCCCTTCCACCGTTGGCCATATATTTCGCCCTGGCACGCTTGCCGCGATCACTCTTTGCCCACCGCAGCATGCTGCGCCTCGTGCCGGTATCCGCATTACGTCTTCGCTTCTGCAACAGTCGCGCTAACTCTCTTCTGTCATTTTCAGTGAACATCCAGCTTACCTCTAGCTAAGAGCCGCGCCGGTAGGCGTCACGCCGGCGAAAACAGGGGAGGCAGCGTCCATCAGCCGCAGCTCCCTTTGCGTTTTTGCTCGAGCTGGTCGATGACGTCAGCCCATGTGTCACCGCTTGCCTTGACGCTGAACAAGCCGAGGCCACCCACCTCGCTCCGCGTACCCACGGTGATGCGGCAGCAGCCTGACCGCCATCTCGCACTGTCGCGAGCCTGCCTGGCCTGCTTCGCCTGCTCGCAGAGCTCACGGTAGGCGGGATCCGCGAGCAACTCGCGCTCCCGGTTTTCTCGCGTCTTCTCCAGCGCCTGGTAGTGCTCGGTGGCCTGCCGTGCCTGCTCGCGGAACGCCGCGCGCGTCTCCGCATCGGGCGCGTCGGGGCGCAACTCGTAGTGCGCGTGTTTGCCGAGCAGGGCAAGCAGCCTGGCTTTGGCCTGTTCCTGGTTCATGCGGCCATCCTCTCTTCGGCGTCTTCGATCGAATCCAGGTTCGCCTTGAGCAACGCAAGGTACGGCGGCGGGCTGACGCTATTGCCTACCATGCGCACCTGCTTCGTCGCCGACAGGCGCGTGCCATCCGCCAGCCTGTCGATGATGTAGTCGAGCGGGAACCCCTGGGCCTTGAACAGCTCGTGGGGCCGGAGCATACGGAGGCCGACGTCGACGATGACGTAGGGCCGGCCCATGATCGTCACCGTGACCAGTGCGAGGCGATCACGCGTCGTCACTGTGTCCACGGGCTCGCGCAGGTCGCCCCACTGTCCACCCTCGCCGTAGTAGCGGATCAGGAAGGCGGCAACGCGTAAGGCGCTTGCTTCGACGTCCGGCGGAAGGTCGTAATCGCTCTGCGCGCGCGCATCGGTGGTGGCTTTGGTCTGGCCATCCGTCGCATCGGCCAGGGTGCATTCGACGGCCCCATGGTGCACCGTGCCGGAGCACACGGTCCCGAGCGGTTCCGTCGCACTCTGACCGTGCGCGAAGTGACGCATGGTTACCAGGTGGGCGGTCACCAGGCGTTGCTGGCTGCCGCTCCCGGTGATCGAGCTGACCGGCTCGTCGGCGCCGCGCGCCCGTGGCGGCTTACCGTTGGGTCCACCACCGTTGGCTTGCTCCAAAAATGCAGCGACGGCGCCCATGGCGCGGCCGCTACCCTCGCCGCGCGAGGCCTGCACCAGCACCGGCGCAACCACCGCGAAATGCCCACCCTTGACCTGCGCGCACTGCGTCCGGAGAGGTTCGTCGGCCGGCATGTTGCGCTGGGAAGTACCGTTCGCGCACTCTGTGACGAACGGCGCAACCACGGGCTCGAGCAACAGATTGCGCCCGTCGCAGGTGGTGATCGTCGGTACCGGCATCGAAACCGGCTTGGGCGCGTTGTTGGTGTTGTTGGGGACGATGAAAGGCTCGGCCGCGCCGAGGACGTACCGCTGGATGCCGCGCGCAATACGGCGCAGCGTCGCGTCGGCAAGCGGCTTGTCGATCCAGTCGAACTTCTCGGCCGCCTTGTTCCAGCGCCAACGCCCGCGGTTGAAGATCGACGGACACTCGACCGACCAGTCGATGCAGTCGGCCGCAGCGACCACCGGCAAGAGGCCCGCACCGGCTCCGTGGGTCGGCCCGGGGAAGCGGATCGGCTCGCCGTCGCGTCGCGCGCACATGAACAGGCGCTCGCGGCTGGTGCCGGCGCCGTAGTCGCTGGCGCGCATGAGCTTCCACTCGACGACGTACCCCATGGCGCGCAGCGCGCGCACGAAGTTGCGCCAGGTGCGACCCAGGCGCCGCTTGTCGGGGACGAGGAACTGGTTTTGCAGCGGCACGCGCTCGCCCGGGTCGGCCACGCGGTTGGTTTTCCGGCCCGTGACGGGGTCGACCAGAACGTCGAGGGTGACCACGCGCCCGGTCGCCTTGTCGCGTTTCGCGACGAGGCTGGTCCACTGCTGGATCTGCTTGACGTTCTCGAGCGTGATGATGCGCGGGTGCAGCCGACCAGCCCATTTCAGCAGCACCCAGGACAGTGACCGGATCGCGTGACTACGGTGCTGGCCGCCCTTGGCCTGCGAGAAGTGCGTGCAATCCGGTGAGCCGTGCAACAGCCCAACCACGTGACCGGCGCAGACGGCCCGCGGATCGACTTCCCACACGTCCTCGCAAAAGTGTTTTGTGCCGGGGTGGTTGACCCGGTGCATCCCGATCGCCCACTGGTCGTGGTTGACCGCCACGAACGGATCAAGGCCCAGTGCTCGCCGGATCGCCTCGGATGCCCCGCCGCCACCGGCGAACAGGTCGACGGCGACCTCTCCTGGCCGCAGGCGGACCAGGGGCTTGACGGCGTGATGACAGGCCCGACCGCGGCGGGAGGCGGTGCCGTGGATGCGGCGATGGGGAGGGGAGCTGATCGGCTGCCGCGCGGGCGCCGCTTCGGATGCCTTCATCATTCCATCGTAACACGGTTACGTTTTGACCCGTTTGGCTGCAAGACGCAAAAACCTCACCGGGCAACCGGTGAGGCTTTTTTGTTCATCGAGGCGCTGGCCGCGCTACACGTCCAGGGCCTTGAGGCGGGCGTAGAAGCGCCGCATGCGGCCGTCCCTGCGTTTGACCGGACGCCCATCTCGGACCACCACGAACGTGCGCTGCGGTTCCGTGAACCGGTTGAACAAGTCGGCCTTGCACTGCGCGAGCTCGTACCGCGTCGTTCGCCCATCAGCGCCCGCGGCGGAATCGAGCACCGCAACTTTGCTCTGGTCGACCACCGAGTATTGCTTTCGCACCGCCCTTGAAGATTCATGCTTCATGGCAAGCCCCACCGTGCCGGCAACGCGCCGGGTTCACACGTACGCAGCCGCCCGCCGAAAACGCGGCGTTGCGAACACGTGTTACGCTTGGGGTAGAGAAAGCCAGGCGCAGAGCGCCGGGCTTGGTGAGACATCAACGTGGAGTTAAGTCATTCGACTGACCTCCTTCCACCTCCAGCGTGCCTTCACGCCGATGAGGACAAGGCCGTAGCCCACTGCAACCAGCAGTGCCAGGCCGTACTCTTCGGACGGAATCGGCAGCGCGTGCTGCAGCGCCTTCACCAGATAGAAGACGCACAGCACCGACAGGTGGCAAGCCCCGATACTTACCGGAACGGCGTTAAAACGTCGCATGGTAAAATGGGACAAGCCACCCCTCGCGGTCCTGCTGCGAGTTTTACGCTTACGCATGGAAGTATCCTCCATGCCTGCCCTGCCACGGTTCTAGCCGTGCGCAGGGACTAGGCCACGATGGGGTGGCCCCATTCCCGAATCCGCACGGTTTGCAGGATTCGCCACCTTGGGCGCGCCGGCCCCTTGACCGCGTTGCGAACAGTGGCCACGCCGCCGGAGTCGCGACGTCGACGACCAGTGCTTTTGGCGTTGACCCCAGCCAGCGCGGCGAAACCCGATAACGCTGCCGGGCGCGCCCGAAACATCACCGCATTCCCGCGCTGCAAAGCACTTCCGGCCGCAGCATGACCGGTTCATACTGCCCGCAGGCGCGGCGCCGAACCTACCCGTTCGAGCGGCCAGCGGAATGGCCCGCGCGTACTCAAACCCCTGGTCTGTGACCGGGGGTTTGTTTTTGCGGCATTGCTCCTTGTGGCGTAAGCGCCAATCCAATAGCATTGACACCCGTAAAAGGCGCTCTCGGGCGCCTACAGAGGGAATCGTCATGCCCAACCACTACCTCGGTCCATCCCTGCGCGTCGCCATCGCGCTCTGCCTTGGATACAGCGCGACCGCGCTCGCGCAGAACACCACGCCGGATCAGAGCCCAGTGACGTCGCAGCCGGCGCCTTTTGGCGGTCCCGCAACACCGCTGACCAACGACTCGACCCTGTCGTGCAACCCGGTGTCATGCGGCGCGCCGGTGAGCACCGGCGGTTCCAGCAACGTCATCGTCAACCTCAACCCTCCCTCTCCACCGCCTCCGCCACCTCCACCACCGCCGCCGCCACCACCTCCACCTCCACCACCGCCGCCAACCTACGGCTGGGTGGACCAGAGCCAGGCGTGCCCTGCCGGCCAGATTGGTGCGATCACCTGGCAGGAGTATTTCCAGCTCACGCCGACCAGGCAGGACATGGGCACCAAACGCGATTACGTCAGCACGTGCCAGACGCCCCAGCCATCCTGTTCCACGCGCCTCGGCCAGTCGCCGTGGAACACCTCGCCGCAAACCCAGTACCAATGGATCAACCAGGCGGCTGCGTGCCCAGCCGGCCAGACCGGCGCGCATACATGGCAGGCACTGGAGTCGTCCCCCCGCTCGGCCGACTGCAGCAATCCAAACGCCCCCGTGGATCCGGCGTGGTCAGCTTGGTCGGCGTGGACGTTGACGGGCGCGACGCAGAACGTCGTGTACACCTGCCAGCCGACGTGCGCGACGCGCCTCGGTTGGTCGCCGTGGAACGCTTCGCCACAGTCCCAGTACCAGTGGGTCAACCAGTCCGCTGCGTGCCCTGCGGGACAAGTCGGCGCGCACACCTGGCAGGCCGAGGAAGTGTCCACGCGTTCGGCAATCTGCGCCAGCATGGGCGCTCCGGTCGATCCCACCTGGTCGGGATGGTCAGCGTGGCGCCTGACCGGCGCAACCCGCTCCGTCGTCTATACGTGCCACGTGAGGCGGCCACCACCGCCACCGCCCTGCCATTGGGTGGGCAACCGGCGGGTGTGTCCGCCCATCCGGTAGTCGGACGGTTACTGAACCGCTCTGCACGCCAACCCCGGTCCGTGACCGGGGTTGGGTTTAACGGTTATCCCTGTCTTGCAGCGTAAACGTTAATCCAATACGATTACGCCTGTCACAGGCGCATGCGTGCGCCTCACAGAGGGTACCCCCATGTTCACGAAAATCCTTGGCCTGTCGCTCCCGGTCGCCATCGCGGTGTGTCTCGGTTACGCAGGCACGGCGAGCGCCCAGTCGGCCTCGCAAAGCCCCATCACCGCGCAGCCAACGCCGCTCAGCGGCAGCGCGACGCCGCTGACCAACGATTCGACGCTGCAGTGCGGAGGCGCCTGCGCCGCCAGCGCGGTCAGTCCGAGCACGGTCCTGCTTGGCGGCGCAGCGCCACCATCACCGCCCCCACCGCCGCCTCCCCCGCCGCGGTTTATCACCTGCAACCCAGGCCAGACCACGCTGATGAGGCAAAGCGGTGGCACGTGTCCAGGCGGCTCGGCCGCCTACAACCCGTACGGCGGCAATGGGCTGCTGTTCACGCAGACGCAAACGCGCACCGAGACCTGCCCAGCCGGCGTTTACGGAGCCCCTGTCTACACCTACTCAGGCTGGGTGCCGGCCAGCGGCTCGGATCCGAGTGCGTGCGGATACCCATCAGGTACCGGCGTGCAAATCGGCGTCAACAACCAGGCAAACTTCTATGGCACCGTGAACGGGACCACGGGCAACTATCCCATGGGGCGGCGCGGTGGCAACCCGGGCGGTCCGCATGCCCAGTTCAGCGGCACGTGGACCTGGAACGGACAGACCAAGTTCGTCCAGGTGACATGCGGCGGACCAGGTGAAACAGAGTCCTGCTCGAAATCGGTCGTGCAGGTCATCGGCGGCATTGGCTGGACGTTTTCGGTGTGGGGGTCGTCCCTGCTACAAGGCGACTGCATGAAGCAGCCTGGCCAGCCTTGGGATTGCCCGTTGAATGGGGGCGGCAAGGTAGGCGCACCGTAGTCACTGCACCGGTAGGTGCGCTGCGGCGCACACATGCACGAGGGCCGCCAGCTGCAATGGGCGGCCCTTGTTCGTTGCATCACACCGAGATCCGCGTCGCGTTCGCGCTTCCGGCCTAGCGTATGATGGCAGCTGCCAGCCGCGTGATCCAAGGAGGCGTTTGCAGCCGTGAAAGTGGGCATGCGCGTGTTGTGGGGGATAGCCATGCTGGGCGCATTCGCGGCGTGCTTCGTGCCGCTGTCGGGCTACATGCGCGCGGAAGCCATGGTCGTCGATACGCTGCACTGGACGCCGCAGCCGCCGAAAGCGGCCGTGGAGACAGCCAGCTTTATTCCGGTTGCAAACTACCCGCCGCCGGCGCGCGTCAGTACCGGCACGTAATCAGCCAGGGTCGGCAGCGTCGAAACGCCGCGGCGCTGCAGTAGAGCGTCCAGCGGACAGCCAGAGCTCACCCAGCTACGGCCCGCAGGCTCGTACCCGCCACGATCCCGCAGCGCGCAGCCTCGCCGGCAGCAAGCTCGAGGGCGTGCTTCGCGCGCCGGCACCACGCGCCGCGGCAAACTCCGATCTTCGGGACCACACGCATCACACGCAATGCCGGG
>JACZCY010013325.1_pt1 | contig 16596 bp, 23 predicted proteins | sample 8641821 | NCBI WGS metagenome assembly JACZCY01 (sample SAMN15324609, study PRJNA640507) | soil metagenome | isolation source: intercropping sugarcane | place: China: Luxin town, Laibin City, Guangxi Province | collected 2019-07-25 | depth 10cm m | reverse complement strand
GTCAACGTCGTGTGCACGATCTTGTCGTACGGAATCGACGCAGACAGTTCAAAGTGCAATGTGCCTGCCATCCGATTCGTTTTTAACAAGTCCTGCGTGAGACTGTTCAACCATCGCTGCAAGGTCTCCGAATTTGCATGGCCGATATGAGACGTAATGATTTCTCGCTGCTTCAAGTGAACCTGCTCAAATTTATGGACCTGATCGATGGCGGCGGAGAACAGCGGCTTTTGCATCAACAACAAATGATAGTAGGTCTCGATCCGCACAATGGCATCGACGATGTCTTTCAGACGCGACGGATCGCCTTGCGACGGTCCGACGCTGACCCAGTACCGCTCTCGTCCTTCGTTGTCCGGCGTAAAGCTCGTCGCGACGCATGTCTGTTCATTGAAGATTCGACTTCCATATAAGACGGGACCGGGCATCAGCCCACGCAGTTCGCTCCGCGCCAGCAGCATGCCGGTCGTCAACAGAATGTCCAAGCGGCAAACCATCGACCCAAGCGGCTCCACGAGAAACCTATAATCCGGAAACCCCAATGGTCCGAAAGCCACTGCGCCGTTCGCTTGCGACGGCACATGCCAGAGTTGGTAATTATAGTATTCCGTATGCGCCTGCCAGATGAGGATGAGCCGATCGCCGTTTTCAGACTCTTTCACACCATAGCCGAAATTTTCCCGGAGCTCAGTCGTCTCGGCCGAAATCTTGAGATGTCCTAATAGCGACTGAAATTCCGACCGACTGGCCGGACGTTGCGTCGGCGGATCGGACATACGAAACGCTTCGTAGTGCACATGGGCCGGCACGCGCAACCATTTCCCTATCGGCTGATGCGGGCGTTCGTGCAACTTCCTCAAAAAGCTCTCAGTCCCCGACCCAGACATATCCGGCTGATGCACGTTTCCTCCTCATGACACGTTGTGCGGATGCATTTATAAACCGGGCCGCTTCTCAGCCGCGACAGCGATGACGAACAACTGATCGGCCCGGCGCACATTGAGTTGCAACACCTGTCCGGCCTCAACCTGGCAGAATCGTTTGGCTTCCCGTTCGGTCCTGGCGTCGGACAACGGCGCCCCATTGCATGCAATGACTCGATCACCGACCTTGAGTCCGGCCTTTTCCGCCGGCATCCCACTCCTTAATTCTTTGACGACGTAGAATCGGTTCAAATCGTCTCCCTGCAGCTCCCAGCTCACGCCGATGTGGCCGGATCCCAACAAACCGGTTTGCGCACCGAACCTGGCAAGCATCCTATGGACAATCAGCCGAGCGGAACCTTCAGGATTGTCGGTCGTCGGATCGGTCAGATGTCCTTGTCCGCTGAACAACAGCAAGCCCGTCTCGACATCAATCATCCGCAAGGTCAGCGAGACACTATGAGCCCGTTCCTGCTCACGCCGTTCCCACTGCTGCACTTCTCCGACAATAATGGCTTGAGCGCCGATCAACTTACCCACCTCAAGGACATCCGCATCGTCGGCATGGGTCAATTGGATCACCTGTTCCTTCAACACTTCATCCAGCTTGGACCGTTCAACCATATGGACATCCAGATCCAGCATGAGATTTGTCACGATACCGGCTACGCGTGAGCCGGTTCCAGGAGCGCCGTCGGCATCTTTGAATAGCATGACGGCCATCGTACGATATTGGTCGATCGTGTCGCGATTGATCGGGCCGTTGCCCGTCACCACCGGCTCCGGCCGAACCCCCCGTCCATATCGTGTCGATGCCATTCCGGCGATGATACACACCCGCCGCCGCTGGAGAATGGCGGCCGGAGGTCCCCAGGCGCAGAGTTCATCATCCACCAAGACAACATGTTGCGGATGCTCGCGCTGATCAGATGCGAAATTCGTAATGGGATAGAGGATGCATCCGCCGAACCATATCGAAATCGGGCAATAGGCCATCTCGTACAGCCATTGCTTCCTTGTCGTCACCGAATATTCCCAGACCAGCATCCGTCCATCGTCACGAATAATTCGGTCCGGTCTCCCGATTTCCTGGAGGACCTGCGCTTTGGTCATGGGAACCGACAACCGATCCAGCTTCGCCTCTGATTTGACGATCGTGTAACCGACACCACAGCCCGCTAATAGTGTCGACACCATGGCTGCGATGACCAATACAACTTGATGGAAATGGAAGAAACAGTGGGAGAGAAAGGATGGCATCAGGCATGAACCCTAGCATCCGGCGCGGCACGCTTCAATGACGATGTGGCGGATCCTGCTGCAGAAACGAGCCCAGAGCATTCAGTTGCAGGATGGATCGAAGGGCATGTCGGCGTACGGCTGATAGGCTTCACCCAGCGTGAGAAGGATATCTCCCCAGACACGCGTCGGATCTTTTTCAAACACCGCCTGGGGATCCGCAGGCAATGTAATCCACGAGCCGGTCTTCATCTCGTTTTCCAGCTGTCCCGGTCCCCATCCCGAATACCCAAGATAGGCGCGGAAGGATTCCGCCGTCCCGACACCGGTGAGAATGCGTTCGACCATGCCGACATCTCCGCCAAGACAGACACCGTCGAATACGTGATGCGCATTGTCCGGAAACTGATCGCCCCGATAGAGCAGCATCACTTGATTTGTCTGCACAGGGCCACCGGCATAGAGCACATGGCCTGATCCCTCGATCACCGGTACTTGGGGTAGGGCTTCGGAAATAGACATGGCCGTCGGACGATTCACGATGACGCCGAGCGCTCCTTCCGGCCCATGTTCGCACAGCAAAACGACGGTCTGGCGAAAGTTCGGGTCACGCAGGCTCGGCGCAGCGATCAGAAAAATGCCTTTATGGAGTTCAGTGTTCATGAACGAAATCCTACCCTGCCCGCGCAACTTGCGCAAGCACTGGGTTTCTCTCAACAGGATGTGCGACTTGGAGTTACACTTTGTACAGCGACGTGCGGCGGTCGCGAAGCAGATCGTTGTAGCGATTCAAACTTTTGTTGCGGGCTTGCGCCGGATCAATCTCAACGATGGTCAGCTCTTCTTGGTCACGAGACGCCCGATGCTGAATGATCCCCTTGGGTGTGACCACTTCGCTCTGGCCGATGTAGGTCAGTCGCTCTTTTCCGCCCCGTGCTTCGCTGCCGATGCGATTGCACGTCACGGCAAACACCCGATTTTCGAGACACCGGACCGGCATGGAATCCGGGCAGTTCGGCAAGACCAGGTTGGATGGATGGCAGATGATGTCGGCCCCTTGCATTGCTAACGTTCGCGCGGCCTCCGGATAGTACCAATCGAAACAAATCATGATGCCGATCTTCGCTGATCCGATATCCCACACAAGAAATCCTGAGTCACCGGGAGCAAAACATTGGGTCTCTTCATAAAAGAGATGGGTCTTCCGATAACAGCCAAGAAAGCCGGATGGTCCTACGACCACCGCTGAATTGTAACAGCGATCACCGGATTGTTCAGGGAGTCCCGCTATGAGATGCATCTTGCGGCGTTTCGCGATATCGATCAGACGACATACTGTCGGGCCGTCCGGAACCGGCTCAGCGAACTGTCGCGCTTCCTCCTGTGAGAGGAACTGATAGCCGGAAGCGAACAACTCCGGCAGCACGATGAGATCCGCGTCCGTCTGCTCCAGCTTGGACGTGACCATCTCTAGATTCTTGGCCACCTCACCGAACTGTGGATCGAATTGATAAAACCCGACTCGCACCGCACATTCCCTTCATACAAGAACGGGCAGGGATTGTGTCCCTGCCCGTTTCAACAAAGGCACCTTGCAGCAGCCATAGCTGCTCTCGTCGACTACTTCACTTCAGCCAGATGCGTGGCCGCCCCTTCGGCATGTTCGGTACAGGCGTCGGCATGCCCGGCCTTGCCATGTTTCACGGCTTCCGTTAAGTGTTTCACACCTTCCGCTCCATGTGGGTTTTTCACTGTCGCCTGCGCATGCTTGAGTGCTTCACTCGCATGCTCAACACACGCATCGGCATGGCCCTCTTTTCCATGCGACACGGCTGCCTTCGCGTGTTCAACGGCTTCAGCCGCATGTTTGTCGGCGGCAAATGCCACTCCGTTCAACATCGGCATGCCGACAAGCGCTCCTATTGCAACCATTACCAGCGTACTTCGACACATCTTGGTCATCATCATTGCCTCCTCCATGGTTGATGATTCACAGTTCAAGGCGACAGACCATCGTGAATTCACCTTACACAGGGCTTCTGGGCGTGTCAAGAATGTTTGGAGCCGGACCAAACCCGAGGATTTTCTGTAGCGCCTGAAGATCTTTTTCGGCGGGGCACGCGAAGTCTCGGCTCCATTCCCACCATGATCCCGGATAATTGCTGACCTTCGGATACCCGACAAGCTTGAGGATGAAATACAGCCAGGCTGATCGCACCCCGCCGGTGCAGTAACAAATGACTTCTTGCTCGCGGCCTACTCCCTTTGCTTCCAACATCTCCCTGATCACGGATAGATCCTTGACGGTCGCATCCTTGTTCAAGAAGACATTCCACGCCACGTGGACGGCTGAAGGGATGTGACCGGACCGTGGAAGGCCGGACACTTCTTTGCCAAGATATTCTTCAACACTGCGAGCATCCAAGATCGCCGTTTGGGGATGCGACCCTTTGGCGAGGCCTTTCAGGTCTTCCTTCAACGCGATCAGAGCCCGCACCGGTTGAGCCTTAAAATTTCCCATCATCGGAGAGACCGGCCCATGCTCAAACGGTCGCTTCTCGGCCGTCCATTTCACCCACCCGCCGTCCAAAATGCGCAGTCGCTTGTGACCCAGATATTCCAGCATCCAAAACATCCGCCCTTCATCGCCCCAATTGTCGAATGGATTGGAGTAGATCACGACGTCGCTGTCTTGATTCATCCCGAGCCGACTCAGGGTACGCTCAATCTGGCCGAGATCGGGGTTCAGCAATCCCTTCGGTATGGCATTGGGATCACTGTACTCATGCCACGTCGAATGCACGGCTCCGGGGATATGTCCGCCGAATTCGTATGCCGCCTTGCCGCGGACATCGATGACAACGAGATCAGGGCGGCCTAAGTGCTGCTGAAGCGTTTCGGTATCAATTAATAACGGATGCTTCATGATGTCTTCTTTCTTTATAGTTCGCAGTAGTGTGATTCAAGCATTGAATAACGCGTTGATGTGCGCATCCACTGAGTGAGCCAACGCGGTCAGATTATAACCGCCTTCGAGAGAAGACAGGATGCGGCCTCTTGCATGGCGCGTGGCAAGACCGGCCACGATTTCCGTGAGATCGGTATATCCTGCTTCCGTCAAAGCCATGCCGGCTAACGGGTCATCTTTGTGTGCATCGAATCCTGCGGAGATAATGACGAACTCCGGTTTGAACGCATCGGCCGCTGGAACAAGCGATTTGAGGAAGATCGCGTGATACACCTCATCGCCCTCCCCCGCCTCCATCGGGACATTGACTGTAAATCCTGTTCCCGCCCCCTTGCCCCGCTCGGTGCCCCGGCCCGTCCCGGGGTAGTGCGGATACTGATGGGTGCTAAAAAAAAGCACGGAAGGATCGTCCTCGAAACTGTGCTGTGTCCCATTCCCATGATGGACGTCCCAATCGACGATCAGCACCCTGGCGACCCCGTATTTTTTTTGGACATAGCGTGCGGCGATGGCGACGTTATTCAAGAGGCAGAAACCCATCGCACGTCCTGCTTCGGCATGGTGACCGGGAGGCCGGACGGCACAGAACACATGATCCACTTGCTGTGCCATGATGGCATCGACCGCCGCCAATGCGCCTCCTGCCGCCAAATATGCGGCATTCAGTGAGCCGGGCGACATCGCGGTATCGACATCGAGCGAGACGCGGCCGCTCGTGGGTGCGTGCCGGTTCAGCGATAATACATAGTTCGGTGAATGAATCTGCGTAAGCCATTCATCTTCCGCCTTGCGCGCTTCGATCTTGGTCATGCGGGCCATCGTACCGCTCTGTTCAAGCTGCTGCATGATCGCGCGCAGCCGATTGGGTGACTCCGGATGCCCTGGTCCCATGTCATGCTCGAGATAGGCGGGATGATAGACGAGACCAGTTTTCCCCATATCAATTACCTCTGAAGCGTGAAGCGCCCTTCGGAAAAGAAGAGCAGATGGCATATGGTATATAGCACGAGAACGAACAACCCAACCCGCTCTTCATGCCCTTGCCGGAAACCATAAGCGATACGCTCTTCGCTCGAACGAGATACGAACGATTTGCTCAGATTATCATGCAGAAAACTCCATAGACAATGTGCTTCAGCGCTGCTATCGTTTGCCATCAACGACAGGAGCATCCATGCCGAATCCAAGAATTGAGCCACTGAAGAAAGTCCTCGCCATGGATCCAAGCGACGACGTCGCCTGGTTCGGGCTGGGAAAAGCTTATATGGACGATGGGAACTTCGAAGAAGCAGCCAACTCTTTACGCCAGTGCGTGACCGTTAAACCGACCTATTCGGCCGCTTATCTCGCGCTCGCTCAGTCACTCCAAAAACTGGGACGTCTGGATGAGTGCCGAACCGTCTGTGTCACAGGCATCGACGTGTCAACAAAAAACGGCGACGCCATGGTCACAAAGAATCTCGAAGCGTTGAAGCTTTCATTGCCATCGTGAAAACCGGCCGCTCGTCAGCTTCTCCCTTTCACCTTCCATCTTGGACCATCCGTGCTGTACGTCGCCAGCAAAAGCCCATTTTAGCGGTTGGTGATCGCGTGCGATTCGCCATCCGACTCGCGTTGACCAACGTCACAGCCAAGACTGGTGGACCTTTTGGCGCGGCAGTGTTCGAAACCAAGACGGGACGACTCATCGCCGTCGGGGTCAACGTCGTCGAACCATCCAACTGTTCCCTCGCCCACGCCGAAATGGTGGCGCTCGCGAATGCGCACCAAGCCCTGAGGCATTTCGATCTGGGGGCTGACGGCATGCCGACACTCGAACTGGTTACGAGTTGTGAACCGTGTGCCATGTGTTATGGAGGGATTATTTGGTCCGGGGTTCGCAATCTTGTCTGTAGCGCGCGAGCGTCCGATGCAACAGCGATCGGGTTCGATGAAGCTCCGAAACCCAAAAACTGGGTGGCGGAGCTGAAGAAACGTAGAATTACCGTAACCAGAGATCTCTGCCGTAATGAAGCCATCACCGTCTTCCGGCGGTATGAGCGATCCGGAGGTCGAATTTATAACGCTCGAAGGTGATTGAGTATATTCATCCAAGACGGCATAGGCGACAAGTGGTCGTGCCTGCCTCAATTTGACCGGCTATTACAAGCTCTACACGGCCCACAGTCCGGCAATGCGTTCCTTCAGGCGGTCCCCGGAATCGGGTCGGTACTGTCTCTTTCGGAGGTTCCTCTAACTGTGCCACCTCAGACATCATTACTTCACATCTCGCTTACATCGGCCGTCAGATTGTGGACCGAATCAGCCCCCCACTAGCGCCACAGCCGAATATCTCGTGCGAGACTCCCCTTCCCGCCAAAGTAAATGATGGTCTTGAAAATCACCTCATCGGAATTGGGCGTGAGGCCGAACCCTATCCCAAAGTTCGCGGGAATCTCTCCCGGCAGCATCACGTGCACGGAAGGGACGATATAGTGCCCCTGATCCGCCATCTGGTGCGGATTCTGGAGTTGGCCGCTCGTCCCATACCCCTGGAGCCCGAGCGTCAGGTTTTTACTGATCCAATACCGAACCTCGGCTCGATAGCCCAACGAAAACCACTTGTGCGTATCGGCTCCCACTAACCCGTGATCCAGGTCGGGGGCGTTCACAATGAACGTCCATCGACCGATATCCTTTTGAGCGACGAGCATGAGCTCTCCCTCCACGAGATTATCCTCGAACTGCGGGCTCCACCATTCGATCTCCGAATACCATCCCAAGTTGATGGGCAGCTGGTCTTTTTCAAAAAACTGGCCGCGGAGCCGAAACTTCGAGCCGGCATACTGGGGAGCCATCAGAGGAGACCCTGGAATGGCCCAATTCACATAATAGGCAAAATCTATTTTCCTGGTGAGGCCATACTCGAATTCAGCCGCCATCCGTGTCATGTATTGGCTGGCGAATGTGCTGTCGGCTGAGGTCCCGTGGCCGGCGTCCCGAAACCCGGACGGTACGAAACTACCCAGAAACTGAGGATCGAGCTTTCCTTTGCCACCGGTTTGATAGGGGTAGATCTGAAACTCGAAGGGATCAAGATCGGCGCGTGCCTCATTCACAAGCAGCGCGGAAAGCAGCAGTATCACAAACCATGTCCAGAGTCTCATCGCATCTTTCCTTTCTTGGAGGAAAAACCGGATGACAACGGACTCTGGACTAAATGTCTCTGGCCTCCGACCGTAGAGTAGATACGGAAGTTTCTTCGATAGACACCCCTTTCATTTCATTATATTCTGCCTGACTGCCTCAGACGTTCCGGCCGTATATCCTGAGAACGTCCAGAACCATTAAAATGTAAACTGATAATGATTATTGCTATCGCTTATGTATCTTGATTCGGGCAACTCGCCCACTCGCAAAACCACGTGTCGTCAGCAAAATATCTACGAGGTCATGCGGGCGATATTGAGCGATCAAGATGCGATGGTCGTCGAATCCGGTCACCCTGTGGTAAAGGGACAGATGCGCAGAGATGTCTTGAAACATTTGCCGAAGTGTGTGTCAGTATTCGGCTTCTTCCGGCGAGTGCAAGCTGATAAAAAGGGGTCTGGAAGCCATCAAGCGACTAACGCAACGGGATCGATAGAAGAATGGTTTCTCCGCCTCTGATGAGACATCCCGGCCTCTGCATGCCCATGGGCTCGACCACCTACACCGTCATCGCCATCTCCACAAAAACCGGCGATGCGATGGTGACGAAGAATTTGGATGCTGAGAGTGATTGCTGCCGACACGTAAGAAAACAAAGAGGTCTGAACTCTTATCTTCTTCACACGAGCCGAATCGTGAAATTCGTCACCGAACTCGCGCGTTCATTCGTTCGCAAAGCTTGGAAGCATGCACTACATGTGTATATACTGATCTGTGCAGTTTGAATGGGATGAGCGCAAAAACCGACTTAACATCGAGAAGCATGGAATTGCCCTTTCAGATTCCCGGCGAGTCTTTGAGCGACCATTGCTCATCCGCCTTGACGAACGGAAAGACTACGGCGAACCTCGTTGGATTGCGCTGGGGAATCTGAATGGGAACAAACATGAGCGCCAAATCTACCAAAACCGTGTCAAAACGGCGTCGCACGGGCTGGGCGAAACTACAGAAAATGACGGACCACGAGATTGATTACTCGGATATCCCGGCTACGGACGCCAAGTTTTGGGAAAAGGCGCAGGTCGTGCTCCCGCCCGTCAAAACTCATTTATCATTACGGTTGGACGAAGATGTCGTGGAGTGGTTTAAGCGACAAGGAGCCGGGTACCAGACGAAAATCAATGCCGTCCTGCGTTCCTATGTCCAGGCACATTCGGCTAAGAGCAAGGCGTGAGTCAGCCGCGAACAGCCTGTAAGCACCTAGAGCCGGAACGCCTCCCCCATCACCGCTGACGCTTCGTCACATATGCCAGCCTGTGCTTGCTTGTGACTCCCTGTTGAATCTTCTTGCCAGTACACTATTTCTTAATCTCCTGCACCTGGGTGAGAAAGGCATTGAACACCTCGGCGAATTTCTCCACTTGCGCGGCGGCGCCGTCCACCCTCCCTGTCTCGCGGTATGGCATCAGAGCATCAACCTGTTCATTGACTTGTTTGGCTCCGGCTTGATACGGCGCTCCGCCGGCTTGAACGGCACTCGTGGCAAAGTCCTTCATGATTGTCGGCGTATTTGCTCCCTGCTTGGGATCAACCAATTGTTGCGTAAGGTGGGAATCGCCCAGGGAGTGGTGTTCACCTGTAAAGTCGTGGGACTAGATCCTGTCTGCGCAGAAACCATGCTCATGTACAGTTTGTGCTTTGCGAATTGATAAATCATTGGATGGTCGCGGAATTGAGGTTCGCAGTTCTTGGGCATCGGCCAGATAAAAACCCATTATCTATCATAACCAACAGCACGGACACGCCTAGCCGTTTCCGCTTAAACCATGGTCTAGAAGATCGCACTAGCCTATCCCCAGAACACTGTCAGCAACTCTCTAGGTTGAGCTGAGATAAGACCATTTCTTGATCGTGTATGTGAGCTCACCATAGATAGGTTATGGCCCATTCCAATACAAGGAATGGCCACATGGTTGATGTAAAGAGACGACTCGGCTTTATCAGAAGAACCGAACCTACTGAAGTCTGTAAGGTAAAAATTGGATGGATGCAACTTGGATTAAGTTACACCTCTGGGCAAGTGCGCTCCATATACTCCTTTCTGTTTCGTCGTGTTAATGGACTAAATATATTAACTTAATTATTGTGGCTTATCCTGTCACCGGTTATCCGCCATGACACCGGCGTTATTGATTACCCGCCACCTGCACAGACAATGGATTATGTCTGCTATACAGTTAGCTCCACTGGACACTCCCAATAGTTATACGAGACTACAGAGTTTGCCGAAGCATGAGATCGTGGGTTTGTGAGAGCGGAGCTGAAGCGTTAGGGTTCTGAATCAGCATGCGTACGCGAGGTTGAGTATGCTGATGTTTAGCTCGCTCAATCAACTCAACATTGGTCAGTCTCAACGCGGCTCGGGAGGGCAGCGGCTCGACATCCCAAAGGGAAATCAATACGGCACTGAGATGTCGAAGTTTCATCAGATCGACTGTTATGGAGCCGGCCAACGCCTTCAAATCCATTCGAATCTGCTCTCGACGGCCCTGCCTTCCTCCCTGGAGGTCGGCTCGCGGTATCGAAATGCTCAAGATGACCGGATCGCAATAGTCGACAAGCTGCTTTGCCTTTTGGCTGATGCGCGCCAAGACTCGGTGAGTCAAGATCACGCTGCGATTCGTTTCTTCTTCAGACTCCTCATCTCTCATGATCCAGCGCATGGGCAGCCGTCGTCGTTCAGCCGAACCTACCATCGCCGTCACCTCGACAAAGAACCGTTCTGATCCCAGACGACATTCCAAATCGGCTGTTCTGGCTTGCGACTCAGGCAGAAACGTGACTCGGAGGCCGACGCGAATCAGCTGCGTGGCCAGCTCCAGTTCCGCCAGCGCAGATTCCTGCACACCGAGATCATGATGGGCCAAGCGATGAAGAAGTCGTCCGAGCCGGAAGTGGCTTGAGTGATCGGCACAGTGCCGATGCAGGAGACTCCAATTATCACTGAGTTGGCGTGGAAGCCCTTGTGGCAAATGACGCTTCCAGGTGACCGCGGGACCGGGGAAGTCGTGCCAGTGGGAATGGACTCTCATTGTGCGTCGTGGCCGCCAGCGTGCCATCACTTTCTCCCTTCCGGCTCATGAAGCGTCGCTCACGACAAACCAAAGTCGTTTAGGGGACCGGCTCGGCGCCTTCGTCGCCGTCCGATGACTGGCCCAAGGCTTCCGATTGTGGAGCGACACATTCATCGTACACTTCATCCAGCCATCGACCGGCACAGCCCAGGACTTCACGCACCAACTCCTCCGGCTGTCCCGTTCGTTTGATCGTCCACTGTGAAACATATTCGAGGAGCGCTTCCCGCTCGAAGGGTGTGGTCGAATGCGCGGCAAGGGCAGACAGCTCTCCCAGACCTGTGTGAAGGATGTCTGACACCGTGTCCCGCGCATACGATGTACTTGCGGTCACATATTGAACAACACGATGGAGTTCGTGATCGTTCATGTGGCAGTCCGTGAAAACAATCTTTGCACCCCGACGACTGACTGTCAATGCGGCCGGACTTCCTTTGATTCCAATGATTTTATCCAATCAGTGCATAGCCTAATGATAAGATGCACCTGCTCACCGTTTGGCAACCACGCAAAGGAGATTCAGCATGATCGCGAGACGTCCTGTTCGGCACAAGACTTCATCCCCGTTGATATCTGATCGATGGGATCTCACCCATCTCGTCAAGAACCCCCTGAATGACTTGGAGCGGCATTTGAAAACGCTTGATGCACAAGTTATACAGGTTGAGTCGGCTCGTCCTCGGCTCCAGGCAACAATGGAGAGATCTGATTTCCGATCGATCCTGACGCTCACCGAGTCGATCGCGGAGAGCTCCGCCAAGCTTGGCGCATTCGCCTACCTCTGGTTTTCGGAAGACACCAAAAACAATAAAGCACGCTCGTTTAAGTCGCAGGTGGAGGAGCGGCTCACCGCCATACACAATCGCCTGCTCTTTCTTGACCTCTGGTGGCAGGGGATAGATAAGGAGAATGCGGCAAGGCTGATGGCCGACGCCGGCGACCTTCGGTACTACCTGGAGACCATCAGACGTTACACACCACATACACTTTCGGAATCGGAGGAGAAGATCATCAATGTCAAGAATGTGACCGGCCGGAGTGCCGTCAACACGCTTTATGACGTCGTGACCAACGGACTGACATTCACGATGAAGATCGGCGGGAAAGCACGCACCATGAACCGCGAAGAACTCATGAGCCACGTGCGGAGCTCCAAAGCATCCATCCGCCAGGCCGCCTATAGAGAACTCTATCGTGTGTTCTCAACCCAACGTGACCTGCTCGGAGAGATGTATCGGACACTCGTAAACGACTGGAAGACTGAGAACGTCGAACTCCGGGGATTTGCTTCTCCCATCGCAACCCGCAACCTCGGCAATGATGTGCCGGACCAAGCCGTCGATGTGCTGTTGGCGACCTGTGCCAAGAATGCCGAGATCTTCCAGACGTACTTCAAACTGAAAGCGAAGATCTGCAAAATTTCCCCCATGAGTCGATATCATATTTACGCTCCCCATCGGGCGGACGCCAAAAAATTTACCTATGCCGATGCCGTCACCATGGTGCTGGGCGCCTATCGAGGCTTTTCTCCCCAACTTGCAGACCTGGCCGAACGGGTCGTGAGAGAACGGCACGTCGATGGGCCGACACGTCCGGGCAAACTGGGCGGCGCCTATTGCTACAGCGTGGTACCAGGTCTGACGCCTTACGTGATGTTGAACTTCACCGGGGAGGCGAGAGATATCGCAACCATGGCCCATGAGCTCGGTCACGCCGTCCATGGAATGATGGCAAAAGACCATTCGGTCTTTACCTTCCATTCAACCCTTCCCTTGGCGGAGACGGCTTCCGTCTTCGGCGAACGTATCCTCTCCGACACCCTCATGTCGAACGAGCGCAACAAGGCCGTTCGACAGGGCTTGCTCGTGAGTCAACTGGACGACATTTATGCGACCGTGCTACGGCAAGCCTATTTCATTCGCTTCGAGCAAGCAGCACATCAAATGGTAGCGGAAGGCGCAACGGGAGACCAACTGGCGCGAATCTATCTCTCAGAACTGAGGCAGCAATTCGGCAAGGCCGTACGAGTCCCGGACGAGTTTCAATGGGAATGGCTCATGATTCCCCATCTCTTTGCCAGTCCGTTCTACTGCTATGCCTATAGCTTCGGCAATCTGCTCGTATTGGCCTTATACAGAATGTACAAGGAGCAAGGGACATCGTTTGTCCCAAAATATCTGGACTTACTTGCCACCGGCGGATCTCAATCGCCCCAGGATATCCTCAGCAAATTGGGCGTGGATATGACGTCCGCAGCCTTTTGGCAGTCGGGATTCGATACCATTAAGGAAATGGTACAGCAACTTGAAGCAACTCTCTCGTAGCATCTCATTGATGAATAACAGCTAAACTGACGTGCGACCAGACTGCATGAGAAGACTTGACAGAATCGTTCTGTAGTGGCACAATGATAATGCTTCTCATAATCGTTGATTAATCATTTGGATGGTGCCTAAAATGTTCGTTTGCTTATGCCGAGGAATCACTGAATCAGACGTTCGTGAGGCGGGGCGAGCGGGATTTGTGATGCCCTGTCAGCTCAAGTCCAAATTTGGCCTCAAGCAGAACGGCAGCTGCGGTCGCTGCGCAAAAAACATTCATGAGTTTGTCGACCTCGCCGTCCAAGGAGCATCGGCCGGCGCAGTGGACCGGTAGATAGACTGCCTCCTCCCGTCAGTTCACAGGAGAAGTTCCAATATCCTTTCTCAACGTGATGAACCGATCTTGATAAGCTTCGTCACATCGGCAACGCGCCGGCCTAGAGCTTTGGCCTCGGCGAGCTCTTTGTCATCGATTCCCGGACTCTCTCCCTCGGTTGTTGCCGATGCTCCAAAGGCTCCACCGCCGCTCACCACAATCATCTGATTTCCCAGCATCGCGGCGAGAATAGTCAGCATCGTGATCTCTTTCCCGCTTGAGATTTGCCCGCCGGTGGTAAAAGCAGCTCCTACCTTGTTTTTCATCTTGAATTCGGGAAAGACGCCGAATTTGAACTGCCAATTGTCGAAAAAAGCCTTCACTTCTCCGGACATGTTGGACCAATAAACAGGAGAACCGACCACAATGGCATCGGAGGAAAATAGATCTGCCGCGGTCACTTGCCCGACACGCTTCAAAACAATCTGCGTACCAGAGACCGATTTCGCTCCTGCCACCACTGCTTCTGCCATACGTTCGGTGTTTCCCGAGAGCGAATGATAAGTCACGAGGATCTTGATCGGAGACGAAGATTCGTCCGCCCAAGACCAAGACATGCAGCCGGTGCAAAGGATGACCACCGTCAATGCAATGGTTGGGAGATGCCGTGATTCACTGGAGACATGAGTCTTGGTGAAGTATGGCGACACAACGTTACAGTCTGGATAGAACCACAGTACGGAAGGGGTTAACGCCGAAACGTCTCTTCCTCCATATGCTCCTCAACCGACACTTCCGTCAGCGTTCCACGGTAGGTACAGCGGTGGCACCGAATCCGCCATTCTTCAATCCATTTCTCTTGGACGTAGGACTGGCGACATCCAGGGCAAACAAACACGCCTTTTTTATATAACACCCGTCGTTTTTCCTGCATGGTCCCCTCTTTCTCGCGCGCTTGAGGATGGCACATTGCCCGAAAGGATTGCAAGATTGACGGAAAAGAACGCTATCTGAGCGTAACAGCTCTCATACATTCCTTGACTGAGGTAGGCCGGATGGCTACGATGCGCACCATGCCTTTGGGGAGTTCAATTCTCTTCTCTCTGTGTTTCATGGGGCTGATTGGATCACTCCTCTTCGGCGTGTCGACGTCCAATGCCTCTGACGGAGGGCTCATACATATTCAGACTCCTTCGGGCATCACGATCCATGCTGAGGTCGCCGATACACCGCTGAAGCGCGCGGTCGGCTTGATGTATCGAGATCACCTCAAGAAAGATCATGGGATGTTATTTTTCTTCAGTCAACCGCAAGCCTGGTCATTCTGGATGAAAAACACCAAAATCGCACTCGATCTGATTTGGCTGGACGCTAAAAAACGGGTCACCCATGTTGAACGCAACGTTCCGATTTGCTCGAAGACTGACGACTCCTGCCCTCAATACCGCCCAAACAGCGATGATGCGATGTACGTGCTCGAAATTGCCGGAGGTACAGTCGACGGGTACAAGATTGAGAAAGGGACACGACTGTTATTCGGCCAGCCCTAGCATCTTCTCTTGCCACACTCCTTAGCAGGCTGCTCAAAAGGCCACCTTTCTCACCCGCCCGTCCCGGCGAGCCAAGACGCGCCTTTCCACAGGCAAGGCCGCAGCGAGGTCCGCGACGCGAAGAATAATGAGCGTCACGTTTGCGGACGGGCGCGAGCCGGTGAGCGCCCAGTGTCTTAAAGACGAGGCGTAATCCTTTTTCACCCGCCCGACTCGATACGTTGACCTCTGAGCGAAGTGAGCACGCAGCCGGCGGACTTTTTCAGCAGCCTGTCATGATCGTTCCTGCCAGGACCGTACCCGCCGCGCCGTAATGACACCGCCTACCCGTTCAATGGTTTTCAGTACGCGGTTCAGATGAGTCGTGTCGGCGATTTCGACGACAAAATCCAGTTCCGCTTTGCGATCTTCCCGAGTGATGATTTCGGCGCGGCTGATATTCGCTTTGCATTCGGCGATAGCCGAGGAAACGTTCGCCAACACTCCCGTCTTATCCTCCGCGATGACGGCTATTTTAACCGCATGCTGGCTCGGCGTAGCCGTATCCCACTCCACTTCCACTAAACGTTCTCGATCATAATCCAACGCTTCCAGGTTGGGACAATCGATCGAATGGATCGTGAGGCCCCTTCCACGCGTGATGTATCCCAAGATCCTATCGCCGGGAACCGGATTACAGCAGCGCGACAGTTGCATCAATAGGTCGCGCGCTCCCTTCACTTGGACGCCCGGCTCCTCTCCTCTCGCGCTGACGGCTTTGGGGGCACTCGCAGGTTCGGGCTGAGTCCGAGCACCAGTTGAGATTGGAGTCACCAAGCGTCCAATGAGTTGAGCCGTTGCAAGATGACCAAATCCCACAGCTGCGGCAAGTTCGTCAATCGTGGCATAGCCTTCTTGCTTGGCCATGTCGAGCAGGGCATCAGACTTGAGGACCTGCGATGGAGCCATGCCATGGCGACGAACCTCTGTTTCGAGCAAACGCCAACCGATTTCCAAGCTTCGTTTCTGTTCCTCCG
>JACZCY010067332.1_pt1 | contig 16621 bp, 15 predicted proteins | sample 8641821 | NCBI WGS metagenome assembly JACZCY01 (sample SAMN15324609, study PRJNA640507) | soil metagenome | isolation source: intercropping sugarcane | place: China: Luxin town, Laibin City, Guangxi Province | collected 2019-07-25 | depth 10cm m | reverse complement strand
CATCGCGGCTACCGTCATCTTCTATCTCAAACAATGAGTCCTGAGCCTAGGACAATCCCAATTCTACAACGGGATGGTAAGATTCTGGCAAAAGCGGAACATCAAAGCGGCAGAGTTTTATGAGGATGCCATCCCGATTTACGTCGAAGCGCAACAGAGTCTGAATATTTTGGCAAAGGGATTGGGAGCAAAACGGCTCATGGTTCTTCAACCTTTTTCGGGTTTCAAGAGCCCACTATCGGAAACCGAGGCAGCATTCGATCTTTACAAATATAGGGAAAAGCAGGTTGAACATTTGTATGAAGCGACGGATCGGAGACTCCGAGAACTTGCTGATATGGACAGAGTTCAATATCTGGATGGACGCTATATCTATGACGGGATGTCGAGTACGGTCTTTGTGGACGATGTTCACCTTACAGATCTCGGCTACAGCGTGCTGGCTCAGCGTATTTCAGAAACACTGCGGAAAGAAATTACGGCCGGTGGTTTGGTTTGTGGAGCTGAGACGAAGAGAGAGAGCCATCCGTATTCTTATACTCACTGATTCTTCGTTCGTCTTCTTAAGGCCGCCCGCTACGGCTTCATGAAAGTCGTCTTGCCGATCTGATGGACATAGTGGGCATCTCCGCCGTTTGCCACGGAGTGGGCTATCTAGTTTCAACGTATTGATGTTTCAAGTCTGGTTGAGCGCTCATGAGCGATCGCCGTCGCCTTTTGTATCTCATCACTGAAGACTGGTATTTCCGCCTGCATTGGATGGGGCTTGCACGAGCAGCGCAGGATGCAGGGTTCGAAGTATTGCTCGCCATGCGCGTTCAGGAGCACGGTCAGGAGATCAGCCGACAAGGGTTCAAACTTTTCCCCGTCAATCTTCTTCGCCGAAGCGTGAATCCGATTCGAGAGTTTCTGGCGGTTGTGGAGCTGGCTCGGCTCTACCGCGCTCAAAAACCCGATCTCGTCTATCACGTGGCCATTAAGCCGATTCTCTATGGGTCTCTAGCCGCCCGCCTCGCAGGTGTTCCCTCCGTCATCAATGTGTTTGCCGGATTAGGCTACACCTACACGAGCGACGAGTGGAGAGCAAGGCTGTTCCGTCTGCTGTTAAAGTTCGGATTGAGTGCGGCCTGCAAATCTTCCGGTTCGATTGCCGTGTTTCAGAATGAAGAAGATCAGGCTCAGTTAGTGCGCGATCACGTTGTGCGGCAAGATCAAGCACGGGTGATTCGAGGGACGGGGGTCGATACCGATAGGTTTAGGCCGACGTCCGATGAGAGCGGTGACCCCATCATTCTCTTGCCATGCCGAATGTTGTGGGATAAGGGGGTGGGGGAGTTCATGGAAGCCGCACGATTGGTGAGGCGGCGGAATCCCAGCGTTCGGTTTGTGCTTGTCGGGCGATGCGACGAAGATAATCCGGCGAGCCTTCAGCCGGAGCAATTACATCGATGGCAAAAAGAAGGGGTGATAGAGTGGTGGGGACACAGAAGCGACATGCCGGCCGTATTGGGAAATGCCGCCGTGGTCGTATTGCCGTCCTATCGCGAGGGGTTGCCCGTGAGCCTACTGGAAGCGGCCGCATGCGGCAAACCTATTGTCGCCACCGACGTTCCGGGTTGTCGTGAAGTCGTCCGCCATCGTGTCAACGGTCTTCTCGTCCCGCCCAGAAACGCAACGGCTTTAGCGGAGGCGATCGCCATGCTATTGGAAAATCCGGAGTTGAGAGATCAGTTGGGCCGTCGGGGAAGGGACATTGTTGTGAAGGAGTTTTCCTCGACTCTGGTGACTCAGCAAACCTTGGCTCTCTATGATGAGTTGCTTCATGGAGGCGCCCATGATTCTTAAGATGCGCCTTCTTTCCGAAGGCATCGGCGTCATTGACATCGCATGCGGATTCTCGTGACGGGCGGTTCGGGATTTTTGGGCTCCTCTTTAATTCGCGAACTCCGCCGCTCGGGATACGGAGTGCGAGCGGCCGTTCGCGAACCGAGCCGGTGTCCGTCGTTTCCTCCGGAAGTTGAAACGATCGTCGCCGACGTTCGTCAGGCAGTACAAACCGAGGAGATTGCGAGCGGCTGCGGAGCCATCGTACATTTGGCGGCCAAAGTGCACGCCTTCGATGACGGATTCGATAACGACTATGAGGCCGTCAACATTGAAGGGACGAAACATATCTTGGATGCAGCCGTGAGATCCGGAGTAAAGCGGATCGTGTTTGCCAGTTCGGTCAAGGTTTTCGGCGAAGAGACGAGCGGCTGTGTCGATGAAACACAGGCTCCCCATCCCCTGACCGCCTACGGCCGGTCAAAATGGCGAGCCGAGCAACTTGTCCCTGAATATGTTGCCCGGCATGGCCTCACCGCCGTCTCGCTCCGTCTTCCCATGGTGTATGGTCCGACGAAGAAAGGCAACTTGTATCGCATGATCGAGGCCATCGATCATGGAAGGTTTCCGGCCTTGCCTCGCCTCTCGACGGTTCGAAGTCTCTTACACGTGGAGAATTTCGTACAGGCGGTGTTGCTATGTCTTCGTGCCCCGGGTTTTAAGCAGGCGGCGTACATCGTGGCCGATACCGAACCGTATTGCGTGACCGATCTCTATGACTGGTTGCGATCTGGATTGGGGAAAGCGCCTCCCCTCTGGCGGATTCCCCTCTGGGTCCTTAAGGGCTGCGCACGATGCGGGGACGCGCTACAGGTCGTCAGCGGGAGGCCCGTTTCCTTCACGACCGAACAATTGACGAAGCTTGTCGGAAGCGCCTGGTACAGCTCCGCTGCGATCACGAGTGAATTGAACTATCGAGCCGAGCATTCCATCGAGAAAGCGGTTCCGGAGCTGATCGCATTTTATCGCGAGGCGGCGCGTGGGGGCTGTTGAATCCTCTCATCGGCCGAGATTTTGGTGCCGCTCACGTGGGGGCGATGTGTGGTCATTCCACAAGCTCATATATCTTGATTTCCCTGTAAAAATCAGTCATAGAGCTGGCCCCGATGGCGGGAGGGTTTCTTATGCCCACGGAACCGTTTAGTTTGGCAGCCCAATCAGGCACCGGCGTAACCATGTCGATCATCGCGGTCGCCATTCCGGGAATCTTTGCCTTTGTAACGGCCTGGTGGCTCACACACTGTTTGTGTTCGCCGAAATCGTTTTTATCGATACTGGCTCAACCGAACGAACGGACATTGCATTCCATGCCGACCCCGCAGACCGGAGGGTTGGCCATCATTTCAAGCGTGGTCGTGGCTCTCGTGGCGGCTGCGAGCGTTCTTGCCATCGCGCAGCCGTCAAAGCCTGTATTGCCGAAGGGGCTGGCGTCAGGGAGCGTATGGATCGTGGTTTCGATGCTCCTTATCTTTATCGTGTCCTTCATCGATGACTGTATCGGCCTGCCTGCCGTCCTCCGATTGGGCGTCCAAGCCGTCTCCGCTTGTATCATTATCGGGGGTGTCGGTCTGACCTTGTCTTCCATTCCAATACCCGGAGGACCGACCATTCTACTGGGGATCGCGGCAATCCCGGTGAGCGTTCTCGTCCTTCTCTGGATGGCGAATCTCTACAACTTTATGGATGGGATGGACGGCTTTGCCGGTGGAATGACGTTTTTTGGGTTTGGATTTCTCGCATATTTCGGATGGCAGGCCCACTTCCCGGTCATGCTCATCATCGCCACATTCGTCGCAATGGGCGCGCTGGGATTTCTCATCCATAATTTCCCACCCGCTCGTATCTTCATGGGCGACGCGGGGAGCATTACGGTCGGTTTCTCAGCCGGGACATTAATGATCCTTGGAGTTCGGGACAAAATATTCGATTTGTGGGTCCCACTCATTATCTTTTCTCCATTCATCGTTGACGCAACGGTGACTTTAGTCAAAAGGGCCCTCCATCGCAAAAAGATCTGGGAAGCTCACCGGGAGCATTATTATCAGCGGTTGGTTTTAGCCGGATGGAGCCATCGTCGTGCTGTGCTTGCGGAGTATGGAATCATGATTCTTTGCGGAGGATTAGCAATTCTCTATCATCACCTAGATGGAAATTGGCGGATCCTCATTCTTGGCACATGGGTGGCTCTATTTCTCGTATTGGGGGGACTCGTGAATAGGTTAGAACGAAGACGAAAACACTCCCGCCCTGTCCGAAAACCTCACGTGGCAAGTGGGAAAGATCCTGTGCAGGTTATTCCGGACAAAGACGCCTCAAGAGTGACCGTCAATACATAGCGTAACCGTGCTCGATTTCGTGTCGTGCCAACCGAGGAAAAAGAGTGAAGCCTTGCGTTTTGCCGTCCGGTTGCGGAATGAAGGCCGCCTTTTTCGTCGAGGCGACCCTGAAATGGAGGATTTGTTCAAGGGAAGCATCGATAGGTTTTGCGAGATCGCGGTCAGGCTGAGTGGAGCCAAGCGGGTACTCGATGTCGGGTCCGGACAAGGCGTACTGCTCTCGTTTCTGGCCGAACTGGGCCACGAGTGTCATGCGCTCGACGTGAAAGATCAACCTTCGATTTATCCTGATACGTATGGGAAAGGCATTACGTTTCGGCTGTGGAATGTAGAAGCCGATGCGATTCCCTATCCTGACGAATCATTCGATGCCGTCGTGTGTTGCCAGGTGCTCGAACATTTTTCACATTCGCATCTTCCGGCGGTTCGTGAAATGAGGCGCGTGTTGCGGCCCGGAGGTGTGTTGGAGATCGATGTACCGAACGTCGCCAGTTTCCGTAACCGACTTCGGCTGTTGCGTGGGAAGCACATCACCTATGACTATGCCGAGCACTATCTCCGTGCAACCCCCATCCTCTACAAAGGCATGTCGTATTATCCCCTTCGACACAATCGCGAGTTTACCAAAGGCGAGCTGGAGTTGCTGCTGCACTCTTCGGGGTTCAAAAAGTATGAAGTTTCCTTCCTGAAATCACGTCGCTACCGCGAGGGAATTCAAAGGGTGCGGTCCGTCGGCACGGCAATCAAAGACCTGATTCCCTCGTTTCGGAAATCGCTAATCGCCTTCGCCTATAAGTGATGAGTTGGCGGGTTGACCGGTTGCAGTTAGAGGCGAGACGAGCGGCGGGCTGGACGACGACTGCGCTCGGATTCACCATTCCGCTCTGGGTTGTCGCGGACAGTATTCTTGTCGGTCTGCTCATAGTCTGTTGGGTAGCCAGTGGCGAATGGCGAGAAAAGCTTCGTCGAATCACCGCGAATCCCGTGTCGGTGAGCGTCCTGTTGTTGTTTGGGTGGTTGCTGATGGGAACTTTATGGGGCGGAGGATCTTTAGAGGAGCGAGCTCTGTCGATAAAGAAATATGCGGATCTCCTACTCATCCCTGTGTTGATTTCGATGGCGATTGATGCTCGGGAGCGAAATCGCACGCTCCTAGCGCTTGCGGCTTCGTTGGTCGTGACATTGCTACTGTCTCTTGTCTTGAGTATGGGATTCCTTCTTCCAACCAGCGGAGCCCTTCATTGTGACCCGTCTAACGCCTGCGTATTCAAAAAACACACCACCCATAACGTGCTGATGGCCTTCGGCGCATTGTTATTTGCCATATTGGCCTGGAGGTCCCAAGGCAGACGAGTACGATGGGGGTGGAGTCTTGTCTCGCTTTTGGCCGTCGGTAATGTTTTGTTGATGGTCCAAGGCCGAACAGGGTATGTGGTGATAGCCGCTCTTGCCATCCTGGCCTTTCATATGACCTTGGGGTGGCGAGGAATACTCGCAGCGATTGTGGTGCTGAGCGTATCATTTTCGACAACGTACCAAGTTTCGTCTTCATTTCACGAACGGGTGAATCTTGCCGTTTCTGGTATCACCCAGTGGGATCCCAAGGTGGCTGTCGTGGGTGATGCCGTAGGCTGGCGATTGGAATATTTCTATCACACAGCCGAGATCATTCAGGATCACCCGCTGATCGGTGTCGGTACGGGAGGGTTTGTTCAAGCGTACCGGACCCGTACGGAACAAACCGGCCTAGCCGGTCTAGATGTTCCGCCTCATCCCCACAATCAATACCTGTTTATCCTGGCGCAAGTCGGCATAGTAGGGCTTGGTTTACTGCTCTGGCTCTTTGTGCAACAGTGGCGATCGGCGTCTTTTGCCGGCGACGAGACATATAGATTGCTTGCCAGAGGGCTGGTGGTCACCATAGCGGTCGGATGTTTCTTCAACCCCTTTCTCGTCGACCATACCGAGAAACTGTTCTACTGCATGTTCTCCGGTCTCATGTATTCAGGGACTGATCAACAACCGAATACCAGAGCATGAGTATTTCGGCTTATATCATCGCCTTCAACGAAGCGAAGAAGATCGCCGATACCATCAACAGTGTGCTGTGGGCCGACGAAATCATCGTGGCCGATTCCGCCAGTACCGACGAGACGGCTCGGATTGCACAAGACTTGGGGGCCCGCGTCGTCCAGATTCCGTTCCAGGGATTCGGCCATCTGCGGAATCAAGCCGTCAAAGCCTGCACGCATGAGTGGATTTTCAGCCTCGACACGGACGAACAATGCACCGCAGAGGTCCGTGATGAAGTTCTCCTGATCCTTTCCGGAATTCCCACCCACGATGCGTATCTTGTGCCGAGGCGGAATTACTTCATGGGACGCTGGATCGAACATTCCGGCTGGTATCCGAATTTCCGACAGCCTCAATTGTTTCGAAAAGGGTCTATGAAATATGTGGAATCCCCGGTCCATGAAGGGTACGAATTACTGACTGCCAAACCGGTCGGCCGGTTGGAGCATGCGATCTGGCAGATTCCATTTAGGGACTTTGAAGAGGTCGTCAAAAAGGCCAACCGGTATTCGTCGCTCGGGGTGCTGAAGCTCGCCGATCACAAAGTGACGATGGGGACCGCGTTATTTCACGGCATCTGGTCGTTCCTCAAACATTATGTGGCGAAGCGAGGGTTCCTGGACGGGTGGGCCGGGTTTGTCATTGCCTTCGGAAATTTCGAGGGAACGTTTTATCGGTATGCCAAGCGGTTCGAACAGCAAGAGATGTGGTCGCTCCCCAAACAGGCGCCGCTTCGACGCCGTGGCGACTCACCGTCGAAATGAAAACAGCGGTGATCGTGACGACATACAATCGCCCTGATGCGCTGGCGGTCGTACTGGAAGGGTACTGCGGCCAAAGCGATCACGATTTCGGGCTCGTGGTCGCGGATGACGGGTCGAAAGGGGAGACGGCTGAGGTCGTGAGGCAATTTGCACGGCGCGCGCCGTTTCCGCTGACGCATGTCTGGCACGAGGACCGGGGGTTTCGAGCCGCTGCGATCCGCAACCGCTCCGTCGCGTCGGCGGACGCCGACTATGTGATTTTCACGGACGGTGACTGTGTTCCCTCGCGCCATTTCGTGCGTGTCCATAAGCAATTGGCCGAACCGGGTTACTTCCTCGGATCGAATCGCGTGTTGCTCTCGGCGGGGCTGACGAACCGCGTCCTGCATCAGCAGCTGCCGATTCATACGTGGAGCGGAATCGAGTGGATCCAGTCCTGGTTTCGGCGCGAAGTCAATCGGGTGCTTCCGCTGATCAATCTGCCCGATGCTCCGTTTCGAAAGTGGACGCCGGACCGTTGGAAAGGCATCAAGACCTGTAATCTCTCCGTTTGGCGGACCGACTTGATCCGTGTGAACGGGCTGGATGAGTCTTACGAAGGATGGGGACTGGAGGATTCAGACTTCGTCATACGGCTTCTCCATGCCGGAGTCAAGCATAAGAATGCCCGCCTGGCTGCGACGGTGTTCCATTTGTGGCATCAGGAACAGGATCGCCGACATTTCCATAAAAATCAGAAACGACTGAACGATTTGTTGCAATCGACTATCGTCAAGGCCGCTGTCGGACTTGATCGATATGGCTTTTCGTGAGATGGATGAGGGGAACTCTCGCGCGGCGCCGACGCAATGCCCGCGGATCATTTGATCACCGATTGACCCGGCTAGGACATCTGAATAAGAACGTTCTCACCATGTACGCAGACAAGAATGATGACCGAAGTCCCGTGTCAGCCACAATCTCACGCGATCGCTTGTTTCACCGGTGTCCTCTCGGCTGTAACGACAATTTGCAGACGAGCGCGATTATGCTAACCGAAGGACCGCTGCTTCGATGTGCGATGTGCAGCCACCTCCTCAGCAGTTGTACCCGTGGGCAATATGAGCTCGCGTTGAAGAAGTGGGACACATCGAGCGGTACAACACCGGAGGCTCAGTCTGCTGCTCGCTTTCAGCAGGTGACTGAACGGCGGTTGCGTTACGCTCTCCGTCTGCTGGGGCGGTTGTCTCCTCCACCTCTCTGTTTGCTCGATGTGGGCTGCTCCAGCGGAGCGTTGCTTGCCGTTGCGGCAAAGTTGGGATTCTCCCCGAGCGGCGTAGAAATAGCGAGCAAAGCTGCTGAGACGGCTCAGCGTGCAGGTTTTGAGGTATTTTGCGGCCTGCTCCATGAAGCCCGCTTTGCCGATGAGTCGTTTGATGTCATCACCGCGTTCGAGCTCATCGAACACCTGGCCGCTCCGGTTTGTCTATTGAGCGAATGCCATAGGATTTTGAAGCCGGAGGGCGTCCTCATCATTAACACCCCGAATGCTGCAAGTTGGACAGCCGGTGTCATGAGGGAAAGCTGGGATGGATTTAACCTATCCTCAATGGGCGGTCACGTGAGTTTCTTCTCTCCGCGGTCGTTCGCAAATCTGGCTGGGCGATGTGGATTCCGGGTGGACCGTCTTGAGACCAGGCGTGTCAGGTTTGCGGAGTCTCATCACGTGTCGCCCATTGTGTACCGTGTACTGAAAGTAATGGGAGAAGTGCTCAGCATTCCGGCAAGTCTGCTGGACAAGGGCCACGACATGCTCGCGTTTTTGAGAAAGATGTAGATGGCGACAGAGTGAAAGGCCGGATGAAGGGGGAGGTTCACAGCGCTCTGGTTGTCTGTACTCGGCGCATCGGGGATGTCTTGTTGGCAACACCGATTGTGCGGTCGCTTAAAATCGCGTATCCCGGAGCCGCCGTCGATATGCTCGTCTTCGAAGGGACTCAGGATATCGTATCCGCCAATCGTGATATCCGGCGAATCTGGACGATTCCCGAACGTCCGCCCATCGGGGCTCATCTCAGATTGCTCCGATCGATTTGGCGTCACTATGATCTCGCCGTTTCAGTCCTAGCCGGCGATCGCCCGACCTTCCACACCTGGGTCGCCGGTCGATATCGCGTAGGTACTCTCTTGCCCGACAAGAAATCATGGTGGAAGCGGAAGTTGCTGGATGAATGGGTGCCGTTTGATAATTTGAACACTCATACAGTCAGCATGAATCTCCGTCTTCTTGAACAGTTGCATATCAAGCCGTTTGGGACCCCTGTCGTCAGTTGGGGACCTGAAGATGAAGAATCCGTTCATCGCCTGTTTCCTCGTATGCGGGATCCTCGGCCCTACGCCGTGCTACATGTCTCCCCAAAATTTTCTTATAAGACATGGACCCTAGCCGGGTGGATTGCTCTTGGTCGGTGGCTGATCGACCATAGGATGACGGTTGTTGTAACAGGAACAGAGTCAGCCGAAGCGGGGTACTGTAGGCATGTGGTCCAAGGGTTGCCGGATGCGGTCAATCTGGTCGGTCAGGTGACATTGCCGGCTCTTGGTTGTCTCATAGGCCGCGCCGCACTCTATGTTGGAACAGATACGGCCGTCAGTCATATGGCGGCAGCGGTCGGTGTACCGACCGTTGTGCTGTTTGGACCTTCAAATCCCGTGAAGTGGGGGCCCTGGCCAAAAGACTTTCCTCCGATCACACACAGTCCATGGCAGAGGCGAGGATCCCAGCGGCAGGGAAATGTGTTTCTCCTCCAAGGTTCAGGGGAGTGTGTGCCTTGCCTGGGTGAAGGCTGCGACCGCCATATCAATAGTCTGAGCGAGTGCCTGCAACAGTTGCCCGTAAATCGTGTGATCCAGGCGGTTGAAACGATGCTGGCGGAAAGTACGTTCCGCATCCTGGCCCGAGGTTGTATATGAAACAGACTGCGGTAAAGCTCTTCCGCTTCATCGCTGGGCGATACGGAAATCTCGTGCTTGCTTACCGATCTTTAGTCGTCATCGGCGCACAGTTAATCTTAATCCTGGCGGCCAACTTGACGGCCTTTGAGCTGCGCTTCGAGGGAGATATCCCTCATGAATACAAGCGGATCATGTGGGACCAGATGCCCGCGGTCCTATTGATTTTCGGTTCCGGTTTATGGGTGTTTGGAATTCAGCGGGGGCTATGGAGATATGTCGGTCTTTACGACTTGGGAAAGATCATTCTGGCGTCGCTCGTCAGTGCGACGGCATTTTACGGAGTCATCCACCTGGCCGGAGGGATCAAGGAATACCCTCGATCGGTAATTGTTCTGACCGGTGTCTTGAACGGGTTGTACTTGGCGGGCATACGATTGGCCGTGCGGGGGTTTCGGGAGTGGCTCCAGGTCGTCGGTCCGAGTGCACGGCGTGTCTTGATCGTCGGTGCCGGAAATGCCGGCGAGTTGCTGGTAAGGGATATGCTGTCCGATGCGAATTATAACTGCCTGCCGGTCGGGTTTGTAGACGATGATCCTATCAAACGCAGGATGAAGATTCATGGTATCCCGGTCATAGGGACGATTGATGAGATCAAGAAACTGGCGGGTCAGCTGGAGGCGCATGAGATAATCGTTGCCATTCCATCGGGCTCCACGACCGTGAAGCAAAGAATCCTGGCGGCTTCGGAAGGGTGTGCCGTCCCCATCAAGACCCTTCCCGACATCAAGCAGCTCCTTGGAGACCCTGTCTTGTTGCGCCAGGTACGACCGATGAGATTGGAAGATCTGCTGCAGCGTGAGCCGATCCAGACGGATCGCCAAGAACTGTATCCGCTCATCACCGGGAAGACGCTGCTCGTTACCGGGGCGGGAGGTTCGATCGGATCGGAATTATGCAGGCAAATCGCCCAGCACAAACCTCAAGCCTTGGTCCTGTTCGAACGTTATGAAAACGCGCTCCATTCGCTTCTGTTGGAGTTACGAACGGCCTTTCCTGATGTAAAGATTCTCCCCATCATCGGAGATGTGACGGTGCGTGATCGCGTATCGGAAGTGTTCCGCCAGACAAGCCCTGATATTGTGTTTCATGCTGCTGCGCACAAACATGTTCCGCTGATGGAACAGAACCCGAAGGAAGCGATCCGCAACAATATCTTAGGAACTCGCGTGGTCGCCGAAGTCGCCTTCAATACAGGCGTCGATCGATTTGTGCTGATCTCCACGGATAAGGCCGTCAATCCATCGAGTGTCATGGGGGTTACAAAGAGAATAGCGGAGCACTTGGTCCAGGAGTTCAACCACACCGGTCTCACGAAATTTACGGTTGTGCGGTTCGGCAACGTATTGGGAAGCAACGGGAGTGTAGTACCTCTGTTCTCCGAACAGATCCGCAAGGGTGGGCCGGTAACTGTGACCCATCCGGAGATCAAGCGGTTTTTCATGACGATTCCTGAGGCCGTGCAGTTGGTTCTTCAAGCGAGTGTGATGGGGCGGGGAGGAGAAGTGTTCGTCCTCGATATGGGGGAACAAATCAAAGTTGCCGATTTGGCCAGAAACATGATCGTGTTGGCCGGCTTCGTTCCTGGGAGGGACATCGCCACAGTCTTTACGGGTCTCCGGCCGGGAGAAAAGTTGTACGAGGAGCTGTTTGAGGACAGCGAGCAGGTTGAGCCGACCACTCATCCAAAAATCCATCGAGCTGTGGGAACTCCTGTCCCGGTGGGTGAATTGGGAGAATGGTTGAAGTCATTGCCGGCGACGCTCCCCAAAAGAGACGAAGAGGAGCTGCTTCAAGATCTCAAGCGACTTGTCCCGAGTTTTCAGCCGAACCTCTCTCAGGGTGTTTCGTAGGTTTTACATATCAAGTGCCGATTGTTCCTCTTCGTGTTATCGTCAAGCTCCGCAGTTCGAACCGACGGCGACCGATAAGAACAACGGGAACCGCTTTGCAATAGGGAGGTATGGCAGTGAAGGGCGTTGTACTGGCGGGCGGGTTGGGGACCAGGTTGTTGCCTCTCACCAAGGTCACAAACAAACACCTGCTCCCGGTTTATAACCGGCCGATGATCTATTATCCGATTCAGACGCTGGTCAATGCGGGCGTGACGGAAATCATGTTGGTGACGGGAGGGAACAATGCCGGTGACTTTCTAAAATTGCTTGGAAACGGGAAAGAGTTTGGACTCAAACATCTCAACTACACCTATCAGGAAGGTGAAGGAGGCATTGCCGACGCGCTTCGGTTGGCTGAACACTTCGTCGATGGGGAGCCAATCTGCGTGGTGTTGGGCGATAACATCATTCAAGGGAGCATTGCCAAGGCGGCGGATCACTTTCGCCGTCGGCAAAAAGGGGCCAAAATTCTCCTCAAAGAAGTCAAGGATCCGCAACGGTTCGGTGTGCCGGTTTTGGAAGGAGAACGTGTCGTAACGATCGAAGAGAAACCGCTCCATCCGCGATCGCCGTATGCCGTCACGGGCATTTATTTTTATGATCCACAAGTCTTCGGGTTCATCCGATCACTCAAACCATCAGCTAGGGGAGAGCTGGAAATTACCGATGTCAACAATGCCTACATCAAGGCCGGCGCACTGACATGGGACTTGCTGGACGGATGGTGGACGGATGCCGGCACCATCGAGTCCTTGTATCTCGCCAATCAGCTGGTTAGTCAAACCGGTGCGAACAATCTTGAGTAATAGATGCGAATCCTTGTAACCGGCGGCGCGGGTTTCATCGGCTCTCATCTCGTTCGTCGTCTTCTTGCATCGTCACAACATCACGTCGTCAATCTGGATGCTCTTCGATATTCGGGGAACGTCGGCAATCTCGCTGCAGTAAGCGGGCATCCGGCATATGTGTTCGTCCAAGGGGATATTTGCGATGCGGAGCGGGTAGCGTCCGTGCTTCGGGAGCATCGGGTCGAGGGCATCATCAATTGTGCGGCTGAGACGCATGTCGACCGGTCGATTCTGGACTCGGGCAGCTTTGCCCGTACTGATGTCGTGGGGACCGGCGTGTTGCTCGAAGAAGGACGGCGTGCCGGTATAAGGAGATTTCTTCAAGTCAGCACCGATGAAGTGTACGGCACGGTTGAATCCGGTCTGTCGACGGAGGAAGATCCAGTGGTGCCGAGGAGTCCCTATTCGGCCAGCAAAGCAGGGGGCGATCTGCTCGTGTTGAGTTATTGGACGACGTATCAGTTTCCGGCAATTGTGACGAGGGGCAGCAATACGTACGGCCCCAATCAGTATCCGGAGAAATTCATTCCTCTCTTCGTGACGAATGCCATTGATGATCAGCCGTTGCCGTTGTACGGCGACGGCAAATATCGCCGCGATTGGCTTGCCGTCGAAGACCACTGTGCCGGGATCGAACAGGCCTTTTTTTATGGAGAGCCGGGGGCCATCTACAATATCGGCGGGGGTAACGAGCGCGAAAACATTGTGGTCGCCGAGGAGATTCTTTCGTGCCTAGGCAAGCCGAAGAGCTTGCTTCGCTTTGTGTTAGACCGACCTGGTCATGATCGCCGATATGCGGTTGATAGCGGGAAGCTCCGTCGGCTCGGATGGCGCCCTGTCGTGTCGTTCGAAGAAGGGCTGCGTGCGACCATTCAATGGTATCAAAAACAGGAGTCCTGGTGGCGCCCCATCAAGTCCGGGGAGTTCCGACAATACTACGAACAACTGTACGGGACACGCCTAAGGCAAGCAGGTTAAGATAAAGTCAAGGGCAAGGAGCAAGAGGATCGGCTGCGCCATGCGCATTCTTATCACTGGAGCCAATGGGCAACTGGGCAGCGAGCTTTGCGAGGTATTGGGATGTGAAACCGTTATCCCCAAGGACTTACCGGACTTTGATCTCACGCGCCCGACGGTTGAAGAAGAGATCCTCGGATCCGCCCCGGACCTCATTATCCATGGAGGGGCTTATACCGATGTAGATGGGGCCGAACGAGAGCCGGACCTTGCGTTGGCGGTGAATGCCGAGGGAACGGAACGGGTCGCACGTGCCGCCGTTCGGCTTGGGGCCCGCCTTCTTTATATTTCTACCGACTATGTGTTCGATGGGAAGCAGCGGACGCCGTATCGTGAGGACGATAGTCCGCACCCGATCAACCGATATGGATTTTCAAAATGGAAAGGAGAACAGGCCGTTCTGGCGTCCGGCGCCAGGGCCCTTATCATCCGGACCGCATGGCTCTATGGATCGGCCGGTAAGAATTTTGTGACGTCGATCATGCGGGCCGCGCAGACCGAGACGATTTTGAAGGTCGTGAATGATCAATCCGGTTGCCCTACCTATGCCGAAGATTTGGCCACTGCCGTTGCGTCGCTGGTCGAGAAGGATGTGGAAGGAGTGATCCACGTCACCAATCGTGGGCAGTGCACATGGTATGAGTTTGCGCAGGCCATCGTTCGTGAAATGGGGTTCTGCTGCTCCGTCGTGCCGATCACGACGGAGCAGGCAGGACGTCTTGCCAGGCGACCGCCATATTCGGTGTTGAGTCCGGACCGCTTGATGTCGTTGGGTCTCGGGTTACCTGAATGGAATCAGGCGCTCGCCCGATTTGCCAAAGACGCCCACATGCCTCTTGGTTATACTTCCTGAGTGAGCGCTCCTCTCGGTAAAACCCTTTGCAATTGTTCTGAGACTCGTTAAGATAGCAGTCGATTCTTATCGGGACGTCTCGCTCTTCTTGTCATAAGCGCGTGAAATTGAAAACTCAGCAAAAACCCGCGAGAAGCCTCTTGCGGGAGATCCGGTTGTTCGCCACCGATGTGGACGGCGTCCTTACCGATGCCGGTATGTATTATTCCGAGTCGGGTGATGAATGGAAGAAGTTCAACACCCGAGACGGAATGGGGATCAAATTGCTGCAGAAGGCCGGCCTCATCACGGCAATTGTGACGCAGGAACGAACCAGGTTGGTCGCTCGCCGGGCGGACAAACTCGCCATTCCTGAACTTCATCAGGGAGTGATGGACAAGTTGTCGGTGATCCGAGACATGGCGATGCGACACGGTATCTCACTCAGGCAAGTCGCGTATATCGGCGACGACATCAACGACATCGAAGCCTTGGAGGCGGTGGGATTCTCAGCGGCTCCTGCGGATGGTCTTCCGCAAGTGTTAGAGATCGTCGACTATGTCTGCCTGAAGAGGGGCGGAGAGGGGGCGGTGAGGGAGCTCGCAGAGATGATACTCCTTTCTCGCAACGAGGCGAAAACCGCTGAACAGAGGCGATAGGGGGGCGATATGGCGCAGGCGTATTCACTGTATCCGGTGATTATGGCGGGAGGGAGCGGGACTAGATTTTGGCCGTTGAGCCGCCATCTGTTCCCCAAGCAGCTTTTGCGGATCAGCGGGGAGTATACGCTCATTCAGCAGACCATGCGACGTGTCATAAGCTGTGCGCCGGCCGCCAACGTACTGATCTCAACAAATGCAGCGCAAGCCGATCTCATCCGTGTGCAATTGGCCGATTGGAAAGAGGATCTCACGAATGGATTCCTCCTCGAACCGGAAGGGCGTAACACGGCGCCCGCCATTGCATTGGCGGCGATCGAGGTGCTGGCACGGGATCCTGACGGCCTCATGTTGGTGGTTCCCGCCGACCACATTGTGACGGGGCAGCGCGACTTTGAGACTGCGGTCCGATTGGCTTCACAATTAGCTGCGGAAGGCTACTTGGTCACGTTCGGGATCAAGCCGATCAGACCGGAAACCGGTTACGGTTACATCAAACCGAAAACCAATACTCTGCTTGGTAAGCGAGGCAAGCTGCGAGGGTATCTCGTTCAACGATTCGTGGAAAAGCCCGACATCACGAAGGCAGCCCAGTACGTGAAGGCAGGAGGCTATCTTTGGAACAGCGGCATGTTTGTCTGGCGTGCCGCGACGATCTTGGAGGAGATCGGCCTTCACCAGCCGGCGATTGTGGCCGCAATGGAACGGATCAAGAAGCTGAGAATGGAAGGTGCGCCAAAGCAGGTTGTCCACGATGTCTATCGCCAAATCGTGTCGGTCTCTATCGATACCGGTGTAATGGAACGGTCGTCGAAGGCAGCCGTGGTGCCGGTGACGTTTCAGTGGTCTGATGTCGGGAGCTGGGGCAGCTTGGACGAAGTGGCTGAGAAGGATAAGGCCGGTAATGTGGTCACCGGACGGGTGATCGACCTTGAGAGCAAGCAGTCGATTGTCTATGCGGATCGGCGTGTCGTCGCGACGATCGGGCTGCAAAATATGGTCGTGGTGGACACTCCGGATGCCACCCTGGTCTGTCCGAAATCTCGAGCACAGGATGTGAAAAAGATCGTGGACATTCTGAAACAGCAGCAGGCGCCTGAGCATTTGGAACACCTGACGGTTCAACGACCTTGGGGGTCGTACACCGTGTTGGAAGAAGGGCCGGGATTCAAAGTGAAACGTGTCACGGTCAACCCCGGCGGTCGACTCTCCCTCCAGATGCATCATCAGCGTAGCGAACATTGGGTGGTGATCAGCGGTACCGCACGTGTCACAAGAGATCAAGACGTCTTCGATTTGCACGTCGGCGAAAGTACGGCCAT
>JACZCY010010955.1_pt1 | contig 16699 bp, 14 predicted proteins | sample 8641821 | NCBI WGS metagenome assembly JACZCY01 (sample SAMN15324609, study PRJNA640507) | soil metagenome | isolation source: intercropping sugarcane | place: China: Luxin town, Laibin City, Guangxi Province | collected 2019-07-25 | depth 10cm m | reverse complement strand
ACCTGGAAAGGCGACCATTCTCCCAGGCATGTGCATGTCTATCGAGATGGCGTGTTCGTCGTGAAATGGGATTTGGACAATAACGTGTCGATGAGAGGAAAGGCGACACGACGAGTCCGCGAATTAATTGAAAAACTGGAATCTGAGGGTGAGATATGAAAATCCAATCGGTACGCTGTAACAATCGTAAGAAGGCATTTCAGGTGAAGATGTCGAAGGGATTGCTCCCGTTTCCCTATTCGAAGGTCGAGCCTCGACCGAGTGCCAAGGATCCAATTGTTACGGTACGTGTGGATAGAGAGCTGGCAGGAGAAGGGTTCACCTATGTACTGGAATCGGGTAAGGAAGGGACGGTTCATAGCGAACAGGTGCTCGAATACAATCAAGATCCCAATTATTTGCGAGATGCCATACTGTATAAGCTGACGATCGAGGCGCAGAAGCGAGCCAAAGGAAGTCCTTTATCAAAGCGCGAGATTATTAGACGGCTCGGCACATCAGCCACGCAGTTTTATCGCCTACTCGATCAAACCAACTATCGGAAATCCATTGATCAACTTCTTTCATTGCTCCATGTGTTGGATTGTGAAGTAGAACTCCAGGTTCGAGTTAAGACCTCGTCTCGAAAAGCTGCTTAGCTCTCGAATGTTCGCTGGCAGGGGCAAGAACTGTGACGGTGTCACGTGTTGGGCAATGAAATCTCATCCTCTGTCCTTGCGGCGTATTTGTGAAGGCCTTAGGCCGGTTACTTTTCTTCCACTACTTCTCGCTCTCGTGAATCTTGCCTCCTGTTCGGTGATCGATGCGACTTTCTCGACGATCAAGACGGGCTATCGTGTCATTAAGGGAACAGTGAAAGGGACCGTATGGGCCGTGCGAGGAACTTATCAATTTACCAGAGGGACGACCAAACTTGTGTACCGCATCGGCAAGTTTACCTTTGAAGTCGTCCGTGCTCCATTGGAGTATCCCTTGGTGAGGGACGACGTTCAGACCATCGATGGACTCCCGGTCAAGGAGGCGATTCGGCTTGGGCGCGTGAAAAATGCTCCCTATACCGTCAAGGGCCGGTATTATGTGCCGATGAGCGTTTCCAATGCTCAAACCTATGAAGAGACAGGCTTGGCATCTTGGTATGGGGAAGAAACAAGGCGCCAGAACAGTGGCTCCATGACGGCCAACGGCGAACTGTTTAACCCGCGAGCATTGACGGCAGCCCATAAGTATCTGCCGCTTCCGATCCATGTGCAGGTGACGAACTTGGAAAATGGGAGATCGATCATTGTGAGGGTGAATGACCGCGGCCCATTCCCCAGTCAGCACAATCCTGATTCGGGGAAGAGGATCATCGACTTGAGCGAAGGAGCAGCCGAACAGCTTGGCTTTGTCGGTAAAGGACTCGCCCTGGTCCATGTGGAGACGATTCAACTAGAAGAGTCGTAAGCGGAAGCGGGGAACCGTTCATTCAGACCAAAGATACGGAGTCTGCTCCCTTAATTTTTAGCTGGAACAATAATGTGCCATGTCACGTCTGTGGGTCCTTGGTCACACGGCACCATGCCCGTTTGATTCTCTTAACCCCCGTCAGGCGCGTCCTGAGAGTGAATAGTCTATCGTTTTTCCGCCGGAGCCAGCCGAAGTTGATTTTTTCCTCCCCGTCCGATGCTGTGCATATTAACGGGGTGAACGGCGGGCGTTGACTGCCATGTACAAGGTGCTGGAGGACGACTGTAGGCCAGTGGCAAATACGGCCGGCTGATCCGCTGACCGGCCGAGTGAAGATGGCTATTAGGCGTGAGTAGCCGACAGGTGCTGTATCAGCCAATCGGCAATGACATGCGTCATTCGTGTGAAATCCGATCCCTTCGTGAACTGGTGGTCCGCTCCTGGCAGCATCTCCAGGTGTTTCTTGGTCCGCAGCGCTTCGTAAAGTTGTCGACTTTGAGGAAGCGGGACATGTTCGTCCTTGTCGCCTTGCACAATGACTGTCGGAGCCGTGATGGATCGTGCGGGATCGTAGGCGATCTGCCGAAGAGCATCTTCATAAAAGGCGTAGTGAAGCGTGATTCGGTTTGGGCCACCCATGATGTTTGGAATCGTGCCGGTTGCCTTCCATTGTGCCATTCCGTCATCCCCGAATTCGAGCCGTAGCTCCTCGGCGAAGTCGACGACCGGACATTTCAGGGCGAGACAGGTCAGGTCGGTCCGTTGCGAAGCAGTTAAAATCGACACCAGACCGCCGAAACTCGATCCCATCAGACCGATGTGCCGATACCCGCGATTTCTCATGAGCTCAACCGCGCTATGTGCTTGTTCAACCGCCAAGCTGACGGTGATTTGATCGAACGGGCCTTCGCTTTCTCCCTGGCCGAAGAAGTCGAAGCGGAAGGTGGCGATGCCTTGGCCGACCAGCATGCGGGTCAGTGCGTTATTCGTCGAGCTGGTTTTCGATGAAAGAAACCCATGGCACAGAATGGAGATCTTGTCCGTCCCTCCGCTGGGGATGGTCAAGATGGCGGCTACCCGACGGCCGTGAGGGTCGAGAAATGAGAACCGTTCTTCCATGGAAGAGTATTGTATCAGAGTCGGTGCCTGAGGTGAGGATGAGAGTCGGACCAGTCGGAGGTTCAGGCCGTGAGCTTGAGCCCGTCGGTGGAGATCTGTCCTGTCCGAAGCTGGTCGGGTTTCTTGGCGATAATTGCGGTCAGCTTGACTGAAAAGATCACCAAGCCGGTCATGAGGAAACTAAGACTGGTCCAGCTTGCAACTCGGATGTAGATTGAGGTTAGCGGCACATTCCAACTCAGCGCCGCCAAGATGCCGAGTCCCATGGTTCCTAGGTTGAGTGTGACGATTTGAACGGTACTCCAGCGGTTCATCATGGTCGTGAGCCGGTCAAGATAGGCTCCTCGTTTCTTATGGCTCGAAATGCGACCGGTCGCGAGAATGATTGGAATCATGTAGGAGAATGCGCCCATGATGGCATTCATGATGAAGCCGACGAATGTCATATGTGTATACGCGACTAAGTGCAACTTGCCGTACGGTAACGTCCGCGGGCTGGAGAGGTTATTTGCTCCGACAAGCATGCCTAGAATGATGGTAAAGATGAGAAAGAAAGCGCTGATGAAGAGATGGTCCGAGGCGGCGCTGCCGGTACGGGTTGAGGAGAGCCACGTTCGAAACAGACTGCCGGTCCAGAGCATCCCTCCCAGGAAAAGAATGGCGGCGGCGGCCAGTTCAATCGGGACTGATGAGTTCAAGAATCCACCGATTAAGACGGCCACGCCTATCGGTATCAAGATCGTTCCGATACGGGCAAGCTTAGGGGCCAACCGAGGACGGTTCCAGACCGTCGGCAGGAAATGATGCACCATCCCGATGACGACCAAGACCACAAAGCCGAGCACCACCAGGTGAATGTGTGCGAGACGCACATAGCCATAGGATTCCGGAAGGTACCCGAGCGCCACGATCTCTCCGCAGACCGATCCTCCCACAAGGCACAAGAGGGAGAGCGCGTAATACCAAGAATCTTTGATTGAGAACTTCCAGGCCCGGCTCGCATGTACCCAAACGGTATAGATCACGGAAAGAAATACGGCAACCACCATGAAGCCGGCCATACCCACGATCAGGTACTGATGCAGCCAGAATCCCATGAGCATTCCAATCAAACCACCGTTCATCGCAAAAAATGTGAACGGATGGGAGTCCGTTTTTTCCCGGTCTGCCGAGCTAGGCGGAGGGACCAGCAAGATGAATCCGCCGAGAATGATCTGGGCTACACCCCCGACCAAGGTTGCATGGACATGGAGCGCTCTGACCCACGACGGCAGCGGGGTACCGTGAATCAGCCCGACCAAAGTCGCCATGCCAAGGATCGACGCCAGCACCAGCCAGCTGAAACCCGTGATGAAAAACGTAAGTGGGGAAATGGTTCGAGCGAACATCGGATGTGTTATCGCTCCAGGAAATAAAAATGGTCCGTCGGACCTTGTCCGTGGCCGATCGCTAAGCCGTGTCGGATCGCTTCCGTGACATAAGACTTGGCGGCTTGCGCAGAATCTAAGACTGATCTTCCTCGTGCCAGATGAGCGGCCAATGCGGAGGCGAATGTACAGCCGGTGCCATGTGTATGGCGGGTCTCGATGAACTCTCCCTTCAAGACATTGAAAAACCGCCCGTCATAGAGCAGATCGGTCGCCCGTTCATTGAGCAGGTGTCCCCCTTTGATCAGGACATGTTTGCATCCGAAGCCATGAATCACTTTGGCCGCTCGTCGGGCATCGGCCAACGAGGCGATTTCAATCCCCGACAGCTGCTGCGCCTCATGGATGTTCGGTGTCACGACCAAGGCAAGTGGGAGCAACTTCGTCTTGACGGCTTCGATGGCGTCCGCTCGCAAGAGGGAATGACCGTTCTTGGAGATCATTACCGGATCTACGACCACGTTGGCGACGTGTTGGGATCCCAGCATGGTGACGACCACCTCGACGATGGCCGCCGCCGACAACATGCCGGTCTTGACGGCGGCGACGTCGAAGTCGTCGAAGACTGCGTCGAGTTGCGACGCAATGATGGCCGGCGGTAATTCGAAGACATCCGTCACTTCCTCGGTGTTCTGAGCCGTGATGGCCGTGATGACGGACATGGCGAACACACCGTTGGCGGACATGGCTTTGATGTCCGCCTGGATACCTGCCCCTCCGCCTGAATCAGAGCCGGCAATGGTAAGCACCTGTTTCAACGTATTCGACATGAAATGATCCTTAAAGGTGTCGCCTGAACAGAATCCGACGGCGAGCCGACCTTCAACCCATCGGGCTTCTAGAGCAGCCCGTCCGCCGACTGTTTGAGGTTCTCCTTATAACTATAACTCGCCCGGCCCACGACGATGTCGGATGTGAAAGGATGTCGTGAAACCGACGAGCAGTACCAGAAGTCCGATCATATGCGTGAACTGAATGTCATTATACTCAGCGAAGATCGGCTGTCTAGCCGGCGGTAAAAATGGTGTGGCGAAGCAGGCGCCGGAGGTGGTGTGGAACGAAGCCGCTGGTCGAGATGGAAATCGTGAAATGTTCGGTGCCCTACCCAGATTTCGGCTGAGAAGCAGTACTTTATCTGATTTATCACCTACTTCGTCATTGTTCTCTAATCCACTGCCGACTTATTGAGGCGTACGGTCTGTGTAAGTAAACCATAGGTGGGTTTGACAAGGGCGCTTGCTAGTGGAGTACACTGCCATCCCTATATACCCCTATACCCCCCATTCACTCCTATTGTCCAAGGAGGACTCAATGCAGAACAGCTTCTGGTTGAAGATGCTCAGCGCAGCAAGTCTGTTTCTCTTGTGCGTCACGAGTTGGGTCGGTGCCGAAGAGCCGGCGGGTGCCGTCAATGAGGCGCGCCTGGTCGCGCAATATAATTACTCGATTCACATCCTGGCCATGTTGGTGGTCGGCTTCGGATTTCTCATGGTATTTGTCCGACGGTATGGTTTCGGGGCAACGACCGGCACCTATCTCGTCGTCGCAGCCGGATTGCCGCTCTACATATTTTTGCGTGCCAATGGGATAGTGGGGCATACGATACAGGCTCATTCGGTCGAGACGCTGATGCTGGCTGAATTTTCGGTGGCGACGGCGTTGATCGCGATGGGAGCGGTGCTCGGGCGATTGCGCGTGTTTCAATACGCGGTGCTCACGCTGTTGTTGGTGCCGCTCTATGCGTTGAACGAATATTTGGTGTTGGATAATGGCTTGGGGCTTACTAAAGGGTTTCAGGATTCTGCAGGGTCGATTGTGATCCATGCGTTCGGGGCCTATTTCGGATTGGCCGCGTCTCTGGTTCTGACGACTGCGCAGCAGCGTAGTCAGCCGATCGAGTCCGACCCGACCTCTGATCGGTTCGCAATGCTCGGTTCCATGGTCCTGTGGCTGTTTTGGCCGAGTTTTGCAACCGCCATTGTGCCCTTTGAACAAATGCCGCAAACCATCGTGAATACGATCCTTGCTCTGAGCGGGGCCACGCTTACCACCTATTTCCTCAGCACCCATTTTCATCATGGAAAAACTTCGATGGTGGATATGGCTAATGCGGCGTTGGCGGGCGGGGTCTCCATCGGTTCGACCTGTAACCTCGTGAGTCCCGCCGGTGCGTTTGGTATCGGCTTGCTTGCCGGTGCTCTTTCGGTGATAGGCTTTGTCTTTATTCAGCCCATGTTGGAATCGAAAATCAAATTGGTCGATACTTGCGGCGTACACAATCTGCATGGGATGCCGGGCCTGTTTGGAGGGCTCTGCGCGATCGCCGTCGTGCCGGGTGTCGTCGGGGTCCAACTCGTGGGTATCGCGATGACGCTTATCATCGCCGTTATCGGAGGGATAATCGCCGGTATGGTGATCAAAGCCACAGGTACTACAGAACAGGCCTATGAAGATTACCATGAGTTTTCCCATGTGCCGGGGCCGGAGAGTGAGCGCAAGGTTGAGGAACTCGCGTTAGGCGCAAAGGCTGATATCGAAGCCTTGCAAAAGGAACTGCTTGCCCGGACAGGGGCGCACATTCATTCCGCGCGCGAGGAGCCGAGACCGATTGCGTAAGTCAGGTCGTTACATGGGGCAGGTAGTGGGGGGTGTGTGCGCCACAAGATGCACTGTCGCTGAGCCGGAACCGGTTCGACCGTACATTTTGCCGTCGGCTTTTGTTGGTCTATCCGTTGAAGGAATTGTCGATCGATAATATTTCAGCAACCAGCGGGGCGAATATCCGGAGAGCGTTGTGACTGTACTAGGGATATCCCCAGTCGGATTATTGTATAGTGACTGCCATCATTACAGGGTGCCTACGATGTGAGTCACGGGTGAAGTACTTTGATGAGAGTGAACGATCGTAGGCAGGGAATGAACCGGTGAGCAGAAACGGGTTGGTCGTATGACGCAGAGGATCTGTTATGTATGAGGCAAGAATTTTGCTTGCTGACGACCACCCCTTAGTTTTAGAGAGCGTCAAGCAATTGCTCGAACCGGACTTTTCAGTCGTAGGGACTGTCCAGACCGGGCAGCAAGTGCTGGACGAAGCCGCAAAGTTGCAGCCGGATATCGTGCTGCTTGACGCAAACATGCCGGGGATGAGCGGATTTGAAGCGGCTCGACAGCTCAAAAGCCTCTTGCCCACGGTTAGAATTATCTTTCTAACGATGCTTACCGAAGCTATCGCGGTCAGTGAGGGATTCCGTGCGGGAGCAATGGGTTATGTGTTAAAGCAAGATGCGTCGGACGAACTCCATGCTGCGGTCAAGAGTGTCATGGCGAATCGAAGATTCGTGTCTTCCAAACTCGACATGGAAGTTCGCGAAGCGATGGAATGCCAATGGTCGCGACCAGAAGGCTATACGACCAACTTGACCGAGCGCCAGCGTCAAATCCTTTCGATGCTTGCCAACGGATCTTCGACGAAGAAGATCGCCAAAGAACTCAACATTTCGATGAAGACCGTGGAATTTCACAAAGCCAATATTACCCGCAAGCTCGGTGTCCGTACCACTTCCGATTTGATACGCGTTGCGCTTGCTTCAGGCATGACAGCTCTCTAAGCGCTAAGCGTCGGAGATGAACCGACCATTTCAGTATACCTGGCCGCCTGCAGGATGTTCAAAAAAGCCGCTGATTTCAGCCGCTAGTGAATGGCGATGAGCCCGTTCGCAATCGCATACTTCGTCAGCTGAGCCGCCGACCGCATGCCGAGCTGCCTCATAATGCGTGTTTTATGAAACTCGACGGTTTTGATCGACACGTTCAAGACGGCCGCCACTTCCTTGATGGATTTTCCCTCAGCCACCAACTGCAGCACTTCACGCTGTCGCAAGCTGAGTGTGTGAGCGAAACCTCCTGGAGCTTCTTCGGTCTTCTTATCAGACGGGGAATGTATCACCTGGCCGGCGACAATAGGAGAAACGAATGTGTTGCCGTTCAAGACTTCTTTGAGAGCCTGCACCAATTCCGATCCGACCGACTGCTTCAGCACATAGCCTGATACACCTATACGGAGTGCTTCTGCCACGAAACTCTGCTCCGAGTGCATCGTCAGAACAATGACTTTGATGGCCGGATTGTGCTTCAAAATTTGACGGGATGCATCCAATCCATTGAGCAGCGGGAGAGAAATATCGACGATGACCACATCCGGCGAACATTCTTCGACAGCTTTGAGCAAAGCGCGGCCGTCCGGAACGATTCTCAGCAGTTCGAATTCCGGTTCCAACAGTTTTCGAATCCCCTCGGCGACAAGGACATGATCATCCGCCAGCAAGATGGTAGGTTGAGTATTCATGGGCAAACCTCCTCCCCTCATCGTCACAAGTCGAACGTAGAGCTCTTGCTACACCTTAAGGTGTAATATGCCATGTTACATCAGCCCGGCTCTTCCCCAGTAATTGTGTTCACACGGCTCTCAAGGGAGCCTACTAGTCCGCTCAATAGGGAACCCTTGCTATACTGCTACTATGATGATGGTGGATTGTTGGAAGATAATCAAGGAGCGATGCTATCATAAGCCTGGTCCGGACCCCGATCCCTTGCCTCCTGATCCCAACCCCTTTCCGTCGCCGCAACCTCCATTACCCGATCTCACCCCCTTCGCATCCCATTATTCCAGATTCTCCAAAAATAGGAGGGAATCCGAATCCGCTGTCATGATCTTGTCGCGACGGCATCGTGAATCATGTCATACAATTGGTCGACTGCGGCTTCCTTTGTCAACAACGCGGACGCGCCGGCTTGAATCATGGCCGCGTGATTATCTTCACCGACGTTCACAGACAATCCCAGAACGATGATCTCGGGGTAGCGGGATTTGATGATTGCCGTGGCATCGATGCCGTTCATCCGCGGCATGTTGAGGTCCATGACGATGACTGAAGGGTGCACACGTTCGACGGAGACGAGCGATTCTTTTCCATCGGCGACTTCACCTACGACTTCGATGTCGGGATAGCTTTCCAGAATGCTACGCAACCCTTGTCGCACCATCACCTGATCGTCCACCAACAAGACCCGAATGCGCGGTTTCTCGTAGAGTGCTGAGTGGTGCTGGCGCTCTATGATGTTCACCATGGTGTCCACAGAAGCATGTGGCAGAAGACCATCCGGTACGAAGTAGCCATTTGTCGATGGCGACGGAGAATGCACCTCATTGTCTGCCGCGCGACATGCTGCCTCCCGTATCATGACTTTCATGCCACTTTATCGATCTCACCTAACCGCTCAGTACAGAACAGTTCGAACTCCAATTGAGAATTCCATCGCATAGAATTACGCATGGAGTTCGCAAGGTGAGATTGCCTTCGGTGGTCGAGCCATGTCTCGAAGCACTCTAAGGTATCCACGGCTGATTGGATAATCGAGTCTTGGAGATTCGATTCTTCCACTGCCTCAGTCATAGCGATAAGTTCCTGCCAACAGGTATCGAGGGGCGGGGTATAAGATGCTCTTAAACTGGAGAAGAACGATGCACCTTGCGACGGACTGATCGTCAGGTTTTCTCCTCCTATATGCAAATGTGTGGTCGCGATTCGTTCACCCAGGGCAGCCCCATCGATGACATACAGCACGCCGAAAACCTGCGGAAGGGTGGGAATTGCCGGCAGACGTCCACAAAGCGGCAGCGCCGCAATGTCGGCCTCCGTCATGCGGAGCGCCAGCAGGTCCCGCTCCAAACGAGGGGCCTTGCGCCGTCGTTGTGAATACGATGAAGGAAGGTTATGGCCCGCGAGGACGTCGAGCTTGCGCTCCAGCGGTTGATAAAACCCCCAAAAATCTTGGAGCAGACGTCGATAGCCGTGGACATCGAAGTTCGGACGATAGGTATCCACTCGACGCTCAAGTCGCCGATGGGCCAAATCGGTTGCCCGGTGCAATCGCTCAAACAGAGGGTTGTCGTGGAACATGGTGTCCTCCGCCAAGAATGATGACCTGCTTATGCAGGCAGCTCACTGTACGGATTTCCACCTTTGAACAGACCTCGGCAGATCCCTAGTTTGGAGCGAAACATCATATGGTTAGCTTAGATAGCTGGTATGGGATGCGGTGCGATGAAAGAGCGCTCGTGAAGAATGCGCACTAGGGCGAAAGTTTGTTCAGGCGTTCCGTCAGCCGGAGGTTTTCCCGATAGTCAATCGGACAATCGATCACGGTCGGCACGTTTTGCCGTAACGCCTCGCGAAGAATCGGTTGCAGTTCGGACGGTGCCGTGACTCGGTAACCGGCTGCTCCAAAACTCCCTGCATAGCGCACAAGGTCGGGATTGCCGAATTCGACGCCCGACGTGCGCTCAAACCGCAGCTGTTGCTTCCAACGGATGACGCCGTAGCCATTATCCCGCCACACGAGGATGACGATCGGCAGCTCGAGACGCATGGCCGTTTCCAGTTCTTGCGAGTTCATCAGGAAGCCGCCGTCGCCCGTCACCGCCACGATGCGGCGCTGCGGGAAGAGTAGTTTGGCGGCGATAGCGCCGGGCACTGCGATTCCCATCGCCGCAAAGCCGTTCGAGATGATGCAAGAGTTGGGGGTATCGCAGGGAAACATCCTGGCCATCCACAGCTTATGGGCGCCGACATCACAAATGACGACGTCGTCCGGTTGGAGCGCGGCTCGCAACTCCCGCATGAAATATTGTGGACGAATAGGCCAGGCCGATGTGCCCAGGAGCTCCGCGTCGAAGCCGTCAAGGACCGTCTTGCGGGCGATACAGCTCCAGGTGGAATCGAACGGAACAAGTTTGGCGCCGAGGAGCTCCAACGAGAGGCGCAGATCTCCCAAGACCCCTACGTCGACGATGTAATGTTCGTCCACCTCCGCGGGGGATACATCCATGTGGACGATCTGTTTATCACGACGCGGATTCCATAAACAGGGAGCATATTCCACGAAGTCATAGCCGAGCGTGAGGACGACATCGGCCTGCTCCATCACGATCGCGGTGTAGTCTCTGGCTCGAAGGCCGAGCGTATAGAGCGAGAGCGGATCACTGTCCGGCACGACGCCCTTAGCCATGAACGTGTGCAGGACGGGTATTTGAAATCGCTTGGCGAACCGGCGCACCGCAGCGGAGGCATCACCACGTATGACGCCGTTTCCAGCAAGGATGACCGGGTGTTTGGCTTTGCCGATGATGTGGACGGCTCGCGAGACCTGGCTGGGAGCCGGCTCGGGCAAGACCGGAGCTTGCACGAAGAGCGGAGAAAGGGAATCGACGTCGTCGATCGATTCGTCGGCCACATCTTCCGGCAGCTCGAGATGAGTGGAGCCGGGTTTTTCCGTTTGGGCGATCTTAAACGCCTTCCGAACCGCTTCCGGAATGACCTCGGGTTTCGGAATGGAAGCGTTCCACTTGGTCAGGGGTTTGAGCATCGACATCACGTCGATGTATTGATGGGATTCCTTGTGGCGTCGATTCAATGACGCTTGTCCGGTAATCGCGACCAAAGGCGCGCGATCCAGAAAGGCGTCCCCGATACCGGTCGCAAGATTCGTGGCGCCCGGTCCAAGCGTGGAAACGCAGACTCCGGCTTTTCCGCTGAGTCGCCCATGGACATCCGCCATGAATGCGGCTCCTTGCTCATGCCTGGTCGTGATCAGTCGGATCGAGGAATCGGCCAGCGCATCCATGAAGCCGAGGGTTTCTTCACCGGGGAGCGTAAATAAGAACCGAACTCCTTCATTCTCCAGACACCGAATCAACAGCTCAGCCATATTCATGCTATGCGAACTCTTAATCGATACCGTAAGTTTTTTCTCTTCATAAGACATACCCTTCAGGTATTCCCAAAACGACTAGGGGCGAGCCTAGTTCGATGTATCGGAAGAGCCCTCTTAGGGTTAAGAATCGGTTGAAGATTGCGTTTGTATAAGGTTGTATTTGTATATGGTGATTGTGGTGTTCGGGGTGACCGGCGCAGGCAAAACTCGTGTGGGAAGCGCTTTAGCCGAAGCGCTGGGGTGGATATTCATAGACGCGGATGATTTTCACGACGAAGCGAACCGCATCAAATTGCACCGGGGCATCCCCTTGAATGATGACGATCGCCGGCCATGGCTCACCCGCCTCCGAGGACTTATTCAAGAGAGCCTGACGCAACGTCGGAACGCCGTGCTGGCCTGTTCAGCCCTCAAACGTGCGTACCGGCGGTATTTGCGCGTCGGTCCCGACGTAGTGTTCGTGTATTTGCGGACCGAAACCCATGTGCTCGAAGAGCGCCTCAAACGACGCCGGGGCCACTTCGCGAATCCGGTCTTGCTCCAAAGTCAATTAAAAACGTTGGAAGAGCCTCTCGACGACACTCTGACCGTCGATACTGCGTACGGGCCGGTTACGATTGTCGGTTTGATCCGAGATGCCCTCAAGCTTTAGCAGGTTGCTCGGGTTCTTACGAGTACCTGGCAGAATCCCGGACCACTAGTATGAATCCGCTATGAGACCTGTGCGAGTTCTGGCCATGATTATGGCGGGAGGAAAAGGCGAGCGGCTCATGCCGCTTACGGCCGTGCGCAGCAAGCCGGCCGTGCCGTTCGGCGGCAAGTATCGCATCATCGATTTTGTCCTCAGCAACATGCTCAACTCCGGCATCACCGCCAACTATGTGCTGGTGCAATACCGTTCCCAATCATTGATCGAGCATGTACGGGAATCGTGGAGTATTGCCGGTCGGCTCAAAGACCAGTTCATTACGGTGGTGCCTCTGCAAATGCGGGCGCGAGGCGGTTGGTACGAGGGAACGGCGGACGCGGTCTACCACAATATCAATTTGATCGCCGACTTTCGCCCCGACGTCGTGGCCATATTCGGCGCGGATCATATCTTCCGGATGGATATCTCGCAGATGATCCAGTTCCATCGGGACCGCGGGGCCGAAGCCACGGTGGCGGCATTGCCCGTGCCGATCGAGCAATCGTCCCAGTTCGGCATTCTCGAAATCGATGCCGATGATCGGTTGATCGGATTCGAGGAAAAACCCGCAAGAGCCACGGCCATGCCGGGACGTCCCACAATGGCTCTGTCCTCCATGGGAAACTATATCTTCGACACTTCCCTGTTATTGCGTACGTTGGAACGGGATGCGAACCGTCCGGGCAGCCATGATTTCGGCCGCACTATCATTCCGGATCTCCTCGGCGGTAAAAGGGTCTATGCGTACGATTTTTTGCGAAACGATGTGCCGGGTCTGCATCCACACGAAGAGCGGGGATATTGGCGGGATGTCGGCACGCTGGATGCCTATTGGCGGAGCAATATGGATCTGTTGGGAGAAACGCCGCTGTTCGATCTCCGAAACGATGAATGGCCGATTGCCTCGGCCAGATACGAGGGCCCCATGGCGGCGATCGTGCGGACGTACGTGGATCAATCCATGATCGGTCAGGGAAGCCATATCATGGATGCGGAAATTCGACGTTCCGTGATCGGGCGCGGCGTCCGCATTGAACCCGGCGCGCGCCTTGAGGAGTGCGTCATCATGGACGGTGTGCGCATCGGGGCGCATGTGCGGCTGCGCCGCGTGATCGCCGACCGTTTTAGCAGTATTCCAGCCGAGAGCGAGATCGGTTTCCAAGAATCGTCTCCCCTTCCCGGTTGTCATCTCTCTCCGACAGGCCTGGTCGTCATTCCGCGCGACACCAAAGTGCCGATGAATCTCATGCAACCCGTTTCCTGAGCAATGAGGTCGTGATGTCCGGCAGGCGCGTGCTGGCCACGTATCGGCTTCAACTCAATACCGATTTCGGATTCCGCCGTGCGCGTGACGTTGTCGCATATCTGCACGACCTCGGAATCACGCATTGTTACAGCTCATCCATTCTAGCCGCGATGCCGGGCAGCACGCATGGCTATGATGTCATCGATCATTCGCGTGTGAACCCGGAACTCGGGACAGAGGAGGATTTTAAGACGTGGTGCCGCAGTTTGCATGACCGCGACATGGGGCTGATCCTGGATGTCGTTCCCAATCACATGGGGATTGCCAAAGCATTGAATCGGTGGTGGTATGACGTGCTGGAAAATGGATCGTCATCCCGTTTCGCGGCCGTATTCGATATCGACTGGCATCCCCTCAAGCGGGAATTGCACAACAAGGTATTGCTCCCGATCTTATCGGATCACTACGGCGTCGTGCTGGAGAATCAGGAAATTACCGTCGCCTACGAAGAGGACCGGTTTGTGGTCCACTGTGGAGGCTGTCGTCTTCCGCTCGCCCCCAAATCGTGGAGCACCGTCTTGTCATACCGACTCGATTCTTTGTTGTCTGACGACATGGCGCAGGCCGAAAGTGAAGGACTCACGGAACTGCAAAGCATTTTAACGGCCATTCGTCATCTCCCCGATCGTGAAGACAGCACACCGGATGAGCGGGAGGAGCGTGAGCGGGAGAAAGAGGTCATCCGTAAACGTATCGCCGTGCTCCTGGCGAACAATCAACGAATCGCGGCATTTGTTCAGGGCAACATCTGCCTCTTTAACGGCACCGCCGGTGAGCCACGCAGTTTCGATCTGCTGGACGAATTGCTCAATCAACAGGCCTACCGGTTGGCATCGTGGAAGGTCGCCTCGGAGGAGATCAATTACCGACGATTTTTCGATATTAACGACCTTGCCGCGATTCGTGTAGAAGAGTGTTCGGTGTTCGAGGCGACCCATGAAGTAGTTTTTAAGCTCCTTCGAGACGGCGCGGCGACGGGAGTGAGAATCGACCATGTCGACGGGCTGTATGATCCCGGCGGATATCTTCAGCACCTGCAGAACCGGGCACGGAGCGAATTGAGCGGCGCCTCATCGGCGGAGCGGCCGCTGTTTGTCGTGGTGGAAAAAATACTCGGACTGGATGAACCGCTGCCCGAATCCTGGCCTGTCGAGGGAACCACGGGATATGAGTTTCTCAATACGGTCAACGGATTGTTCGTGGATCACACGCGGGAACGGACTTTCAGTGATTTCTATCGGCGCATAACCGGGCGTTCTCAGCCCTATGCCGATGCGGTCTACGAGGCGAAACAACTCATCATGCGGGCCTCCATGGCGAGCGAAATCAACGTGCTCGGTCATCAACTCAATCTCCTGTCCGAGCGGGATCGACGATCGCGAGACTTCACGCTGAATAGTCTGACCAATGCCATCCGAGAAATTATCGCCTGTTTCCCTGTGTATCGGACGTATGTGACGGTGGGGGCGGAACCGGTCAGCGAGCGGGATAAAGCGTTCATCCATCGGGCGGTGGCTCAAGCCAAGCGGCGAAATCCCACAATCGGCCGCGAAGTATTCGACTTTATACGGAGTCTCCTTTTGAAGGAGCATCGGCCGGAGGTGGGTAAGACGGATGAGTACGAACGTTTTGTCATGAAATTTCAGCAGACGACGAGTCCCGTGACGGCCAAAGGAATCGAGGATACCGTATTTTATCGATATAACCGTCTCTTGTCGCTCAATGAAGTAGGAGGGCAACCACAACAATTCGGAATCGCTCCGGAGGTGTTCCATCGCCGCATGGTCGATCGACAAGCACGGTGGCCGAAAGGACTTTCGGCCACTGCGACCCACGATACCAAGCGGGGAGAAGATGCGCGCGCCAGATTGAATGTGCTGTCCGAGATACCCGACGAATGGAAAGCACGCGTGACCAGATGGGTGAAGTTGAACGCAAAATATCGCGTCATGCACGAGAGCGAGGAAATCCCGGATGCCAACGATGAGTATCTGCTCTATCAAACGCTCTTGGGCGCATGGCCGTCAGGGGATCTGCGTCCTGACGAACGCGATGACTTCTGCACTCGCATTCGGCAGTACATGGAGAAGGCCATACACGAGGCCAAGATCCATTCAAGCTGGGTCAATCCGAATCGGGAGTATGACGACGGGGTACGGCGCTTCGTTCAGACGATCCACGACAACAGCCGGACCAACAAATTTCTCGACGATTTCTTGCCGTTCAAGGAGCGGATCGCCCGCGCCGGGCTCTTCAACTCCCTTGCGCAGACGCTCCTCAAGGTGACGGCTCCGGGGATACCTGATTTCTATCAAGGATCAGAACTGTGGGATTGGAATCTCGTGGATCCGGACAATCGGCGACCCGTCGATTATGCGCGACGACATACGCTCGTTCGGGAACTGAAGGAAGTACTCGCGCGGCCAGACCGATTCGACGTCGTTCAGGATCTTATGCGTCACTCCGCGGACGGCCGCATCAAACTGTACCTCATTCTGGCAGGCCTTCGTTGTCGCCGGATGCACGCGGACGTCTTTGAGCAGGGTCGATACGTGCCGCTGGAGGCGGAGGGACCTGAGGCGAGGCACCTGCTTGCCTTCGCGCGTCTTCATGGGGCGCACATGGTCATGGTGGCCGTGCCGCGGCTTGTCGCCATACGCTCGGCGGAAGCGATGGACTCGATATGGGATGAGACGTGGGTCATGATGCCGCCGGAATGGGGGGCGCTGCAGTTCCAGGACATGCTCACCGGGCGCTCGATCATCCCCAATTGCAAAGGAGAGCGTTATATGGTTCGGGCATCGGAAGTCTTTGCCGCCTGTCCCGTGGGCTTTCTCGTTGGCGGTTCATAACCACCGCGTTTGAAGCGACGATCGCACAGATGAAGTGACTAGGCTCAGGACTCATTAATTTTTAAGATTCCCTCAGCAGCCGGGATGT